>SAMEA3663267__coassemble_661_pt1 | contig 10322 bp, 7 predicted proteins | sample SAMEA3663267__metabat2_low_PE_017 | metagenome-assembled genome bin SAMEA3663267 (sample SAMEA3663267) | pig gut metagenome | biome: pig gut; feature: pig-associated habitat; material: faeces | place: China | collected 2013 | reverse complement strand
TTCTTTGATACGATCCGTTGTTGGTCTTGTATCAATTCCTTCCGGTGTAACAAGCGGCAAAGAACGGCAGGTTCCCGCAATAACTCTCATATTAATCCTCCCATTAAGTAAAACGGTCTTTTTTGCTGTTAAACTCGAAGCTTAGTTCCTTTGGCATCACGTTTTAATAATTTGATGGAATTTAAAACAATTTCCTTGTCTTTATAAACAATTGAGGCTTCAACCATATTTTTATGATAATAAACCTCCTCTACATAATCCTTTGCACCAAGCTTCATTCCTCTGACACCGATTGCCCCCTTTTTCTTTTCCGGAATCTCATCAATCGGAAAACGCAGGAAATAGCCATCTGCGGAGCGTAATACAATATGCGTCTGCTCACGAATCACCTCTACGCTTATAAGTTCATCATCATCCGCTAATTTTGTGGAAGCAACGGTCTTTTTCATAACATCAAATTCACCGCCGTCAACAACCTTCATCATGGATTGCTTTGTCACAAATATCATACGGTACAGATTAAGCTCGGACTGTGATGCAACAGCAATAATATGTTCCTTTTCGGCAGAATAGTTACTTACATTGTCAATCGGAATCCCTTTATCGCGGAATTTGCCATAAGGTAAGTCCATTACCTTTATTGTATGCAGTTGTCCGACATTGGTAAAGAAGCAAACTTTACCAAGATTTTTGCATTTTACAATAAACCGGCTTTCTGCTTCGGCTGCTTCGATATTTCTTTCATAGGTAGGTATATCGACACATCTTGCATAACCGAAACGGTCTACGAGAACCATAATGTCCATCTCTTCCATTTTAGCCTCTTCAACAACCGCCTCTTCACAATTATCAATCACCGTTCTGCGTTCACGTTTATACTCATTACGGATTTCTTCCAATTCATTTATAATAACCTGTGCCATTGAATCTTTTCTTGCAAGAATATCCTCATAACGGTATATATTTGTCATTGTTTCTTCATGCTCTTTTATTAATGCCTGAATTTCTAATCCAATCAGCTTGTATAAACGCATATCGAGGATGGCATTTGCCTGATTTTCCGTAAACATCAGTTGCTGTGCCATAATTTTGGATTCTTTTGATTTAAATGTAATTCCTTTTACATTACCGTTAATCAGGCAGTCTTTTGCCATTGCACGGTCTTTACTGCCGCGAAGAATCTCTATAATCAAATCGATTACATTACATGCCTTAATCAGACCTTCCTGAATCTCTTTTTTTGCATTTTCTTTTTCTAGTAAATTTGTGTACTTACGTGTTGTCACTTCATAACGGAATTTCACACATTCTTTTAAAATGCGTTTCATTCCCATCGTCTCGGGACGACCGTCACAGATGGCAAGCATATTGACACCGAAGGTATCCTCCAAACGGGTCTTCTTGTATAAAAGATTAATAAAGTTTTTCACATTTGCGTCTTTACGCAGCTCAATTACAATGCGAATACCTTCTTTGGATGACTGATTGGAAATATCCACAACATCCATTGTTTTTTTCGTTTCAACAAGACCTGCAATATCCATCAAAAATTTTGTGATATTTGCACCAATCATCGGATACGGAATCTCTGTAATTACGACGTTTGTTTTACCATTCTTCCCTTTTTCCGTTTCCACTTTACCGCGAACCTTTATCTTACCGACACCGGTTTCATATATTTCCAAAAGCTCGTCCTTATTTGTTACAATACCGCCGGTTGGGAAATCCGGTCCGGGAATATAACGCATCAGTTCTCTGGTTGAAATGTTTTCATCCAGCATATATGCCTTCATGGCATCAAGCACTTCTGCAAGGTTATGGGGCGGAATACTGGTTGCCATACCAACAGCAATACCCTCGGTACCGTTAATTAAAAGATTCGGAATCTTGGCGGGCAGAACGCTTGGCTCCTTTTCCGTTTCATCAAAGTTCGGAATAAAATCCACAACATCTTTGTCAAGATCAGCCAAAAGACATTCCTGCGTTACTTTTTCAAGTCTAGCTTCGGTATAACGCATTGCCGCAGCGCCATCACCTTCAATATTGCCGAAATTTCCATGCCCGTCAACAAGCGGAAGCCCTTTTTTAAAATCCTGTGTCATGACAACAAGAGCTTCGTAAATAGAACTGTCTCCATGAGGATGGTATTTACCCATGGTATCCCCTACGATTCTGGCACTTTTCCTGTATGGCTTATCATAGCGTATTCCAAGCTCGAGCATATCATATAAGGTTCTCCGCTGAACCGGCTTTAATCCATCACGGACATCCGGCAGAGCTCTTGCCACAATAACACTCATGGCATAGTCTATATATGATTTTTGCATAACCTCCGAATATTCGGTCTTGATAATTTCTTCACTCATCTTTTTCACCATTAAAAACTTTTCTTTATCCGATTGCTGATTTTTTATATATCAAGAAGTGCATCCTGTGCATGCTCATAAATATATTTCTTACGCGGAAGGACATCCGTTCCCATCAACATGGCTGTTACATCCGAAGCATATCTTGCATCCTCAATCTCGACAAGCTTCAGCTTGCGGGTTTCGGGATTTAATGTTGTTTCCCAAAGCTGCTCGGCATCCATTTCACCAAGACCTTTGTATCGTTGCAGTGTAAACGGCCCTTTATGTGTTTTACGGTATTTTTCCAATGCCTTATCATCATACAGATACTCCTCTTCACCTTTTGACGGCATTGCTTTATATAAAGGCGGCATTGCAATATAAACATGTCCCTCATAAATCAATTCCGGCATAAAACGATAAAACAGTGTCAAAAGAAGGGTTGAAATATGAGCACCGTCCACGTCGGCATCTGCCATAATAATAATTTTATCATAGCGAAGCTTACTAATATCAAAATCATTGCCGTAGCCTTCCGAAAAACCACAGTTAAATGCATTAATCATGGTCTTAATCTCTGCATTTGCCAAAATTTTATCGATACTGGCCTTCTCAACATTTAATATTTTACCGCGGATTGGTAAAATAGCCTGATATTGGCGGTTTCTTGCCGTTTTTGCACTCCCCCCTGCGGAATCTCCTTCGACAATAAAAATTTCACATTTTTTCATATCACGGGATTCACAGTTAGCAAGCTTTCCGTTGGAATCAAACGAATATTTCGGCTTTGTCAAAAGATTCGTTTTTGCTTTTTCTTCACTTTTGCGGATTTTTGCAGCTTTTTCTGCACAGCTTAAAACACTTTTCAACACATCAAGATTTCGGTCGAAATAGCGGACAATTTCATCTCCTGTTACCTTGCTGACTACCTTAGCAGCATCCTGATTATCAAGCTTTGTTTTGGTCTGACCTTCAAAGCGCGGATCCGGATGCTTAATGGAAATAACGGCTGTCATACCGTTACGGATATCCGCACCGGTAAAATTGGCATCCTTTTCCTTTAATATGCCAATTGTCCTTGCATATGTGTTCATTACGGTTGTAAACTGCGTTTTAAAACCGGTAAGATGCGTACCACCCTCTGCATTATAAATATTGTTACAGAAGCCCAAAACATTCTCGTGGAACTCATTAACATACTGTAATGCCGCCTCTACCGTTATTCCGTCACATTCACCGGAAAAATAAATCGGCTCATGAACCGTTTCCTTCTGACGGTTCATATCCTTAATAAAACCGATCAAGCCTTCCGGCTCATGAAATTCAATGTATTCCTGTTCATCCTTACGCTTATCTTCAAATATAATCGTTAAATTCGGATTCAGGTATGCCGTTTCATGGAGACGGCTCTTTACCTCATCCTCTTTAAACCATGTTTTATCAAAAATCGTATCATCCGGCAGAAAGCTGATACAGGTACCGGTTTCCTTTGTTTTTCCGACAACAGGAAGCAGTCCGTCAATCAGCTGCGTAGTAGGTATTCCACGCTCATAGGTATCCTGATGGATATATCCGTTTTTCTTAACACGAACTGTTAAATGTGTGGATAATGCATTTACTACAGAGGAACCGACACCATGAAGACCACCGCTTGTCTTATAGGCAGAATCATCAAATTTACCTCCTGCATGAAGCGTCGTAAATACAAGACGCTCCGCACTCATTCCTTTTTCATGCATTTCAATCGGAATACCGCGTCCGTTATCTTCTACTGTGGCAGAACCGTCCTTTTCCAATGTGACACATATTTTACTGCAAAACCCTGCAAGATGCTCGTCAACGGAATTGTCCACGATTTCATAGATTAAATGATTCAGACCTTTCGTAGAAACACTTCCGATATACATTCCGGGACGCTTTCTGACAGCCTCCAACCCTTCCAAAACAGTGATGCTCGATGCATCATAGGTATTATTTTTCGCCATAAGATTATTAATAACCTTTCTACTCAACTCTATTTCCTATTCGCATATTATATCATGAAAATCTTTCTAAGAAAAGAAAAAAACACTACCTGTTGTAGTGTTTTTGTAAAGAGATACAATTTTTTGTGTTTATCCAATACTTTTTTATAAAAAAATGTCAGAATTATTCAGAAATCGACAAATTCTGTGTTACTGCAACCGCAATTGCTCCCGGTCCGATATGACAGGCAACACTTAAAGACAGTGGATAAATCCATTCAATAGGGCAACCCGGAATAGCTTCCTCGATTTCCTTTTTAAAAGTGTCGGCCGCACTTCTGTCAAATGTATAGGCAACCATTATTTTTACGTTCTTTTTATCCAATCCGCCAAAACGATTTTCAATATCATTCTTAATGGCATTTATCATTATACTTTTGCCCTGGGCAGTAGTACGGGCTTTTGCAAAGGCGTCAAGCTTTTCTCCCTGAATCTGTAATACCGGTTTTAAGCGAAGCAGAGTACCGAGCGCTGCAGCCGCAGGGGTAATACGTCCGCCTTTCTTTAAATAATACAATGTGTCAAGCATGATATAGATACTGGAATTAAACTTATCTTCCTCAAGAATCTGTTTAACCTGAGCTGCTGATTTACCTGCTGCAATTAAATTCTGCGCATCTATACAGGAACGAAGCTGTGTAATGGAAATACGCTGATTATTGACTACCTGTACTTTTCCGTCATAATCCTGGGCAAGCATCAATGCGGTCTGACAGGAACCGCTTAAGCCGCTGCTCATCGGAATATGCACAATTTCATCGTATTCCTTTAAAATTTCATCCCAAAGCCCCATCACAGACTCCGGGGATGGCTGGGAAGTGTAAATATCCACATCACTATTTAACTTACTATAAAAAGCATCCTGTGACAGGGTAATTCCCTCGAAATATTCTTTTCCTTCGATTGTAAAAGGCATCGGCAAAAGAAAGATGCCCCTTTCTTCTGCTTCCTGTTGGGTAAGTCCACTATTACTATCGGTTACAACCGCAATTTTACTCATTATCTCCTCACATTCTGCCACATCGGCTTATATATTTTAAACAATAAAATTATTTTACGGGTATATAAAAATAAAGTCAAGCAGTTATAATGTCTGCATTTTATCAGAAACCGAATTAAGATGCAGATTTAAATCGAGAAAATTCTGTTCGTGAATACTTTCTTCTTTTTGCAGAACTTTATTACAGAACGCATCTGCAAGAATCAGCATATCCTTATCATTATATATGTCTGCCATCACAAAACCCAATTCGCCGCTCTGGGCAATTCCACATAACTGTCCGGGACCCCGGAGTTCCAAATCTTTATTTGCAATGTAAAATCCGTCATTAGATTCCGATAAAATAGTAAGCCTTTCTTTATTTTTTTCAGAAAGATTACTGCTGATAAAAATACAATATGACTGATGGTTTCCGCGTCCTACACGACCACGAAGCTGATGAAGCTGTGCCAGTCCGTATCGTTCCGAATTCTCAATCATCATAACCGTTGCATTCGGCACGTTGATACCAACTTCAATTACAGTTGTAGAAACAAGAATATCAATTTCATGATGTTCAAATGAATGCATGATGGTTTCTTTTTCCTGTAAAGACATTTTCCCGTGCAGATGGGCAATGGATATTTCTTCCGGAAATACCTGTTTTAAGCGTTCCGAATAGTCGATGACATTTTCAAGTTCATCCATTTCTTCACTTTCATTTACCATCGGACAAATGATATAAACCTGTCGTCCCTGTGCGATTTCCTTTTGCATAAACTTATATGCACTCGGACGGTATGAATCGCTCACAACACAGTTTTTAACAGGTAAACGGTTTGCCGGCAATTCATTGATTACCGAAACAGACATATCTCCGTATAAAATCAAGGCAAGTGTTCGCGGAATAGGGGTTGCACTCATAACAAGTATGTGAGGATGATTACCCTTTTTCCGAAGGGATTCCCTTTGATTTACACCAAAGCGATGCTGTTCATCCGTGATAACAAGTGAAAGATTTTTATATTCCACTTTATCCTGAATTACGGCATGCGTACCGATAATAACATTATAGGTACCGTCAGCAATGCCCTGCAAAGCTTCACGCTTATCCTTTGCAGGCATTGAGCCAAGAAGTAAAACAGGATGAATACACAGACCGTATTGCTCTATCAGCTCTTTCAAAGAACGGAAATGCTGCTCTGCCAAAACCTCCGTCGGTGCCATTAATGCTCCCTGTCTGTTATTTGCTGCCGCCTTTAAAAGTGCAAGAAATGCAATAATTGTTTTACCGCTTCCGACATCTCCTTGTAAAAGGCGGTTCATAGGTATGTTTTTTTCCATATCCTGTTCTATTTCATTCCATGCTTTTGACTGTGCTTTCGTTAATTTATAAGGAAGGGCTTCCAAAAGACGTGCAGTATCTGCAACAGCAATCATCGGATTTTGTAAAATAGAATCCGGTCTTTCCTGTTTCTCTTTCCGAAGCAGATACAAAAAAGCAAAAAATTCATGAAATGCGAGGCGCTTTCTGGCTTTTTCAAATTCTTCCTGCGTCTTTGGCATATGTATGCAGCATAATGTCTCACTAATCGGTAACAGCTTCATTTCCTTTAGCTGTTTGTCCGATAAATAATCGAATACCGGTTCGAGCTGTTTCAGAGCTGTTTGAGCGGCTTTTTGAATCGTATTATTTGTAAGTCCTTTTGTCAGATGATAACATGGCATCAGCCTGTGAAGCAGCTCACCATATTTTTCAGGAGTAAAAATCTGCGGTTGAAGCATGGTAAACTGCCCCTTGGAACACTTGATAATACCGCGCAATATATATTGGGTGCCCGGTTTTAACAGATTGCGGATATACGGTATATTAAAAAAACGTACCGTAATAACGATGCCGCTGCAGTTGATTTTTGCAATTGAAAAATTATAGCGTCCTGTTTTTTTTGTAACAACTGACCCGGGTACCAAAACTGCCGGAACAGAAATCAATTTATCATTGTCTGCGTCCTCCGGAATCCTCGCATCCTCATATGATGTAAACCCTTTTGGTATATTTAACAAAAGGTCTTCGATGCTGAATATATTCAGTTTGTGAAACAGCTTTGCTGTTTTTTCTCCAATTCCTTTTATGGAAAGGATGTCGTCATTTAATCTGTACATGTATCACCTGCCAAGATATTTACCGATATGTAAAAAAGCCCACAAAGTGAGCTCTTTACCCTTTGGTCCCTGCTTTACAAGTCCGTTTTTTAACAATATAAAATATGTTTCAAACTTATTCCGCAGAAATTACATAATAGTATACCGGCTGACCTCCATACTGTAATTCCACATCACAGGCTGCATATTTTTCGCTTACCTTCACACGAATTTCCTCAGCAGCCTCTTCTGTAACCTCTTCACCGTAATAAATACTGATTAACTCGGTTTCATCGTCAACCATCTCATCTACCATGTCATAGATAACAGCATTCATTTCAGGACCAACCGATAAAATTCCTTTATCGCCGATACCCATATAGTCTCCCTGACGAATCTCTTTATCATCTATCTGTGTATCACGAACAGCATATGTTACCTCACCGGTCTTTACACGTGCAATTTCTTCGACCATAACGGCTTCGTTTTCCTCAACCGACATGTCCGGAACAAAGTTAATGACTGCAGTGATTCCCTGTGCAATCGTTTTTGTCGGAATAACAACAACCTTCTTATCCTCTATCAGATACTGTGCCTGGTTTGCTGCAAGAATAATATTTTTATTATTCGGAAGAACAAAAACGCAGTCTGCATTTACCGTAGCAATTGCATTCACAATATCATCCGTACTCGGATTCATTGTCTGTCCACCGGAAATAACGCAGTCTACACCAAGGCTTTTAAAAATTTCAGTAATACCGTCACCTGCGGCAACCGTTACAAATCCGATATCCTTTCTGGGTTCCTCAGGAGCTTCTGCCTCTTTTTTTTCACTCATCTTAATGACTTTTTCCTGATGCTCCAGACGCATGTTATCAATCTTCATATTGGATAGCGCACCATATAATAACGCCTTCTGAATCGCCATACCCGGATCATTTGTATGAACATGCACCTTTACAATATCATCATCGGCAACTACCACAATGGAATCCCCGATTGACTCTAAATATGCTTTAAAATCCATCTCCGTCTTAATATTAAACGGACGATTCAGCATAATAATAAATTCAGTACAATAGCCGAATTTGATATCCTCTTCACTAAAGCCATCATCTGCTTTTACAGTATTAACAGACACGGTCGGTGTTTCTACGCTGAAATCAATTTCTTTGCCAAGGAATGCATCATAAGCACCCTTTAACACTTCCATAAGACCTTGTCCGCCGGAATCCACTACACCTGCCTGTTTTAACACCGGAAGCATTTCCGGCGTCTGGCTCAATACATAATCCGCATGCTTGATAATCTCATCAAAGTATACGGAAAGGTCTTCACAGCCTTCTTCCAATAATTCCTTTGCTTTATCACTTGCGCCTTTTGCTACGGTAAGTATTGTTCCTTCCTTTGGTTTCATAACAGCTTTATATGCTGTTTCAACTGCTTTTTCAAAAGCCGCTGCAAAAACAGGAAGTGTTATTTCATCATATTCTCTGACAACTTTTGTAAAACCACGGAGAAGCTGGGATAAAATAACACCGGAATTTCCTCTTGCTCCTCTTAATGAACCGGAAGAGATTGCCTTGCAAAGGGTTGCCATATCCGGGTCATCCATTTTAGCCACTTCTTTTGCAGCCGCCATAATGGTCATGGTCATATTGGTTCCTGTATCACCATCCGGAACGGGAAATACATTCAGTTCATTAATCCATTCCTTTTTGTTTTCCAGATTTTTCGCACCTGCTAAGAACATTTTTGCCAATATCTTAGCATCAACGGTATTTAAAGCCACGATTATTTCCTCCTTAATCAATCACTCGCACACCTTCAACGAAGATATTGATCTTTTCAATTTCGATACCTGTAAATTCTTCCACCTTGTATTTTACGTTACTGATTAGATTTTCAGAAACAGCTATAATGCTGACACCATATGCTACAATTACATGGAAGTCCAATACTAATTTGTTGTTTACCATAGTTACGACAATTCCTCTTGTCATACTATCCATTTTTAAAAGCTTAACAAGTCCGTCTTTTACATTTACTCCAGCCATACCGACAATTCCGAAGCATTCTACTGCAACGCTTCCCGCATACTGGCTGATTACTTCTTTATCAATTGTAATACTGCCCATATGAGTATTCATAGAAGAATTCTTCATGTAAGACCTCCTTTATCTTGAACAAAATTTATTATATTATAACCGTTTTTATTCAAAAAAGGAATATCTAAATACAGTTTATAATAAAAAAACAGAAAGCCAATAAAAATGGCTCTCTGTTTAGATTTAAAAATATAGATTATAATTTTCCGCCGGAAGTTGCAATACCCTCAATAAACTGCTTCTGGAAAATAATATATATTATAATCATCGGTACACAGGCAATCAGTGCTGCCATCATAAGTTCAGGATATTTTTGCTGATACTGTCCGTTCATCTTTGCCAGAGCACTTGCCAAGGTTGTTTTATTACTGTCAGGACAAACAATCATTGGCCACATCAAATCTTTATACGCAAACACCGTTGTAAAAATACCAAGTGCTACAAGTGCTGATTTTGTAAGTGGTGCCATAATAAATAAAAATGTCTGTGGTATATTACATCCGTCTATTCTGGCAGCGTCTTCAAGATCTTTAGGAAGACTCATATAAGCCTGACGTAAGAGAAACGTTCCAAATGCAGTAACAAGTCCCGGAAATAACAATGCCCATACCGTGTTCGTAATATGAAGCTTACTTACCATAATATACTGCGGAATAATAAATACCTACGATGATAAGATAGCTTATTATAGCGCGTCCGGAGAGAAAAGGAAAGGGAAATG
>SAMEA3663267__coassemble_645_pt1 | contig 10480 bp, 11 predicted proteins | sample SAMEA3663267__metabat2_low_PE_017 | metagenome-assembled genome bin SAMEA3663267 (sample SAMEA3663267) | pig gut metagenome | biome: pig gut; feature: pig-associated habitat; material: faeces | place: China | collected 2013 | reverse complement strand
TTTTACTAGTTACAACATAAACTCCATAAGATAAATTGCGTAAAACAGAAGTATTCATAAAAAATCTCCTTTCCGAATCAAATAAATTAGGTAAATACTTATTTAAGTATATTATACAGTTTTTTTGAAAATTAAAATAGTATTTTGTATTTTAATATTTAAAATCTTTTTAAATAAGTCTTGTTCAAATATTCCCGTATAAAAAAGGATATATCTGACAGGATTCCTTATATTGTGACAAAGTGCGGATTGTGATAAAATCGGGAGTATCTGTAGAACTGTTTTGAGAGGTCAATATACGAATGGAATTAACAAGAGTAGAAAAAATAGCAAAACGTAAAAAGGCAAGAAGACGCAGAAGAATACAAAATACGATAAGCATGCTTATGGTTATTTCTGTTCTCGCAATAGCCAGCTGCTGCATTTATCTTTGGATACAGGTTAAAGAGCAGGAAAATAAGGCGATGGAAGCGGTAAACATGATGAATGAGCTGGAAGAAGAAATGAATTCCGGGAATTATGTGACGGTAACGGAAGCAGAACGTATGGCGGATGAGGCAAGGCAGGAAGCCCAAACCGAATATCTGGCAAATATCCGCAGTATGATGGAAAACGGAGATTCTACACTTACCATGTTGGAGACCTTGTATCCTGATAAAATTATAGCTGCGGATAAAGGACGATATTATTTTTTTGATATCAATAAAAATCTTGAAAAAAACATATTTGATTTGGAGGATTTGGTTTATCCTGTTTTAAATGAAGAAACAGCTGATTACGAGGGAGAAGCCAAATGGGTACAAAATGGTGAAACTGCTTCTAAAAAGGGAATAGATGTTTCTAAATTTCAAGGGAAAATTGATTGGCAGAAGGTTGCAAATGACGGCGTAGATTTTGCATATATTCGTTTGGGATATCGTGGATACGGAAGCGGCAAAATTGTAACCGATGATACTTACGAATATAATATCGAAAACTGTAATGCGGCGGGACTCGATACGGGGGTTTACTTTTTTACGGAAGCGATTTCCGAAAGAGAAGCGATTGAAGAAGCGGATTATGTATTGGAAAATATCAGGGATTATCAGGTTGATCTGCCTATTGTAATCGATGTGGAGGAATCGGCATCTTCGGATTCACGTACAAAGGAGCTGACAAAGGAAGAACGGACGGAAGTCATAATTGCTTTCTGCAATCGTATTAAGGACGCGGGACATGAGGTTATGATTTACGGTAATCTGAAAAGCATGATGATTATGATGGATATGGAAAAATTGGAAGGCTATGATAAGTGGTTTGCTTATTATAAATATCCTCTGCGTTTTCCATATAAGATGCGGATTTGGCAGTATACCGCAAACGGCAAGGTAGATGGTATTAAAGGTGGCGTGGATATGAATATTGCATTTTATTAGAGGATAAATGGTGGATACGATTCGTTTTGAACAGGCAAAAGAAAAAATAATAGGAAAAGATAGGCTGCGTCAGCAGATTGGGACTTTATCCGAAAAGACGATACATGCCGTGGTGAAAAATTATTATGAACCGGACGATGAAAAGCAGGAAGTACCGATTGAGGGAATGTATGCGGATATTTTCACGGGAAAAGAGATTATTGAAATACAAACAAGGCGCTTTGATCAGGTTCGTAAAAAGCTGGAGCGCTTTTTGCCGTTATATCCCGTTACGGTAGTTTTACCGATTCCGGATACAAAATGGCTGATATGGATTGATGAAGAAACGGGAGAGTTATCACAGAAAAGGAAGTCGCCGAAAAGAGGCAGTGCATATGAAGCGTTTAAGGAGTTGTATAAGATAAAGCCTTATTTGAAAAAAGAAGGACTTACGATTGTCCTTCTTTTTCTGGATATGGAGGAATATCGTTTATTAAACGGATGGAGCCGGGATAAGAAAAAAGGGAGCAGCCGCTACGATAGGATACCGGTTCGGATTACAAAGGAAATATTTTTTTCAAAAGCAGAAGATTATCGAAAGCTTTTGCCGGATACTCTTCCGGAAGAGTTTACGGCAGCAGAATTTGCAAAGTCAGCAAAAATTAATTCCAGACAGGCAGGTATAGTATTAAATATCCTATTTTATCTGGATGTTGTAACGCGTGTCGGAAAAAGAGGAAATGCGTTTGTTTATGAAAAAGTAATAAATTATTAAGACTTGGAAAATTGTAGTTTTACAGTTCTTTTGCTAATATATTCCATAAAATATACAGAAAGGGTAATGGTAAGAAACAGCAGAGTGAAAATAGCAAGTGAAACAATAGAAATTATAGAAAAGCAGTTTTCATTAGACTGCAATCTGGAGGAAGCAGAAGAAATCGGACAGGGAAAAGTTTTTCTTGCACCGTCAAAGCAAATTACGGGCGCGCGTATTGTAGAAAAAACGGAATTGTTTTTCCGGGCAATTATTTTTATGGGAAAAGCATATCTGATGACAGATGAGTCCATTTATGAGGGCTGTCGGGAAGTATTTAAGGATGTAGAGCCGAACTGGTTTTGTAAATTCCCGAATCTGCGGCTTCTTGACAGAATTTTGAATGAATATGACCATGAAATTGCAGATACACATATTTATTATCTTCCGGATAAGGATGCAGCTTATCAGGAAGAAAGTCATCCGGTTATCTGGTATACAGAAAAGGATATACAGGAGATGAAAGAGGATAATCCGTTTCATAATGCTCTTTGTTATTCGAAAACGCAACCGGATGTAGTTGCGGTTGCTGCCCCCGAAGACAGCGGGCGTTTAAAAGGAATGGCAGGGGCAAGCCGGGATGGGAAATATGTGCATCAGATAGGAGTTGATGTAAGAGAAGAATACCGCGGACAGGGATTGGCAACATACCTGACGATACTTATGAAGCAGCGGTTACTCAACAACGGCGTTCTTCCTTTTTACGGGACAAGCGAATCACATTCGTTATCAAGGAGTGTAGCAATTCAGGCGGGATTCTTACCGGCCTGGTGTGAAATTTATGTAAAAAAATCAAAATAACTAAAGGAGAAAGAAAAATGGGACTCTTCCAAAAGAAACGACAGAATGATAACATTGAACACATTCGTCAACGAAATACGGGCAGCATCTTTAAAACCATTGGAATTGTATTTGCAGTTTTATTGATATTGCTATTGGCATTTAACAGTACCTATCAGATTCGCGAGCAGGAGCAGGCAGTTCTTACCACATTTGGTAAGGCACAGGCGGTAACAACGCCGGGTCTGCATTTTAAAATTCCGTTTATTCAGCAGGTCAGAAAAGTAAATACCACTATTCAGGGATTTGCAATCGGCTATGATAAGGATACGGATGCGGTAATTGAAGAAGAAGCAATTATGATTACCAATGATTATAATTTCATTGATGTAGATTTTTTTGTAGAATATAAGGTTTCCGATCCTGTAAAAGCTCTTTATGCGTCAGAGGACCCGGTATTGATTTTAAAGAATATGGCACAGAGCTGTATCCGTACGGTTATCGGCAGTTATGATGTGGATTCTGTTCTGACAACCGGAAAGAATGAAATCCAGTCCAATATAAAAGAAATGATTATGAGTAAGTTAGAGCAACAGGATATAGGAATTCAACTTGTAAATATTACAATTCAGGATTCCGAGCCGCCGACAGCGGAAATTATGGAGGCATTCAAAAAAGTAGAAACAGCAAAACAGGGAAAAGAAACATCCATCAATAATGCGAATAAGTACCGTAATGAAAAAATTCCGACCGCACAGGCAGAAGCGGACCGTATTGTAAAAGATGCAGAAGCGTATAAAGAAGAAAGAATTAACGAAGCATCCGGCCAGGTAGCACGTTTTGATTCTATGTATGCGGAATATATTAAAAATCCTACCGTCACGAAACAGCGTATGTTTTATGAAACAATGGAAGAAGTATTACCGGATTTGAAACTCATTATTGATTCTTCTGACGGAGTAGATAAAATTCTTCCGTTAGAACCCTTCTCCACTACTACGATGAACGACAAAACCGTTTCATCCGATGAAGAACAAGAATAAGGGAGGAAACGAATATGAAAAAAATAGTCGGACCATTATTGGGAATATTGATTGCAATCGGATTATTTATCGGACTTTCCTGTATTGTTGTAACAGGAGAGGATGAGTATAAACTGGTTCGTCAGTTTGGCAAGATTGACCATGTAGAATCCGAAGCGGGGTTAAGCTTCAGGGTTCCGTTTATACAGACAGTAGATACATTACCGAAGAAGCTATTGCTTTATGATTTGGCACCGAGTGATGTTATTACAAAAGACAAAAAAACAATGATTACGAACAGCTATGTATTATGGCAGATTACGAATCCGGTTAAGTTTGCCCAGACCTTAAACGGTTCTATCGGTAATGCGGAGAGCCGAATCAATACGGTTGTTTATAATGCTATTAAAAATACTATCAGTTCCATGTCGCAGGAAGAAGTTATCTCCGGAAGAGACGGCGAATTGACGGAAGCGATTATTGAGAGTATAGGAACAACCTTTGAACAATACGGAATAGAGATGCTGACGGTTGAAACAAAGCAGCTTGATTTGCCGGCAGATAATAAAGAAGCTGTGTATACACGTATGATTTCCGAACGTGAAAACATTGCGGCAACTTATACCGCAGAAGGTACGGCAGAAGCACAGAAAATAAAGAATACGACAGATAAAGAAGTAACGATTATGCTGTCTGAGGCACAGAAGCAGGCAGAAATCTTAAAAGCAGAGGGTGAAGCAGAATATATGAAGATTCTTTCCGAAACGTATGCGGATGAAAGCAAGACAGATTTTTATTCATTTGTAAGAAGCTTGGATGCATTGAAGGCATCTGTAACAGGAGATAACAAAACGGTTATTTTATCTGAGGATTCACCGATTGCACAGATATTTAACGGACAATAAATACGGGAAAAGGCCGTTAAAACGGCAGAATGAGAGGGAATATGAAAACAGCGATTTGTTATGCAACTAAGACCGGCACAACAAGAGAGTGTGCAGAATTACTGAAAAAGCAGCTTAAGGATGCTATTTTATGTAATATTGAGACAGATAAAGCCGATTTGTCAAAATATGATTGTATAGTAGTAGGCGGCAGTATCCGTATGGGTAAGCTGCATAAAGCGGCATCAGAATTTATTCAGAAAAATAAATCCATCTTAATGGAAAAGAAATGTGCTTTTTTTATCTGCAACGGCTTTCCGGAACAGGAGGAAGCATTTTTGGTGCAGAATATTGATAAAGAGCTTCTTGCACATTCGGTCTGTGCGGCTTCTTTTGGCGGCAAGCTGGAATTAGATAAGCTGAAAGGTATGGATAAGTTCATTGCAAGGGCAGTAACAAACAGTATGAAAAATGACCCAAATGCGATGCCTAAAATTCTGCCGGAGAATATAAGTAAGTTTGCAGAAGCATTACAGCAGGAATAATAGTGGAAATGGCTTATGGAACTAATAAATCAGCTAAAAACATATGGGATTGATTTTACTTCATCGGTATATGAAGATGAAGTAACTTATATCGCTGACCTGAAACAATTTATTCATTCTTATGAATTTTTACAGCTCGGACAGGCTATTAAACGGAAGCAATGGCAGGCAGCCTCCATGAAGGTGCAGAAAATGTCTGCAAAAGCAAAAAATATGGGGATGACAGGATGGGAGCATTTATTCACGGGAATGAGGCAGAATATTAATCGAAAAAATGAGAGTGAGGCACTTCAGATAATGTCTGTTGTGACAGCAAAAAGAGTAAAATTAATGGAGCTTTTATAATGTAAGAGTTTGAAATGGCGGCTCGCTCTGCGTGCCGCCGTTTTAAATCACTGATAGCTGTCTCTAAGCTGCTTTATCTGAACATCTGTCATTAATGCAGTCGGAGAATTATCATCGCAGGTATTGCGGTTTTCTACAATTAAAACACTGCTGTCTTTTTCCAGTGTGTGTGTATGCCATACACCGGCCTTCACATTATACATCTTATAAGGCTCCAATTTAGTAGCAGAGACATCTCCTATTGTTTCACCACTGCCGGCACTGAATAAGGTACAGGAGCCTTTTAATAAAACAAAAACCTCGTCGCTCAACGTATGCTTCTGCATCGTTTTGAGATTCTGAACTTCTAACTCGTCAATATCGTTTAATACGGCAACTCTCCATGATTCATAATCAATTACAGGAGAATATTCCGGTTTCGTATACTCTTTAATTTCAATATCCATGAAAATTAGCCCTCCTGAAAAGATTTAAATATAATAATTCTGAAAAAATATATCACATAATACAAAGGAAAGAAATAAATTATAATAAACAGGTAAAAATCTTTGTCAATTCATATGGAAATGGTTTATAATCAAAAAGGTTTGTATATTTAAAGAGAAAGGTTTGACGTAAAATGGTTTGTAATAATATCATACACCAATGATTCGATTAAACCGTATGAACGATCCGGAAGCCGCAGAGGTTCTGGTAAAATTTGAAGGCTTGAATGTAGGCGGTTCCATTAAGACAAGAACAGCGTATAATATGATTTTACAGGCAGAAAAAAATGGTGTTATTCACAAAGATACGATTATTGTGGAGCCGACCAGCGGAAACCAGGGAATCGGGCTTGCGCTGATTGGTGCGGTAAGAGGCTATAAAACAATTATTATTATGCCGGATTCCGTAAGTGAGGAAAGAAGAAAGCTGGTTGCGCATTACGGAGCTGAGGTCATGCTGATTCACGATGCGGGTAACATAGGGGCCTGCATCGATGAATGCCTACAGACAGCGATGCGTATGGCAGAAGAAAATCCGAATGTTTATGTTCCGCAGCAGTTTGAGAATCCTGCCAATCCGATGGTACACAGGCACAGAACAGGGTTGGAAATTATGGAACAGGTAGCAGGACCGATTCACGGCTTCTGTTCAGGTATCGGAACCGGCGGAACTATCAGCGGAATAGGGGAAGTATTAAAGGCACAGAATCCGGACATCGAAATATGGGCGGTTGAACCGGAGCATGCGGCGATTCTTGCAGGGGGTAATATCGGTACCCATTTGCAGATGGGAATCGGAGACGGTCTTATTCCTGAAAATCTGAACCAAAATATATATGATGACATTTATATTGTTACAGATGAAGAAGCAATAACGACAGCAAAGGATTTAGCGCGTCTTGAGGGTATCATGTGTGGTATCTCAAGCGGAACCAATGTTGCTGCAGCATTAAAGCTTGCCAAAAAGCTAGGGAAAGGAAAGACTGTTGTTACCGTTTTGCCGGACACGGCAGAGCGCTATTTTTCCACACCGTTATTTGAAAATGAATAAAGAGGACGGTATTGTACAGGTAATTGACGAATATATTTTATAGGATATAGGAGTACGGATGAGTATTTTAAATGTTGAACACTTAACACATGGCTTTGGAGACAGAGCCATTTTTAATGATGTATCCTTTCGTTTATTAAAGGGAGAGCATATCGGTCTGATTGGTGCAAACGGGGAAGGAAAATCTACCTTCATGAATATTATTACCGGAAAGCTTATGCCTGATGAAGGAAAAGTTGAGTGGGCAAAGCGTGTCCGCGTGGGTTATCTGGACCAGCACACGGTTTTAGAAAAAGGAATGACCATTCGGGATGTACTTTCGTCAGCTTTCAATTTTTTGTTTGAAATGGAAGCACAGATGAATGATATTTGTGACAAAATGGGAGACTGTACCCCGGAAGAATTGGACGCGTATATGGAGGAGCTTGGAACGATTCAGGACCTTCTTACAATGCATGACTTTTACATGATTGATTCCAAGGTAGAAGAAGTTGCAAGAGCGTTGGGGCTGACGGCGATTGGTCTTTCTAAGGATGTATCCGAGTTAAGCGGAGGGCAGCGTACAAAAATTCTGCTTGGCAAGCTTTTATTGGAGAAGCCGGATATTCTTTTACTTGATGAGCCGACAAATTATCTGGATGCAGAGCACATCGAATGGCTCAAAAGATATCTGAACGAATACGAGAATGCGTTCATTCTGATTTCACATGACATACCGTTTTTAAACAGTGTTGTAAATATTATCTATCATATGGATAATCAGGAACTGAATCGATATGTAGGGGATTATAATAAATTTGAAGAAGTATATGCCATGAAAAAATCACAGCTGGAGGCTGCATATAATCGCCAGCAGAAGGAGATTGCGGATTTAAAGGATTTTGTGGCAAGAAATAAAGCAAGAGTCGCAACGCGGAATATGGCAATGTCCAGACAGAAGAAGCTGGATAAAATGGATGTTATAGAGTTGGCAGCAGAAAAACCGAAGCCGGAATTTCAATTTTTGGAAGCCAGGACAAGTGGTCGGTTTCCGTTTATTACAAGGGATTTGGTAATCGGGTATGAGGAACCGCTTTCTAAGCCTCTTAATCTCACAATGGAGCGTGGTAAGAAAATTGTCATTACAGGTGCGAACGGTATCGGAAAGAGTACATTATTAAAAAGCATTCTTGGACTTACAAAAGCTTTAAAAGGAAGCGTAGAGCTTGGGGATTATCTGGAAATCGGTTATTTTGAGCAGGAAAGCAAAAAGGGAGCTGATAATACCTGCATCGAAGAAATATGGTCTGAATTTCCGGGATATTCGCAATATGAAGTGCGCTCTGCACTTGCAAAGTGCGGTCTGACCACAAAACACATTGAGAGTAAGGTAAAGGTATTAAGCGGTGGAGAACAGGCAAAAGTCAGATTATGTAAGCTTATAAACCGCCAGAGCAATTTACTTGTATTGGATGAACCGACGAATCATTTAGATGTAGATGCAAAAGACGAACTGAAGCGCGCCTTAAAGGAATATAGCGGTAGTATACTTCTTGTCTGCCATGAACCGGAATTTTATGACGGATTGGCAGATGAAGTCTGGGATTTTACGGAATATACAACACGGATATAAAGATAAATGGCAGGAGAATGGATATGCTTCCAAAAGAATTCGTTGATAGAATGAAACAAATGCTTGGAAAAGAATACGAAGAGTTTGAAAGCTGCTATGACAGGGAAAAGCATCAGGCATTGCGATTCAATCCGTTAAAAGGAGAGGTTTCTGCTTTTTTAAAGCAGGCGCCTTTTTCTTTAACGCCTATGCTCTGGTCAGAAAACGGTTACTATTTTACAGGGAAGGATACACCGGGAAAGCATCCGTATCATGCGGCAGGAGTTTATTATATTCAGGAACCGAGTGCTCAGCTTCCGGCAGTTTTATTGGATGCCAAACCGGGAGAGCGTGTACTGGATTTATGCTCTGCACCGGGAGGCAAGGCAACACAGATTGCCGCTGCAATGCAGGGCGAAGGTCTTCTTGTTTGTAATGAATTTGTTCCGTCACGTGCAAAAATTCTATCTGAAAATATCGAAAGGATGGGCATTCGCAACGCACTTGTTATAAATGAAACGCCGCAGAAGCTTGCCGGGATATTTGCCGGATTTTTTCATCGTATTATGGTCGATGCGCCCTGTTCGGGGGAAGGAATGTTTCGTAAAAACGAGGAGGCATATACACAGTGGAGTCCTGAAAATGTTAAAATGTGTGCGGACAGGCAGGAAGATATTTTAGAAGCCGCTGCACAGATGTTATTACCGGGCGGACGCATAGTCTATTCAACATGCACCTTTGCGCCGTTGGAAAACGAATGTGTAATTGCAAGATTTTTACAGAAACATCCGGATTTTTTGGTATGTGAGGTCCCGTTTACGGACGGAATGGAGCCGGGAAATCCTGCCTGGGCAGAGATGGAGTTGGGAGAAATAGAAGCTTCTGTCAAAGAGCAGCTTACAGGAACAATTCGTCTGTTTCCGCATAAGATAAAGGGGGAGGGGCATTTTGCGGCAGTTCTGGTAAAATCAGGAACTCTTATTGGAGCGGCTGACAGACTTCTTTCGCGTAATGGCACAGAAAAGATGGTTTCGTTAAAAGACTGTAAGGAATACGAAGCTTTTTTGAATACGGAAATAAAAGCCGATTGGTTGAAGACAGCAGATAAAAAAACATATTTTCGTTTTGGAGATCAGTTATATCTGATTCCGGAACAGATGCCGGGCCTAAAAGGATTAAAGGTTTTGCGCCCGGGTCTGCATTTAGGAACCATTTTAAAAAATCGTTTTGAGCCTTCCCATGCATTGGCGCTGGCACTTCGTGCGGAGGATGTCGCGCATACATGGAATCTTGACAGCAGCAGTACGGAAGCTGCCGCTTATCTGAAAGGGAATATATTTGCTGCAGAAGGAGAAAAGGGCTGGTATCTGATTACGGTAGATGGCTACAGCCTTGGGTGGGGAAAACTCGCCGGAAACGTTATGAAAAACCATTATCCGAAGGGGTTAAGAAAGAACTAAGAATTGGCAGATAAAATTGACTCTTAAAAAAGCTTTTGATAAAATGACGAGAATAATAATCCCGATTGAATAATTTTTTATTCGGATTAAAAATCTGTAAAATGCAGGA
>SAMEA3663267__coassemble_624_pt1 | contig 10689 bp, 12 predicted proteins | sample SAMEA3663267__metabat2_low_PE_017 | metagenome-assembled genome bin SAMEA3663267 (sample SAMEA3663267) | pig gut metagenome | biome: pig gut; feature: pig-associated habitat; material: faeces | place: China | collected 2013 | reverse complement strand
GAAGTAAGCGGTGTCTTAATATCATGGGAAACATTTGTAATCAGGTCAGCTTTCATTTTCTCATCCTTCATGCTTGTTTCCACTGCCTTATGAATAGATGCTCCGATACTGTTTACCGATTTGGCAAGAATCAGATTATCTCCGTGCAGATGCTCCACCGGCACTTTATAGGTAAAGTCTCCGCTTTTTATCTTCTCAATCCCCTGTACAATTTTCTCGCGTTCTTTTGTATTTACATACAGCCATGAACCAATTGCCATATCAAATATAAAAGCTATCACAATTCCCTTTAAATCCCAAAGCACCAAAACAAGATTCAGACACAGGAATAACAGATAGGGAAGCCACGTTCTGCTGACGAGGGAACCATTGTCATATGTCTCCACAAATCCGGCCTTCAGTTTTTTTACCAAAGCGTAAAAAAGGGAATTTTTAAACAGATTTCCTCCTCTTATTTTTCGTATGCCACACAGGTACAATTGTGAAAAAATAATATGAAACAGGAATACCGTTACACCCAGAGCCACTGCTGCCATATACACGTTTTCGACACTCCGGTTCAGATTCTGCCAAAGCTCGGATAAAATGTAAACAAAACCCACAATAGCCAGAATCCAAAACAGCAGATAAACCTCCAGCCATATTCTTCCGCTTTTTTCCATACGTGATGCTCTTCTGCCTTCAAAAATAACAACAGTTTCTATTTTTGTCATTGCCAAAAATGATATTACAAATAATACAGCCGACACTGCCGCTGTAAAAAGCCACAGAAGAAAATACGGCTCCGGTTCCGAATATAATTTGTATGCTTCACTTAAAATATCATCATTTCCATATTGTCCGTATGCATCCGGTATTCCTATCCAGATTCGGGAATCATCCTGAAACGAATATTCATACTGCATTAGAATATTACGCATATTCTGTGCATTCAACGAAGTATTGGTGCTAATCTGCATCTTATCCGGATTGTAAGCAATAAAGCGCTTGTATTTTGCAAACATTGCTGTAATATCATCTGCAGACATCCCCACCGGATTTTTATCCAGATTGGAATAATAAGATATAGTATCATCATTTTTAAAGCCATAACAGAAAACAATATTTGTCTGCCCGGCCGCATATTTTTTCAGGTATTTTGTATATTCCGTATAATTCTGGAAAAGCTCGGATGCCGTAGTTTGAAGATTTGTAACTAACGTCTTATATTCTTCATCCGTCGTTGCATAGTCCTTAAGTTCCTTTCCCTCAATCGTTTTATACCGGTTAAACAATTCACTTCGATTACCCTTTGTTTCGTAATCAAAGCCGTAATTACCCCATTTAATCAAATCATCCAGATAATACTGTGCCGTAACATTTTTTTCTGCAAGAATATCATCTCTGTTTGCAAAAGAAGAAATATCGATAATCTTTTTACCGTCATAGCTTCCGTTTGTCTCTAATTGATTACGGATAACGCACATTCTTGTAATATCGGCAATCTGATCCTGTAAAATATCAGAGAAAAGTGATGAATCCTCAAATGCCGTATTATTTCGTTCAACAGGTGTTTTTTGATATAAATATGTTTTTTTATTTCCATGTACCGTAATTACGGAAGACACAAATAAGAGCAGAAGACATACTGCCGTCACTACCGCGGTAATCCGGTTTACCCATATTACAATTTCTCTGAATCCTCTTCCCGTTTTAGCCTTCATTCCGATAATTTCCTTTCTTATCAGGCACAGCCAAACCTGCCTATTGTTTTTCTATTTTATAGCCCACGCCCCAGACAACCTTTAAATACCTCGGCTCCTTTGGGTTGATTTCAATCTTTTCACGGATGTGTCTGATATGTACCGCAACCGTATTATCAGCACCTATAGCTTCTTCTTCCCAGATATTTTCATATATCTGGTCAATGGAGAAAACCCTGCCCTGATTTTTTACAAGAAGCAGCAGAATATTATATTCGATTGGGGTAAGCTTAACGGACTCTCCTTCCACAGTAACCTCTTTTGTCTCATCATTAATCAATAGTCCGCCTGCTTTGTAGATATTATCATCATTCTCTACTTCATTACCCAGTTTCGTATAACGCCTCAGATGGCTTTTAACCCTTGCAATCAGTTCCAATGGATTAAACGGTTTTGTAATATAATCATCCGCACCGATATTCAATCCGAGTATTTTATCGGAGTCCTCCGATTTTGCCGATAAGAACAGAATCGGTATGCTGCTGTATTCACGTATTCTCATGGTTGCACGTATACCGTCCAGCTTTGGCATCATGATATCTATTATCATCAGTTTGATATCATTTTTCTTTAACTGTTCAATAGCTTCTTCCCCGTTATAAGCCTTAACAATCCCATAACCTTCCTGCATCAGGTATATTTCTATGGCATCCACTATTTCTTTGTCATCATCACATACTAAAATGTTTGTCATACGTTATCTCCCTTTTCAATATTTAGTAAAACATATTTTTATTAAGTCAAAAGTTGCAAATTATTAAAATATTCTTAATTCAGTACAAGAAATGCTCCCATATTTCCGCGTTTTCCACCGCTTGCACGATGAGAAAACAAAAGTTCCTTATTACATGCCGTACAGATATCCGGCAGCGTAATATGTTCTTTCCTAATCCCCGCTTGTAATAAAACGGCCAAATTGGCCTGCCATAAATCCAGCATAGCCTTATTTTCTGATTTCGGAAGAATAATTTTATCCCTGTTTTCAGCTTCGGAAAAAGCATTTTTGAATTCATCCGCCACATCCATGCTGACTTCATAGCAGTCGGCACAGATGGAAGGTCCGACCGCCGCAAGAATATCTTCCGGATTACACCCATAATGCCCCGTCATTTTTTCAACCGTCACTTTGCCGATTTTTCCCACTGTTCCCCTCCATCCTGAGTGGGACAGACCGATTACCTTCTTTATGGGGTCGACAAAAAACAGTGGAACACAATCAGCATAAAATGTAGATAACACAATCCCCGGCTCATTTGTAATCAACCCATCCACATCCCTGTAATCCTGAACGCACGTAACACCTTTGCCCTTATCTGCTACAGTTACAAGCCTTACATTTGTTGTATGGGTCTGCTGTGACAATACAAAATCACTGATATCACAGCCTAACACTCCTGCAATTCTGCGAAAATTCTCATCCACATTTTCTTTTAAGTCTCCCCTTGAATAAGACAGATTCATGGTTCCGATATCTCCGGTACTGACGCCGCCTATTCTTGTAGAAAACAAATGCCTGCAAACTCCTGACTTTGTAAAAGCCGGAAATTGCAGGTATCTTACACCGTCTTTTTCCATATCAAGCATTGCCGTATACTGCTTTTTGCGAATAAATTCCATTCTTCTTTTCATACCCTTTCCTGTAATCTGCTTATGCACGGATTTCTCAATTCCAGCTGTAACCGATATGAGAAAAAGCATTTTCAATCCATTCGAGCTTTGTATCCGTTATTCCAATAACATCATATCGGATATTTTTAATCCACGGATGGAGCATACAGTATACATCCGCACACCGGCAGATTCTCTTTTGTTTTGAGAATCCGACCGCAGCAAGAGCCGCCCCGTTATAATCCGAGTGACGGTATTTTACCTCAAAAAAAATGATACAGTCATTCTTTTTGCCGATAATATCAATTTCGCCAATCCGACACCTGAAATTTCTTTCCAAAATAATGATGCCGTGCTGTTGAAGATGTCTGCAGGCGACATCCTCATAAAATGCTCCCTTTTTTCTTGTATTCAAGCTGTCCTTCCCGCTTCTCTCCGGCAGACAAACCCATTTTACATTTTGCTCCTTATTTTTTCCATTGCATCCACAAACACTAAGACCTCCGCTACCGCATTATACAGCTCCGGAGGAATCATGTCCCCTATCTCTAATTTCGAGAGTGTCTTGGCAAGCTTTTCATCCTGATGAATCGGCACATTGGCTTCCTTTGCTTTTTCAATTATTTTTTCTGCAAGGATGCCTTTACCCGTTGCTATTATTTTCGGAGCCTCTTCCTTAGGATTATATTCCAATGCCACTGCACTTTTTATTTTTTCTTTGTTCATAAGCAGCCTCTTTTTAACATCTTGCGTCAAAGGATTGTGAAGTAAAGAGCTTAAGTGCCGGCTCAGTCTTCATAATAGTATCGATTACAGTCTCTTCTTCCTTATTTCCTGCTGTAACACTTGTCTGTACCTGATATCCTCTTTTCATTAACCGTTCATTTAATCTGTCAATATGTGCTTCGATAAAATCAATCATTTCCTCTTTTTCCATGCAAAAGCGTGTACTCAGCTTCTGATTTTCCAAAGAAAGAAAAACATCCATATTTCCTAAAACCGGCATGGAAAGATGCAGCAGTGCGGTCAGCTTACCGTCTTCTCCTGTTTTTTGCTGTTTCCGTTTATATACATATAAATCACCGTTTGCTCCCTCCTGGTTCATTTTAAGCGGAAGCTGTACGTAATGATACATTTCATTAATCTGATTCATAAACTGTATATTACTTTTTATGGTATTTACTTCTTTGCCTAATGCAGAATTTTCCTTTCCGGCATTTTTAATCAGATTCTGTAATTTATCCACCTGTTCATTCAAGCGTTCAAAAAAAACTTTTACATAATTCGCAGATTGCATTTCCTGCGGCTTCATTAAGAACTGCTCCTTCAATAGGGAAAACAGATTCTGTGTAAGCTTATCCTTCCCGGATTCAGTTTGAATATTGTCTTTCTGCAAAAGCCTTAACAATTCGGCCTCTTTTCGCGTACTTAGTTCCGGCTCTCCATCCGGCGTCGTATACCGTGCAAAATGCGCTGCATTCCGCACATTATTTTGCACATCACTTTGCATATTTTCCTGTGTTGCTGTACCTTTCCGAATATTCAATCCTTCTGCCATATCCTGTAATTCTGCAGCGTGATGATTTTCTGCATTCTTCACGGCTGCAGCCTGATTCTGAATTACAGTATCCGATGGTTCTTGAAAAATATCCAAAAACCCCCGAATAAAATTCTGCACAGCATCCGTAGGCTGTGTTTGAATCATTTCTGACAGGAAGTCTGAAAGCTGTCCGCTAAGTCCCTGTAAATCCGAAAACAGATAGTGTCGGTTTGTCTGATATAAACGCATCATGGAAAGATTTTCATCTGAAACCGGAATCTCCATTTTATGCAACATGACCAAATCCATTATTTCCGCATCCGGATACATACCCATCTGACGATATACAGCAGACAAATTCTGTTTATTTACTGCCATACCCTGACGCATCATTTCCTCGGCAAGAGAAATTGTTTTATCAGTAATCGGAATATTGGCAGCTTCCAATGCCTTCATGGCATTTTGCTCCATTCCGGTATTTGCAAACAAGGGTCTTAAAGCCAGCTTTCCGTTTTGATTGCTGCTTACCGTAAATGACATAATCTGTCCGGGAGTAAGTGAAAGCTCCTTATCCATTTTCGCATTTAATAAAATTGCATTTCCCAATAACAGGCTGATATCTTTTCCATCTGAGGATACAAGTTCTCCCTGTAACACATCGCCCGATTTCAGTGCATAAACACTCCTAAGTATTCTGGCTGCCTCGGCTGAATCTGCATTTTTCAATGCTTCTGCCGCCTGTTGCACTGTGTTGTTTGTCTGCGTTTTTGTAAGCCGGTTCAATAAATCAATTGCCATATATTCCCTCTGTTTAACCTAAAATCCGCATACCTTTTATCCGTTAATAAAATTGTCGATAAAGCTTCTTCTGTGAATCGGACATGGTCCGTTTTTTTTGATTGCTTCAATATGAGCGGCAGAGCCGTAGCCTTTATTGGAAGCAAAACCATACTCCGGAAAAACGGAATCATATTCCACCATCAGCCGGTCTCTTGTTACCTTTGCAATAATACTGGCGGCCCCGATAGAAATACTTTTGGCATCCCCTTTGATAATCGGAATCTGCGGTATCGTAACCTGCGGTATTGTAACAGCATCATTTAATAATATATCGGGTGATACGGGCAATTTACTGATAGCATCTCGCATGGCTTCATAGGTTGCCTGCAATATATTAATTTCATCAATCCTCTCTACACTTGCATATCCGACGGATACCGCGACCGCTTTTTCCATAATGATATCATACAGCTCTTCTCTCTTTTTTTCACTTAACTGCTTTGAATCATTAATATAAAGGATATCGCAGTCTTTGGGTAAAATTACTGCCCCTGCAACGACCGGTCCCGCCAAGGGACCTCTTCCTACTTCATCAATTCCACAGATATGCATATAATCAGCATATTTTCTCTCATATTCCGAAAGCGCATAGGTACGTTCCTTTTCCTGTTCGTACTTTTGAAGACGTGCTTTAGCCTTTTTTAATTCATTTTTGACTCCCGCACGTTCGTCTGCTTCATACTGCTTCATAACTTCCGGTAAATCCGTAAAGGATGACTGATTTAAAATCTGTTTTATTTCTCCAATCGATATGGCCATGATGTATCTGCCTTTCCATACGCTTTTGTAATTTATTTCAGCTTGTTAAATGAAGGCCAGAAGCGAATCCATGCCTTTCCAATAATATCCTTCCTGTAGATATTTCCCACACTCGGGTCACGACTGTCTGAACTGTTGTTACGGTTATCTCCCAATACAAAATATTCATTACTTCCCAAATGAATGGCTTCCGATGCCAATCCGGGATTTTTTATTACTTCTTTTCCGTAGTGTTCCTCAAGAATTTCTCCATTTATGAAAATGTTACCTTCCCCATCAATCTGTATCGTTTCCCCGGGCAATCCGATAATCCGCTTTATATAATATGTTCGTTCAGCATGTTTAAATGGGAAAACAATAACATCAAAACGTTCCGGTTCTCCAAAACGATAGGATAGTTTTTCCGTAATCAGATTGTCGCCGTCATATAAGGTCGGCTGCATGGAAGGGCCGATTACCTCCGTACGAACTCCGACGTATTTCACGATAAGATAAGTAACTAAGAGTACAACGAGCAGATAAATACTTGTACTCAATATTTCCCTTAATATTTTTTTCATGACACTCTCCTTTTTTAATTGGGTAATTCCAGGGTTAATCTTCCAAGCCTGCCGCTTCTGAAGTCATCCATTAAAATCATGGATGATTTTTTTATGTCCAAGGTTTCATTTTTACCAATACATCTTCTTACCCGGGCAATTTCTTCCAGACATTTGTAGGGGTCTGCGATGTTTTCAATCCGATAAGACTCAGAAATACAATCCGGATACCTTTTTTGAATATAGGTAATAAAATCTGCCGCCAATTCTTCCGAATAAAGAATCTGATCATTAATGGAACCGATAAAAGCCAGACGCATACCGATTTCATTATCCTCAAATTTCGGCCATAGAATACCTGGAGTATCTAGAAGTTCTAATGATTTATTTAATCGAATCCACTGCTTCCCTTTTGTAACCCCCGGCTTATTTCCTGTCTTTGTACACGCCTTTTTTGCAAATGAATTAATGAATGTGGACTTTCCCACATTCGGAATTCCTACTACCATTGCCCTTACGGGACGATTTAAAATACCGCGTCTGCGGTCGCGTTCAATCTTATCCGCACAGGCTACCGACACTGCATTCTGGATGTCTTTTAAACCGCTTCCGCTTTTGGAATTCACTTCTACAGTCTGAATACCGGTTTTTTCAAAATATTCAACCCATGCTTTATTTGCCTGTGCATCGGCAAGGTCAGATTTATTTAATAAAATCATTCGTGATTTGTTTTTGCCCAACTCATTGATGTCCGGATTCCGGCTGCTTAACGGCGTACGTGCATCCACTAATTCTATAATCAAATCAATTAGCTTAATATCCTCCTGCATCATTCGCTTTGCCTTTGTCATATGGCCGGGATACCACTGATAATTCATATATCGACTCCTTTTTCGTTTCTGTTAGTTTACAAATCCCATTCCCTGATTTTCATGGCCTAACTGAAACCATACCTTTCCTTCTATCAAATCCCTCTTTACAAGACCGATATTTCCCGAACGGGAGTCTTCACTGTTATTACGATTATCACCCAATACAAAAAATTCATCTTCTCCGACCGTAACAGCTTCTTCCGCAATTCCCGGATCAGCCACCTTGTCATATTGTTCGTTTTCTTCCATGATATCATTCACATAAAGCCTTCCGTCACGAAATTCCACCTTATCACCCGGAGTCGCAACCACACGCTTGACATAGTAATGTGTATTGGCATTTCCGTTTGGCAGAAACACAACTATATCTCCTGCCTTCGGGGGAAATAATAAATATGCAATTTTGTTAACAAGAACCATCTGTCCGTTATATAGTGTATTCTCCATGGACACTCCGATTACACTTGTCCGCATTCCAAAACTATATACCAGAAAAAATGCCATTAAAAGAGCTAATCCGATACCAAAAAAATAATTACTGATTTCCCTTATGGCATCTGATGAAACTTTTTTACGTCTTTTATAAAAGCATAATCCTTTTTTCCGTCTCATTGCAATCTCCATTTTATAAAAAGTGGCTGTAAACTAAGCTTCTTAGTTTACAGCCTGATGCTTTAAGATTATTTAACGAGTTCTTTAACCTTAGCCTTCTTACCAACGCGATCTCTTAAGTATGTCAGTTTCGCTCTTCTTACCTTACCACGACGTACTACTTCAATCTTTTCTACGTTAGGAGAATGCAACGGCCATGTCTTTTCAACACCGACTCCGTTAGAAGTTTTTCTTACTGTGAAAGTCTCTCTGTTGCTTCCGCCCTGTCTCTTAAGTACAGTTCCTTCAAAAATCTGAACTCTTTCACGGTTACCTTCTTTGATTTTACCGTATACTTTAACGGTATCACCAACGTTAAATTCAGGCACTTCCTGTTTTAACTGTTCTGCTTCAATACTTTTAATAATCTCATTCATGTCTATATCTCCTTCTATAATGGATGTTCTTAATACATTTGTAACAGAGGACCATCTATTTTTACACGACTAAAATAATATATCATACCTGCGGTTTATTTGCAAGATATTTTTCATACAAATCCGGCCGCCTTTCCATAGTCCGCTTCATAGACTGCTCCAGACGCCATTCTTCTATTTTTTTATGATGCCCGCTGAGTAATACCTCCGGCACCTTTTTATCATGCCAGACCTCAGGTCTGGAATATTGCGGATATTCCAACAAATTATCATAAAATGATTCCGTAACTCCGGAGTCCTCATTCGATAATACTCCGGGAACCATACGGGAAATCGCATCCACCATTACCATTGCCGGGAGTTCTCCGCCCGTGAGAACATAATCCCCTATCGATACATAATCCGTTACAATCTCTTCCAAAACACGCTCATCAACACCCTCGTAATGACCGCATAAAATCACCAAATCATCCTCTTTTGCGAACTCTGCCGCCATGCTTTGATTAAATACACGTCCCTGCGGTGTTACATATACGGTCCGCGGTTTCTTTTGAATACTGTCACACACCGAAATATAGGCGTCGTATATAGGCTGAGCCTGCATCAGCATACCTGCCCCACCGCCATAAGGATAATCATCCACCTTTTTATGCTTATCCAATGTATAATCACGAATATTTACCACATTCATCCGAATATGTCCGTTCTCCACAGCACGACCTAAGATGCTTGTATGCAAACCATCCCGTACCATATCGGGAAATAATGTTAAAATGTGAAAATTCATTCGTCTAAAAGTCCCTCCAAAACATGTATGGAAATAAGTCTGTTCTCCATATCCACATTCAATATACAGTCCGAAATTGCTGGAAGAAGAAACTGTCTTCCGTCCGAGAGTGCTATATCGTATACATCATTGGCTCCGGTCTGTATAACATCCGTTAATGTACCCTCAAGCTGAAGTACATTATCCACAACCTTCATTCCGATTAAGTCTGCAATGAAATACTCATCCTTCTGTAATTTTACTGCATTCTTTCGGGTTACATACAATTTCTTTCCTTTAATTGTTTCAACCGCATTTAAAGAATCGAATTCTTCAAATTTTAAAATGGCAAACTGCTTAAAATATTTTACTCCTTTAATATGAAGAGTCGTTGTGCCGGATGTTGTTTCGAGTTCGACTTCTTTTAACTTACTGAATCTTTTTACATCATCTGTTGTGGGAAATACTTTTACTTCACCATGTACCCCATGTGTTGAAGTTATGGCTCCAACCTGTAACAAATCTTCCATTCTGCTCTCCTATATACAACAAAATGCCGGTCCTCATTACAAACCGATTTACCTAACACAAAAAGCTGGTGCATCAAAAGATGCATCAGCCTCTTATAAAGCAAATTAGCGGATATCCACATCTACTCTCTGATTATCGCTTAATGAAGCTGCTTTCACAACAGAGCGGATTGCCTTTGCAATTCTGCCTTGTTTACCGATTACTTTACCCATATCGGAAGCGGCAACATGAAGTTCAACGGTAACATTCTTACCTTCTGTTTTTTCCGTAACAACAACTTCGTCCGGATTATCTACAAGTGCTTTTGCAATCACTTCTACTAATTCTTTCATACTCCACCTCCAAAAGCGTCTACTACAGTTTCAACGGAATACTTATTTTGTAATTCCGGCCAACTTTAAGATTTTACCGACAACTTCTGTAGGTTGTGCACCGTTTGCAAGCCATTTCTTAGCTGCTTCTTC
>SAMEA3663267__coassemble_608_pt1 | contig 10860 bp, 9 predicted proteins | sample SAMEA3663267__metabat2_low_PE_017 | metagenome-assembled genome bin SAMEA3663267 (sample SAMEA3663267) | pig gut metagenome | biome: pig gut; feature: pig-associated habitat; material: faeces | place: China | collected 2013 | reverse complement strand
GTTTTCTTCTAAATAAATTTTGTAAGGGATTGTCTTTTCCATTTTCTTTTCCTCTCTTTCTTTTGACAATAATTTGCAGCTTGCTGATTGTCGCAATTTCAGAATAAAGAGTTCAGCATAAAAAAACTCCTATCCTATCAATCGATAGGACAGGAGTAAATATACTCTTGCGGTGCCACCTAACTTCATTCTTACGAATGCTCTCAATCATGTACCAGCATACATGTTCTGCTATAACGTGCAGTCACGTCGTACCTACTCCTAATGTTTCGGCTTGCCCTCACAGGTCCATTCTCCGATTTTCCCATTACTGCAATCCCACCACCTGCAGCTCTCTGTAAATGTTTCAAAAGGATACTACTCCTGATCAAAGGTTTATTTTGTATTTGATAATGTACAATATAATACCATTTTATTTATAAGTCAAGAAATTATTTCATAATTTTTTAAAATTTCCCCGGGTAATCTGTTCCCGTTTCCTGCATGAACCGGCTCAAATACGGTTGCGGATTCTCATGCATTTCCAGCATTATTTCAAACGCATTCAACAACATCTTATCCGGATTACTCTCTAAATCATACATTCCTCTATCCATGTTGGCTTTGAAATGATCTATCTGCCAAATCATAATATCTATCACAGTCATACCGCATACATTACATTCTCCTAAAAACTGTCCGTGATTCATATAATATATATATTCTTTGTATACCGAATCGTGTAATACCAGTTTATGAAAAAAATTCTCCGCAGCAGCTTCGTCTTCTTTCGCATATCGGAACAATTCCTTTGTCCATTCGAATGCCTGCTGCCTTACCATAATATCTTCTTCCTGAAGTTGAATCGGGTTGTTTTTATTTTTCATATGATTATCCCATCCTATATATAAACGATTTATATATATTGCAGTGTTTTTAATATAAAAAGCCACATAGTTAAAGAAAACGAACTAAATAATGTTGTTACCATGACAGAACAGGAAGATATTTTTCCTTCATGTCCCATATTTTTTGCCATAATAAAACAACTGCTTGTCGTTGCACTTCCCAGCATAACAAGAATAGCAACCAGCTTTTCGTTCCTAAATCCCATCATAACCGCAAGTGGTAAAAAGATGATACAGAACAAAAATAACTTTATTCCCGTAATTCCTATTGTTTCTTTATACTTTTCTTTTACATTATAAAATTCAAAGGAAGCTCCCAGCGCAATTAAAGCAAGAGGTGATGCCATATTACCAAGATATGTAATGCTTTTTTCAACCATAACCGGCTGCGGAATATTCAAAACGGACCACAACATACCCAATATAATGCCTATAATAATCGGATTTGTAACAACATTTTTAGCTGTCTTTTTCCACAATTCTTTTTTTGAATGATGCTGATTCTGTGGAGAAGTCAAATACAGAATAATTACAGCTGCCACATTATAAAGCGGAACAGAACCAATAATCATCAAGGCAACCATCGACGCGTTATCATAAATATTTGTCATAAACACAATACCGAGTGTTGCCGCTCCACTTCGATAAGCTGCCTGAATAATCTCGCCGCGTTCTGCTTTGTTCTTACTAAGCAGAGATAGGAAACCTGCAATTCCGATACTAAGAACCGTAACTACAAAACAAAAAACTACCATCTTCGTATCCCAAATGGTAACAAAATCTTCTTTTGCCAAATCCATAAACAAAAGAGCCGGCAGAAAAATCCGAAATACTAATTGATTCAGTTTTGTTGTCGTATTCTCATCCAGAAATCCGATTTTTTTCAACCAAAATCCCAATACCATCATAAAAAAGATAGGCATGGTAGCATTCAGGCTGAACAGTAAATTGGTAAAAACATCATATTCCATAACCTCAAGTAACCTCTTAATTTGTCATAATACCATGGAACAATATTAAATTTTTAATACTAAATGGCGCCAGTTCCGGTCTTCATTATAGTCAAATAATTGTTTATATTGATAAAATAATTAAAAAAAGAGAAAATGATGCGTTTTTGAATATCATTTTCTCTTTTTATGTGCTTATATTACCACAAAAACTGCTTTTTTTCAAGAATTGTAATAAACGGATTTGTGAAGTATAATCAACAAACTATATTACAAGGAGTCGTTATTATGGATGATAATTTAATAATGCTTTTATCAGAAAAAAATCAGATGAACTTAATAAAAAAAACAAATGAATATACCTCTCAATTCGGATTATCTCTAAGCGATGGTGATATTCGGGAACTAATGCTTAGACGTAAAGAATGTTTATGTGAACAGCAAAGAGTAGAATTCGGCAAAGGAATTCTCGAAAAAATCATATTTGCATTTTGTGATTCACCCTTTATCTATCAGGAGAATTATGCAGAAACAATAGCAGACCTGCAGGATAGTTTCTATTTGTATAAAAATGAATCAATGGATGAATTGACAGATGACGAATTGATAACTATTATGCGAAATGCTTTTGACAAAGAATGTCAGGGTTCCCTTGAATATCTGCAAGAAACATACTTAGAGCAGTTTGCAAGAAAAATCCGGGCCAATACCCATAAGTTTATAGGGAGGTATACAAGTACAAATGAAAAAATCTGATGTAACAAATATATATTCAATGGAAGAGCTGCTTCCCATTGTAGGGAAGCTGGCAGAAGCATTTACAGCAAAAGAAAGCAGTTCTGTAACTAATGAGAGGGCAAAGCAGTTAATGGAAGCCGTAATATATTGTATTGCACATTTTGATGATGAAAATAATTTATTACCGGCACATCATAATCTGCCGGCAGAAGAAGCATATCGGCTTGGCTATACTGCAGTAATAGAAAAGGTCAAAGAAACACAGGATAAATATAATAAGTTACTGAATTTCTTTGACCATTATAATAATAGGACTTATAAAGATACAGTTGAAAAAGCGCTGCCCGGATTTTTCTTATACTACGATGCAAAATTCTCTCCAACGGATAATATTATTACCATGGATTATCCTGTGTTCGGACTCGATATGAATCTCGAAGGAATCGATATAATCCGGCAATATGTTGACGCAATTTGGGAAGAACAATGCTATTTATTAAAATTTCCCAGAGATTTTGTCATTGACAAATTTCGTTCTTTTTATCCAGGGTATGAGCATGAATATTTAAATTTAAGGGAAATATTTAAGCTGCAGATAAATGTTTAATAATTATTTTTCCTCCAGCAGATAACCAAATATATGCATTCCCAGCTTCAACACATCATGCCGGAGCAGATTATTTTTTACAGTCACATAATCATCACAGATTACCCTGTCCACTAATGATTCCGTCTCTTCTTTATCTAATACAACGGGATCTTTCTGTTCCAGGGATTCGTATCTTTTTGCCATGTCATCATCAATTTTTCCATTATTGGCAATAACTACATCTATCTTGCGTTTGCCAAGATACTGATTTAACAATCTGACATGGTCGGATACCTTGAAATCTTCCGTTTCCCCGGGCTGTGTTACCATATTGCAGACATACATAATCTTACCGTTACTTCTATCGATTGCATCCAATATTCCATCACAAATCAGATTCGGAATAATGCTCGTAAAAAGACTTCCCATACTGAGCAAAATCAAATCTGCCTCTTCTAATGCCTTTACCGCCTCTTTCGTAGGCACCGGCTTTTCTTTATAAAAAACACGTTTAATCCCACTATTTGTCTGTGTGATATGGTGTTCCCCTTCCACGATGCTTCCGTCTGACATCTCACCCATTAAAATAACATTGTCCTCCGTCAGCGGCACTACTTTCCCTTTTAGATTAAACACCTTACTTAAGGCTTCAATTCCATCCGACAAATTCCCTGTAATTTCAGAAGATGCTGTGAGCAGCAGATTCCCTACTGTATGTCCATCTAAATCACTTGTTGTATGAAATCGGTAATTAAATAATTCCATTACTAAAGGCTCTGTTTCTGATAACGCAACCAAAACTCTTCGTATATCCCCAACTGCAGGAATACTAAACTCTTCTCTTAACACGCCTGTACTGCTGCCGTCATCACACACTGATACAATAGCTGTTATATCAAGAGGAAATTCCTTTAATCCGCGAAGTAATGTAGAAGAACCTGTTCCTCCGCCTAATACTACAACTTTTCTTTTCATAATCGGTTACATTCTCCTTACCCGCACTTCAGTTATCCATACAATAAACATTTCGTAATCCCTAATCTGAAGGTTTTTTACAGCATATGTGCTCTTAATTCTTCTCCTGAAAGCGGACTCATATATGCAGGTGCAATATCAAAAATGGTCTTACATCCTGCCATACCTTCCTTCTTCATGCGGTATGCCGCTCTTGCACAGGCAATAATTACCGATGCTGTGAATTCCGGATTGGAATCCAGCTTCAGACTATATTCTATAATATGACTGTTCTCTTCATTCCAGCCTGTTTTTCCGCTTCGGATTACAAAACCACCATGCGGAATTCCCTTATGGTCTCTTTGTAATTCTTCTTCTGTAATGAAGTGAACGGTTGTATCGTAATCTGCAAAATAGTTCGGCATGGACTTAATTTCCTGCTCGATTTTTGCTTTATCTGCACCTTCCTTTGCTACCACAAAACACTCACGAATATGCTTCTCACGTGTAGTTAAGTCAGGATTTTCGCCGTTTCTTACTTTTTCAAGTGCTGATTCTACCGGAATTGTATACTGTTTTCCGTCTGCAACACCTTCTACACGGCGGATTGCATCGGAATGTCCCTGACTTACACCTTTCCCCCAGAAGGTATAATCCCTGCCCTGCGGTAAAATACAGTTTGCATACAAACGGTTAAGTGAAAACAATCCCGGATCCCATCCGCAGGAAATTACGGCAATATTACCGTTTTCCTTTGCTGCTGCATCTACATTTGCAAAATGCTCGGGAATTCTGGCATGTGTATCAAAGCTGTCTACTACGTTAAAATATTTTGCATATTCCGGCGTTTGTACGGGAAGGTCTGTTGCACTTCCTCCGCAAAGAATCAGAACATCAATCTGATCTTTCATTTTTAAAGCATCCTCTGCGGGATAAACCTTAACGCCTTCCGTTAAGATTTTTACGGTTTCCGGATTTCTTCTGCTGAATACAGCAGCAAGCTCCATATCCGGATTCTGTCTGATGGCACATTCGATACCTTTTCCTAAGTTGCCGTAGCCCATAATACCTATTTTCATTTATTACTCCTCCTTTTCATTCTTATATAAGAATGTTTCATGATCGCGTTTTGCTTCTCCCATATCTTCTTTTGCGTATAATAATTTCAATATAATCGGGGTAGAAACAGAAGATACAATAATTAATAAAATTACAGATGTAAAATACACCGGTGAAAGCATTCCGACTGCAAGACCTTTCTGTGATACAATCAATGCGACCTCTCCTCTTGTCATCATACCAACACCTATTTTTAATGAATCCATTGTATTAAACCGACACAGACGTGCCATAATTCCGCAGCCGATAATCTTCGCAAGCAAAGCAACTGCTACAAACCCCAAAGAAAAGAGAAAAATTTCTCCGTTTAAATTATCAATATTAGTTTTTAAACCAATACTTGCAAAAAATATAGGTCCGAAAAGCATATAAGAATTGATATCCATTTTTTCGGCTATGTAATTCGAATCACGTATAGAGCACAAAATGATACCGGCTACATATGCTCCCGTAATATCCGCAATACCGAAATACGATTCCGCAATATAAGAAAGAGCAAGACAATAAGCAAGACCGGCAATCGGAATTCTTCTTGTATGCGGATAACGGTTATCTACCCATTTAAATATTTTGTATGAGATATATCCTACTACAATTGCAAATACAAAAAATAATACTGTGTTGAAAATTACTTTTGTCGGATTTGAATCTGGATTTTTAAAACCTATTACAAATGTTAATACAATAATACCAATAACATCATCTATAATAGCGGCACTTAAAATCGTTGTACCAACCTTTCCTTTTAATTTACCAAGCTCTCTAAGCGACTGTACCGTAATACTGACCGATGTTGCTGTCATAATAACACCGATAAATACCGCAGAATAAAATTTATCGGAGCCCCATGGTGCGGCACCGTAAAATCCCATATATAACAAAGTTCCGCCTATTAACGGAATAAAAACACCTGCACAGGCAATCGCAAATGCAATCGGACCTGTCTTCAACAATTCTTTTAAATCCGTTTCAAGTCCTGCTGAAAACATCAGAAGAATAACACCGATTTCTGCCATCTGAACCAGAAAATCACTTTGCTGGACGAGACCGAGTACACAGGGACCAATAATTAATCCGGCAATAATTTCTCCCACAACCTGCGGAGCCTTACACTTACGTGCAAGGATACCCATAAACTTAGCAGCGATTACAATAATCGCCAAATCCTTTAGTATTTCATATGACTGCATTTTTCCACCTCATAAAATATTACAATTTTAACATATGATTCCGTTTAATTCCTGATACAGATTTTTTGCAAAGCTATCCGTCATACCGCATACATAATCCGTAACAAGAAGAAGACGAAGATATAATTTTTCTTCTTCCGTACTATTTTTTGAAAAATGATGATAAATACGCTTATAATCCTCTGATATTAAAGCAATTAATCTTTGGTTAATATCCGAAAGCTTTTCTTCTGTATCGTAATATAATACTGCATTTACAAATTTGTCCAATAAAAAATCAATTATTGTCTTTGCTGCAATCTCCAGTTTATAAATCGGTTTAGAAGTAAAAGCATATTGATAAGCAATATCACCCAGAGCATCCATAATCTTCTTAACGTTTGTTCCATAAAATAAATCATGCTTGTAAGTACCGCTCATAATCTCTTCATAATGGTTTACAAAGCTGTCAGATGCAGCAAATAACATATTTCCCTGGATACTCACAACCCAATTTTGAACTGCATAAATATCCGGTTGCTCATAGTGGTTTTTTATTGCCTTTTCGTATTTATGCTCGAGAATACGAATCATATTCTTGTAATCCTCATTTTCCTCATCTGCCATAATACGCTTTTTTAATTCATCTATCAATATATTATAAGAAATGCATCCTTTTTTTAATGCATCCTCAATATCTGCTGTTTTATAAGCAATATCATCTGCCGCTTCCAAAAGAAAACTCAAAGGATGTCTTTTTCCGTTTGTAGTAAGGGAAGTCTGGATATTTTGAAAAATATCCCGCTCCGCATAGAAATATCCCATTTTCTTTGTACGGATATCGCCGCTTTTTTTATTTATTTCCAATGAAGAAACCGGATATTTTATAATTGTACCCAACAAAGCTTTTGTGAGATTCATTCCGTTTTCATCTACCAGAAAATGAAGCTTGGAAACAACTCTGAGTGCCTGTGTATTTCCTTCAAAATTACAAAAATCCTTCTGCATCTGCTCAGATAAAATTTCACTCAAAGGTTTCTCATGGTATATAACCTTATCAAGATGTTCCTTAAACCAATCCTGAATAATTGTCTCACCAAAATGCCCAAAAGGAGGATTTCCGATATCATGCAGTAATCCCGCACATTGCAAAATCGCACAGATATCTTCTTTTTTCTGAATATTAAAGGAATTATCTTTTTTCTCCCTGAGTATTTTTTCTCCCACATTTTGTCCTAACGATTTTGCAAAAGAAGAAACTTCCAGGGAATGAGTTAATCTTGTTCTGATAAAATCACTTTTGTCTAAAGGAAATACCTGTGTTTTATCCTGCAGCCTTCTAAAAGATGCACTTCCTATAATTCTGTGATAATCTTTTTCAAATTCCGTCCTCAAATCTCTTGAAGTTGTACTTTTCTGATAGCTTCTTATTCTTTCTCCTGATAATAAATCATTCCAATTCATAAAAATGTTCCTCATCAAATTTAAACACTAAAAGCGTATCGTCTTATCGAACCAAAATGCCCTTTAGAAGTATTCTAAAGGGCATTTTTATTATTCTTCTGAATCACTTGAATCGCCCGGATTCAATTCTTCTTCGTTTAATTCCTGTTCTCCATCCGATACTTTTTCTCTTACTTTAGCAATCTTGGCAACTTTTACATTATCATCCAGATTAATCATTTTTACTCCCGAAGTAATTCTGCCTAAAGTAGAAATATCATCCATGCGGAGTTGAATAATAATACCTTCGGTGGTAATCATCATAATCTCATGTTCATCTGTTACAGCCTTAACACCTACTACATACCCTGTCTTATCCGTAACCTTATAACATTTTACACCTTTACCGCCTCGACGCTGTATTTTAAATTCATTCAGATATGTGCGTTTTCCCAATCCGTTTTCAGATACAATCAATAATGAATCACCCTGATGGTCTAATTGCATTCCGACAATTTCATCGCCATCATCAATGCTCATTCCGATTACACCCATTGTTGCTCTTCCGGTAGCTCTGACATCTGTTTCCTTAAAACGAATACACATACCGTATTTCGTAACAAGGAAAATATCTGTTTCACTATCAGTACTTTTTACTTCTATTAATTCATCATCATCTCTTAAACTGATTGCAGCAAGACCGTTTTTGCGGATATTGCTGTATTCCATTATAGAAGTCTTCTTCACAATACCTTTTCTGGTAACCATAAAGAGATTTTTACGTTCTTCATAATTCTCAATAGGAATTAAAGCGGATATCTTCTCACCCGGATTTAACTGCAAAAGATTTACGATGGCTGTTCCTCTTGCCGTTCTTCCTGCTTCCGGAATTTCATAAGCCTTCATACGGTAAACACGTCCCATATTTGTGAAGAACATCAGATAATTATGAGTTGAAGTCATTAAAAGGTCTTCAATATAATCATCTTCTATCGTCTGCATGCCCTTAATTCCTTTACCTCCCCGGTTCTGGGAGCGGAAATTATCAACTGTCATACGTTTAATATATCCCAGGCTTGTCATTGCGATTACGGTATTTTCTTTCGGAATCATATCCTCCATGCTGATATCGTATTCATCAAACCCTATTTTACTTCTTCTGTCATCACCGAATTTATCCGATATTTCCATAATTTCCGTACGGATAACGCCGAGCAACAACTTTTCATCAGCCAGAATTGCTTTTAATTCTTCAATTTTTGCAACTAATTCCTTATGTTCATTTTCAATTTTTTCTCTTTCCAGACCGGTCAGGGCACGAAGTCTCATGTCAGCAATTGCCTGTGCCTGCACATCCGTAAGACCAAAACGCTCCATTAAACGTTCTTTTGCAATCTGCGTATTTTTGGAGCTTCTCATAATCTGAATTACTTCATCAATATGATCTAATGCAATTAATAATCCCTGTAAAATATGGTCTCTTTCTTCTGCTTTATTTAAATCGTATTTTGTTCTTCTGGTAACAACATCCTCCTGATGCTTCAGATAATACTTTAACATATCAAGAAGATTCATTATTTTTGGCTCATTATTTACTAAAGCCAGCATTATCATACCGTAACTGTCCTGAAGCTGTGTATGTTTAAAAAGCTTATTTAATACAATATTTGCATTTATATCCCTGCGCAGCTCCACAACCACACGCATACCTTCTCTGGAAGATTCATCTCTTAAATCTGTTATTCCGTCAATCTTTTTTTCTTTATGAAGATCAGCAATTTTTTCAATTAATTTTGCTTTATTAACCATATAAGGAAGCTCAGTTATAATAATCTGTGACTTTCCGTTAGGAAGGGTATCAATATTCGTAACACCTCTAACAATAATTTTACCACGACCTGTACGATAAGCTTCTTCCGCTCCCTTTGTACCTAATATTACTGCTCCTGTAGGAAAATCAGGTGCTTTAATAAGAGGAATGATTTCATCAATATCCGTATCTCTGTCTTCCTCAACACGATTATCAATAATTTTAACGACAGCACTAATAACCTCACGTAAATTGTGAGGCGGAATATTTGTTGCCATACCTACTGCAATACCTGTGGTACCGTTTACCAAAAGATTGGGATAACGGCTTGGTAATACAACCGGTTCTTTTTCTGTTTCATCAAAGTTTGGTACAAAATCAACTGTATCTTTATTAATATCTGCAAGCATTTCCATGGAAATCTTAGATAATCTTGCTTCCGTATATCGCATTGCAGCAGCACCGTCACCATCAACAGAACCAAAATTACCATGTCCGTCTACGAGAGGATAACGGAAAGACCAATCCTGTGCCATATTTACTAAAGCACCATAAATGGAGCTGTCACCGTGAGGATGATATTTACCCATTGTATCACCGACAATACGCGCACATTTACGATGCGGTTTATCCGGTCCGTTATTTAATTCAATCATGGAATAAAGTACACGTCTTTGAACCGGTTTTAAACCATCTCTTACATCAGGAAGTGCACGGGATGCAATAACACTCATTGCATAATCGATATAAGAGGTTTCCATAGTTTTTTTAAGGTCAACGTGTTTTACTTTATCAAAAATCTGGTCATCCATTTTTAGTCTCCTAAATATCTAAGTTCTTAACAAACTTTGCATTTGCTTCAATAAACTCTCTTCTTGGCTCAACCTTATCACCCATAAGAGTAGTAAATGTCAAATCTAACTCTGATTCAGAATCTTCATCCATTATAACACGAAGAAGCACACGTTTTTCAGGATCCATAGTAGTATCCCAAAGCTGTTCCGCATCCATTTCTCCTAACCCTTTATAACGTTGAATTTTATTATTCTGGTCTCTTCCTACTTCTTCAAGAATATTGGCAAGCTCTTCATCACTGTATGCATACCATACCTTTTTATTTTTTTCTAATTTATAAAGAGGAGGCTGTGCCAAATAAACATACCCCTGTTTAATAAGCTCAGGCATAAACCGATATAAAAAT
>SAMEA3663267__coassemble_599_pt1 | contig 10911 bp, 9 predicted proteins | sample SAMEA3663267__metabat2_low_PE_017 | metagenome-assembled genome bin SAMEA3663267 (sample SAMEA3663267) | pig gut metagenome | biome: pig gut; feature: pig-associated habitat; material: faeces | place: China | collected 2013 | reverse complement strand
ATTTCAATTGGTACGGATGAAGAAATGAATACAATGCTTGCATTTCTGGAAGGCTATTTACAAAAACGAGAGGGATAGATGGAAGCGTATACGGATTTTGCCCTTGTTTATGATGAACTAATGGATAACACACCTTATGAGGTGTGGTGTGAACAGATTACTGCGGTTTTAGCAGGCAATGGAATAGAAAAAGAGCTTATATTGGATTTAGGATGCGGGACAGGTGTCTTGACGGAGCTTCTGGCACGTAAAGGCTATGATATGATAGGAATCGATTTGTCGCAGGAGATGTTAAACCGTGCAATCGAAAAAAGGGATGCATCAAAGCTTCCTATTCTATATCTACAGCAGGATATGCGTGAATTTGAATTATACGGAACCGTGAAAGCTGTTGTGAGTGTATGTGATTCCCTGAATTATCTGCTTGAGGATGAGGATGTGATACAGACATTCCGGCTTGTAAATAATTATCTTGACCCACAGGGATTGTTTATTTTTGATTTTAATACGGTATACAAATATAAAGAAGTAATCGGTGATGCCACAATTGCAGAAAACAGGGAAGATTGCAGCTTTATTTGGGAAAACTATTATCATGAACAGGAAAAAATAAATGAATACGAAATAACTTTCTTTATTAAAGAAGGAGAGTTTTACAGGCGTTTTGAGGAAACCCATTTCCAGCGTGGATATACGGTGGAGGAAATGCAGGATTTTCTTCTTAAAGCTGGACTTGAGTTTATTTCAATGAAGGATGCGGATACTTTTTTAGATGTGACGGATGAAAGTGAACGTGTCTGTATGATTGCAAGAGAAAACGGAAAAGGGAAGGCGTAAAGAATATGACAGATTATATAGTCAGAGCAACGGCCGGAAATGCACAGATTCGTGCTTTTGCGGCAACGGCAAAGGATACGGTTGAGGCGGCAAGAGCGGCGCACAGCTTAAGCCCGGTCGCATCAGCGGCTTTGGGACGTACCCTGATTGGAACGGCTATGATGGGAGCGATGTTAAAGGGTGAAAATGAACTTGTGACAGTGCAGATTAAAGGAGACGGTCCAATCGGGCAGATTACGGCAACTTCGGATGCAGTCGGCAGGGTGAAAGGATATGTACACAATCCTTCCGTAATGCTTCCGCCAAACGCTGCGGGTAAGCTGGATGTCGGAGGTGCTGTCGGTCGCGGAATGCTTCAGGTTATCAAGGATATGGGATTAAAAGAACCATACTGCGGACAAACCGTTCTGCAGACAGGAGAAATTGCAGAGGATTTGACGTATTATTTTGCGAGCTCCGAGCAGGTTCCTTCTTCTGTAGGACTTGGTGTACTTATGGATAAGGAAACGGGAACGGTCAGACAGGCAGGTGGCTTTATTATTCAGTTGATGCCGTTTGCAGAAGATGCGGTTATTGAAACGCTGGAGAAGAATTTGACGACTCTGCCTTCCGTGACGGCTATGTTAGATGAAAAAATGACACCGGAACAGATGCTTGAAAAAGTATTGGATGGGCTGGAGGTTACATTTACCGATACGCTTCCTCTGGCGTTTCACTGTAATTGCAGTAAGGAACGTGTTGAAAAGGCTCTTATCAGTGTCGGAGAGAAGGAAATAAAAACAATGATAGCAGAAGGAAAACCGATAGAGGTCAACTGCCATTTCTGCAATAAGAATTACTCTTTTTCGATTGAAGAACTGCACAATCTGTTAAAACGTGCAAAATAGCAATACTTCGGAACTCATTTATCTGAATTTATTCATCAGAAAGGCTGGTAATCAATTATGAAGGACGGATTCATACGGTGCGCGGCAGCGGGCATTAAAATAGAAGTAGCAAACCCTGCTCATAATGCAGAGGTTATCATACAAAAAGCAAAGGAATGTGCAGATAACGGAGCGAAGGTAATTGTATTTCCGGAGCTTGCATTATCGGGTTATACCTGTGGGGACCTTTTTTTACAGGAGAAGCTGATTGCAGGCTGCAGGGAAGCATTAATAAAAATAGTAGATTTTTCCCGTTCTGCAGATGCCATTCTTTTTGTCGGTTTTCCGTTTGAGTATCGCGGCAAATTATATAATACAGCGGCGGTTATTTCGGCAGGAAGACTGTTAGGGCTTGTTCCTAAAACAAATCTGCCAAATTATAATGAATTTTATGAGCTGCGTCATTTCACACCGGGACCCAAGGAAGCCTGTGAAGTTATGCTAAACGGAAAAGCCGTCCTATTTGGTACAAATCTGTTGTTTGAAACAGAGGGTGGATTGGTTTTGGGCTGTGAAATCTGCGAGGACTTATGGGCACCTATAAATCCCGGCACATCACATGCGCTTGCGGGAGCAAATATTCTTGTGAATTTGAGCGCTTCCAATGAGGTAATAGGAAAAAGCGCATACCGTAAACAACTGGTGGCTTCTACAAGTGCCAGATTATTGTGCGGATATGTGTATGCAAGTGCCGGAGAAGGGGAGTCCACACAGGATATTGTATTTGGAGGACATCATCTGATTGCGGAAAACGGTACGCTTTTAAAGGAAGCAAGACGTTTTTCAAATGAAACCGTATATGGTGAAATAGATATCAAAAGGCTCCAAAGTGAACGCAGAAGAACGACTTCCTTTGTAACGGAGAGTACAAAAGAGTACAGACGTGTACCGTTTTCTTTAAAACGGGAAAATATTCATATCACCCGTACATTTGGGCGTATGCCGTTTGTACCGGAAGATACGGAAAGAAGAGCGGAAAGATGCGAGGAAATTTTTGCGATTCAGGCAAACGGACTCAAAAAACGTTTGGAGCATACACATTGTAAAAGTGCTGTCATCGGTGTATCCGGTGGTCTTGACTCCACATTGGCACTGCTGGTGACAGTAAGAGCGTTTGATTTACTTGGGCTTGAACATAAAAATATTCTGGCAGTTACGATGCCATGCTTCGGAACGACTGACAGAACCTATGAGAATGCCTGCTCATTGGCACGTACCCTTGGATGTACCCTGCGTGAGGTAGATATTAAAAAATCGGTAACACAGCATTTTGAGGATATTAATCAGAGTCTTGATAATCATGATGTAACATATGAAAACGGTCAGGCAAGAGAACGCACCCAGGTACTTATGGATATTGCCAATCAATGTGGTGGTATGGTTATCGGTACGGGTGACCTGTCTGAGCTTGCACTTGGCTGGGCAACGTATAACGGCGACCATATGTCCATGTATGGGGTGAATGCATCCATCCCGAAAACACTTGTGAAGCATCTGGTGCGTTATTATGCGGACATGTGCTGTGAAACAGCCGAAAAGAAAGGTTCGGAATTAAAAAAAGCTCTGGAAGACGTGCTGGATACACCGGTAAGTCCGGAACTGCTTCCGCCGGTAGATGGTGTCATTTCCCAAAAAACAGAGGATTTGGTCGGACCGTATGAACTGCATGATTTCTTTTTGTACTATATGTTGCGCTGCGGATTTCCGCCTGCAAAGATTTATCGAATTGCAAAGCTTGCATTTGATGGGGTGTATGATTCTGAAACGATATTGAAATGGCTGAAAACATTTTACCGCCGGTTCTTCTTGCAGCAGTTTAAACGCTCCTGTCTGCCCGACGGCCCAAAGGTAGGAAGCGTTGCGGTATCCCCAAGAGGAGATTTGCGAATGCCGTCCGATGCGTCAGCGTCTATCTGGCTTGAGGAAATAGAAACATTGCATTAATAAAAATGGAGCAGGTTTTATGATGAATAATCAAAAAACCTGCTCTTATTGCGGTTATTCTGTTTTTTCGGTGATTTTTGCCTGATTCAGTGAAGAAGTAATGGCATTTAACAGAACGGTAGAGGTATATAGGTTATCGGATGAATACTCAATGCCTTCAATAGACTGCAGCTCTAATATCTGGGAGGACAGTTCTTCCAAAGCAGGTTCCATTAAAGGATACATAACACTGACGGTTTCATCCATATTCTGTAACTCAATAGAAAGAATGGCAGTCTCATCTACGGTAACGGCAAGCTCCACGTTACTGCCATTTAAAACCATAGCGGTGGTATATGTGCCGGGAACGTAGATGGCGGAAGGGTCCTGTGGTGCTAAGGCGCTTGAATCATCCTTTTTTTTCAGTGTGATTACTAACAAAATGATTGCTAATATTCCGAGGGCAAGGAAAATGCCTGCACAGATAAGCTCTTTCATTTTTAAAATTACTATTTTTGTTTTTCCGCTCATATCGTTTGCTCCGTAAACATTTATACATCATACGCTTAAAATAAAAAAAGTATTCCGGAATATGTGATTTAAAGGATTGACAAGTAACTTTTATCAATAGTATAGTAAGAAAAGGACAAAGGAGTTCGGCAAAAGGGCGGACTCTCTTTTTTTTTAAACGGTTGAAAAGTGAAGAATGGAATAAAAAGGAGCAGGGAATGAATAAGTATAGCAGAGATGATATTATCGAGATGGCACAGGAAGAAGATGTTGAATTTATCCGTCTGCAGTTTACGGATGTACTCGGCAAGTTAAAAAATGTGGCGGTAACGTACAGCCAGTTAGAAAAAGTTTTGGACAACAGATGTGTTTTTGATGCTGCAAGCATTGACGGGCTGGTAAAGGCGAAGCAGCCCCAGATGCGTCTGTTTCCGGATTTAAATACGTTTGCTATTTTTCCATGGAGACCACAGCAGGGGAAGGTTGCAAGATTATTTTGTGATTTACATACTCCTGAGGGAGAGGCATTTGAGGGAGACCCGCGCTATGTGTTAAAAAAGGCTATTTTGGAGGCTCAGAAAATGGGCTATACCTTTGAGGTCGGACCGGAATGCGAATTTTTCTTATTTAATACGGATGAAAATACCCTGCCGACTACAATGACACATGAGCAGGCAGGATATTTTGACTGTGGACCGATGGATTTTGGAGAAAATGCCAGACGTGATATTGTGTTAACGCTTGAGGATATGGGTTTTGTAATTGAATCCTCGCACCATGAAAAGGCACCGGCACAGCACGAGATTGATTTTAAATATGACGAAGCTTTAACTGCTGCGGACAATATTATGACATTTAAGCTTGCGGTTAAAATGGTAGCAAAGCGTCACGGACTTCATGCGACCTTTATGCCAAAACCCAAATACGGTGTAGACGGTTCCGGCATGCATATTAATATGTCGTTATTCAAGGAGGGAAAAAATATCTTTCATGATCCGGACGGAGAATTGGGTCTCAGTAAGGAAGCATATTATTTTATGGGCGGAATAATGAAGCATATTAAGGCAATCACAGCTATTACCAATCCGCTGGTAAATTCCTATAAACGTCTTGTTCCCGGCTTCTGCGCACCGACAAGTGTCGGTTGGAGTACAAACAGTGAGAACAGCCTGTTCCGCATTCCTTGTGAAAAAGGAGAAAATGCAAGAATTGAGTTAAGAAGTCCCGATCCGTCGGCTAATCCGTATCTTGCTCTTGCAGCATGTCTGATGGCAGGTATAAAAGGAATTCAGGAAAAACAGGAGCCGCCAAGAAGTATGGAGCAGCTTAAAGCCGGCAGGAGCAGATTACTCCCTACTACGCTGAAAGAAGCTATTACGGAATTGGAAAAAGATTCTTTTATTCAGGAGGTTTTAGGAAAAGAGCTTTGTAAAAAGTATATTGAATTGAAAATGGCAGAATGGCAGGATTATACCTCCCAGGTTACGAATTGGGAGATACAGCAGTATTTAGACCAATACTAGAATCAGCTTTTACAGAATATATTCTTAGGAAATGGTTTGTAAAACGAGCTTTCTAAAGGAGGTGATGCAGATTGACCAACATTGTAGTTGTTTTTCCAAAGTTGGAAGATGCAAAAAACTTAAAAAATCTCCTTGTCAGAAACGGATATGATGTTGCTGCGGTCTGTACTACCGGTGCACAGGCGGTTCATTGCGCGGATGGGCTTGTAAACGGCATTCTGCTATCGGCATATAAACTGCCGGATATGATGTATTCGGAGTTAAAGGAATATCTTCCGCCGGGTTTCGATATGCTGCTGCTTGCATCCAGAAATCATCTGTCAGAATGTGCTGATGTAGTTACACTCCCGATGCCGTTTGCGGTACGGGATTTATTGAATACGATGGATATGATTTCGCAGGCTGTAATGAGACGGAAGAAAAAAATGCGTCAGCAGCCGGTACAGAGAAACAATGATGAACGTAAGATAATCAATGAAGCAAAAGCCGTACTGATGGAAAGAAATAATCTGACAGAGGAGGAAGCACACCGTTACATCCAGAAGTGCAGTATGGATAGCGGAAATAATATGGTTGAGACAGCTCAAATGCTGCTTACAATGGCGGATGCCAGAATATAAAATGTTAAGAAAGAATGGGCTTGGATAGAAGAGTTACTAATCTAAGAGAATGGGATCGTATAAGAAATGAAAATAAAATTTACAAAAATGCAGGGTTGTGGAAATGATTATATTTATATAAATGGTTTTACGGAAAAAATTCCACAGGAAAAGAAAGCGGAAATCGTCCGCCGGATTAGCGACAGGCATTTCGGAATCGGTGGTGATGGGGCAATTTTTATCAATCCCGCGCAGGAAGCGGACTTTGAGATGGAAATGTATAATGCCGACGGAAGCCGTTCGGAAATGTGTGGTAACGGCATACGGTGTGTCGGAAAATATGTGTATGATTACGGATTAATTGATAAAACAAAATTCAGTGTTGTAAGTGCCGGTAAAATCAAATATCTGGAGCTTACTGTAGAGAACAAAAAAGCAGTACGGATTAAAGTAAATATGGGAAGCCCTATCCTGCTTCCGAAACAGATTCCGGTTCTTTCGGAAAGTGAAAAGGTTGTGGATGAGCCGATTACGGTATTGGATAAGGAATATCGGATGACATGTGTTTCTATGGGAAATCCGCATGCAGTTGTATTTGTAGAGAATACATCGGACTTTCCTGTTAATGAGGTCGGTCCGTACTTTGAACATCATGAGCGTTTCCCGAACCGGACAAATACCGAGTTTGTACAGATTATAGACCGTAATCATATTAAAATGAGAGTATACGAGCGCGGAACCGGTGAAACACTTGCCTGCGGAACAGGATGCTGTGCAAGTGTAGTAGCATGTGTATTAAACAATCTGACGGATGCGCTGGTATATGTGGAAGTTTTGGGCGGCGTAATATACATAGAATGGAACAGAGAGGAAAACCAAATTTATATGACAGGACCGGCAGAAACGGTATTTGAAGGAGAAATCGATGTTTAAAATTAATGACAACTACTTAAGATTACAGGGAAGCTATTTATTTTCCACTGTTGCAAAAAAAACAAATGCTTTTCTGGAAAAAAATCCAGACAGGAAAGTAATTCGTCTCGGTATCGGGGATGTAACGCAGCCGCTTGCGCCCGTTATCATTGATACGCTTCATAAAGCGGTTGAGGAAATGGGACATGCAGAGACTTTTCGCGGATATGCGCCGGATTTGGGATATGAGTTCCTGCGTAAAGCGATTGCGGAAAATGATTATCGCAGCAGAGGCTGTGAGATAACGGCAGATGAAATTTTTGTTTCGGATGGTGCAAAATCAGATTCGGGAAATATCCAGGAAATTTTCAGTACGGATAATACAATTGCAGTGTGTGATCCTGTTTATACCGTTTATCTGGATACCAATGTCATGGCAGGCAGGACCGGAGAGTTTGATACAGCAGCAGGCTGCTTTAAAAATGTAATTTATATGCCCTGTCTGGCAGAAAATAATTTTGTTCCGGAGCTTCCCGGACAGGTGCCGGATATGATTTATCTGTGTTTCCCGAACAATCCGACAGGGGCTGCCATTACAAAAGAGCGTCTGCAGGAGTGGGTTGATTATGCAAATAAAAACGGCTCTGTGATTATTTATGATGCGGCTTATGAAGCCTATATTACGGAAGAGGATGTGCCGCATAGTATTTATGAATGTAAAGGAGCAAGGACATGTGCAATCGAGCTGCACAGCTTCTCTAAAAATGCCGGTTTTACAGGACTCCGTCTTGGATATACGGTTGTACCGAAGGACTTAATGTGTGGGGATGTATCGCTTCATTCATTATGGGCAAGACGTCACGGCACCAAATTTAACGGGGCACCCTATATTGTCCAGCGTGCGGGTGAAGCTGTATACAGTGAAGAAGGAAAAAAACAGTTGCAGGAACAGGTGGCATATTACCAAAAAAATGCGAAATATATTTTTGAACACCTCAAATCTGCAGGTTATGAGGTTTACGGCGGAGTCAATGCTCCTTATATCTGGCTGAAAGCACCGAATGGCATGACAAGCTGGGAGTTCTTTGATTTCTTATTGGAAAAAGCAAATGTTGTGGGCACACCCGGCTCCGGATTCGGCAAATGCGGGGAAAACTATTTCCGCCTGACGGCTTTCGGAAGCTTTGAAAATACGGTGGAAGCAATAAAGAGAATAGAAGCGTTATAATAAAAAGCGGTTCCCAATCACATGCGAGGGGAACCGCTTTTTATCCGATTAAGGACTTTCCAGATAGTCTAAAAAGGCTAAGGCATTGTCAACATGTTCGGAATTCATGATAATGCAGAAGTATGCCTTGCTGTTTGGAAAGCTTTGTGTTTCCACAAGCTTTGGTGCATTTGTAATTTCGAGTCCGACCGGCTCCTTTCCTTGAGCGAGATTGTTGGGCGAATCATAGTAAAAGATACGGTCTTTATATTCCTCCATTTCTTCCTCTGAAAAAACGGTAGAGAGGTCAAGGAGATATCCTCCTTCTGCTAAGGTTTCAAAATAAGTTTCATCGGATATACATACATCCAATACTCCTGCCGATGCCATAACAAATATTTTTTCCATATTTTGTTCATCATATATACCGGGTGATTCCGGATTGATATAAAAAGAAGAATCCAATAATGCCTCTTCCTTTTTCGGGTTGATATTGATAGTCTGTTCAAACCCATCCATAAATTCTTCATTTTCCACATTAGGAAATCCGTTTATAAAAATTACCTGTAAAGCAGTATCTTTTTTTGTGGCAATATTGACAATAAAATTGACAATAAAAATAAGTAGAAATAAAGCAATAGCAGCATGCCATTTATAATAATAAACAAAATATTTGATTTTTCCTTTCAGGCCTTCTTCTTCCAAAACTTTTCTGCGTTGTTCCAGAATTTCATCATTAACTGAATTTCCTGCCGCCATACCGTATATCCTTTCCGTTATTGATTAAAATATAGATTGTAATCTTTCTGCCTGTTTAATCTTAAGAGTTTGTGGGAAGACTGTCAACGAAAGGAATCTAAATCTATATTAAATTTTTATAAAAAACATATTTTTCGGAGGCTTGAAATGAGACAGGTAATAAACATGAATTATAAATGGGCATTTACAAAGGAAGCAGGAAAGGTGCCTGCTGATATACCCATGCATTGTAATTGCATGCATTGGAATTGGGTGAATCTGCCCCATACATGGAATAATATTGACGGGCAGGACGGTGGCAATGATTATTACCGGGGGACCTGTTATTATGCAAAAAAGATAAACAGGCGGGAGCTTCCTGAAAATGATCAGTATTATCTGGAATTCTGCGGTGCAAATTCGTCGGCACAGGTATATTTAAACGGAAAAAAGCTGGCTTCCCATGACGGCGGATATTCTACGTGGCGAGTTAATATTACGGATGCAATAGCATCTGCAACGGAGGATGAGAGCTTACTTGTAGTGGCGGTAGACAATGCTCCGAATGACAGGGTGTATCCGCAGCAGGCTGATTTTACATTTTATGGCGGGTTATACCGTGATGTGAATCTGATTGCGGTAAGTGACTCCCACTTTGATTTAGACTACTACGGAAGTCCCGCAATTATGGTTACTCCAAAGATTACGGACACAAAGGCGGATATAGAAATAAACGTCTTTTTATCAAATGCAAAGGAAGGACAGGAGCTTGTTTTTTTAATAAAAGATGCACAGGGAAAAACGGTGGCAGAATGCAGACAGAAGGCATCCGATACAAAGGCTGTTCTTGAGGTTTTGGATGTGCATCCCTGGAACGGAAGGAAAGACCCTTATCTGTATACGGCTGAGGTATTTCTTGTAAGCGGGGAAGAAAAACTTGACTGTGTATCTGCAAGATTTGGATGCAGAACATTTAAAATTGACCCGCAGAAGGGTTTTATACTAAACGGGGAATGCTATCCGCTGCACGGAGTGTCACGTCATCAGGACAGATGGGGAGTGGGAAATGCCCTTTTACGGGAACATCATGAAGAAGACATGGATTTGATTTGTGAAATGGGTGCGAATACAATCCGGCTTGCACATTATCAGCATGACTCGTATTTTTACGATTTATGTGATGAAAGAGGAATGGTGGTCTGGGCAGAAATTCCTTATATTTCCAATCATATGAAAACGGGACGTGAAAACACGATATCCCAGATGCGGGAGCTTGTTATTCAGAATTACAATCATCCGTCCATCATAGTGTGGGGGCTTTCCAATGAGATTACGATGACAGGCAGAAGCAGTGAGGATTTATGGGAAAATCATATCATCTTAAATGAAATGGTACACGAAATGGATAAGACCAGGCTGACCACGATTGCGGTAGTCAGTATGTGCGATATCCATGACCCTTATATAAAAATCCCGGATGTTGTTTCTTATAATCACTATTTTGGGTGGTATGGCGGGGATGTTTCCATGAACGGCCCCTGGTTTGATAAATTTCATGCGGAATTTCCGGATATTCCCATAGGAGTGAGTGAATACGGCTGTGAGGCCTTAAACTGGCATACGTCAAATCCCGTCCAGGGGGATTATACGGAAGAATATCAGGCATACTATCATGAAGAAATGATTAAGCAGCTATTTACAAGACCTTATATCTGGGCAACACATGTATGGAATAT
>SAMEA3663267__coassemble_580_pt1 | contig 11112 bp, 8 predicted proteins | sample SAMEA3663267__metabat2_low_PE_017 | metagenome-assembled genome bin SAMEA3663267 (sample SAMEA3663267) | pig gut metagenome | biome: pig gut; feature: pig-associated habitat; material: faeces | place: China | collected 2013 | reverse complement strand
TGACAATACTACAAGCGGACCAAATGCAGATCCAAGTCCGGCCCACGCATTAGATACCAGACCCATAATGGAGTTGTTCGGGTTCAATGCAATTAAATAAGCGATTACGGCAATTACCAATACTGTAATACGGCTGATGGTAAGTACCTTTTTATCATCTGCTTTTTTACCAAGAACACCACAGTAAATATCTTCCGCAACACTGGAAGCACTTACAAGAAGCTGCGAGTCCGCTGTTGACATAATTGCTGCCAAAATACCGCAGAGGAAAATTCCCCCGATAATCGGAGCGTTAATATCTACAGTGAATAATTTAACAATCATTTCGATAAATACTTTTTCTTCCGCACCATCCGTTAATACTGTCGGATACAGATATGCACGTCCTACTACACCAATAATAACTGCAAACACCAACGATAACGCAACCCAGACAATCGCAATACTCTTTGATTTATTTAATTCTTTTTCATCCTTAACAGCCATAAAACGAACTAAAATATGAGGCATACCCATATATCCGAGTCCCCATGCCAGCTGTGAAATAATATCTACAAGACTGAATTTCCCGGTACTTCCGCTTGAGAAAATATTTAAGAAATCGGCACTGTCAACCCCTGACTGTGTAAGTGTTCCTGCAATATTTCCTCCGCCGACAATTCCGAGTGCCACAAGCGGAACTGCCAAAAGTCCGATTAACATCAGCATTCCCTGAATGAAGTCCGTAGTACAAACAGCAAGGAAACCACCCATGAATGTATATGTAAGAATAACTACCGCACCGATTGTAAGTGCAATTTTATAATCAATCCCAAAAATAGAATTGAAAAGCTTACCGCCTGCTGCCAAAGCAGAAGCTGTATATACCAAAAAGAAAATAACAATTGTAATAGAAGAAACACCTAACAGAATCCTTTTATTATCATGAAAACGATTTTCAAAATACATCGGAAGTGTCAAAGAATTGTTGGCACGAATCGTATATCTTCTGAGTCTGCCGGAAATGAACAACCAGTTACAAACAGTACCGATAAAAAGACCGATTGCAATCCAGCTCTGTCCTGTTCCCAATGCATATACAGAACCCGGAAGTCCCATAAGAAGCCATCCGCTCATATCGGAAGCCTGCGCAGATAATGCTGCCACAAATGCCCCTAAATTTCTGCCACCCAAAAAATAGTCCTCTGAATTCGTATTCTTTTTTGCAAAAACAGCACCTACCACTACCATTAACAATAAGTAGAGTGCAAATGCAAGAAGAATCCATCCCATTGAATTACTCATAATTTCTCCTCTCATTCTACCATCTAAACGGTTGTTTAAGCGGTCCGAAAGCATTTTGCTCTCTGGTTCCCCTTTATCTGTGTAACACAAATTTGTTTTTGATTATAATATAGGCATAATCGCAAGTCAACACAATCCGACCTTCTCCAAAAAAAATATTGACATATCAAATATTTATGATATCCTTTCATTAAAGTTTCCGAATAAAGCAGGAAACACATAATAACACATAAGACCAAATCGCAAAAGCATGCACATATCTGCTGCATACGATTTACTCTGGAGAGTCTTTACTACCGGTAAAGCGCCGAAGGTGTACCGCCTGATTTTCAGGCCTATCTCTCAGGCAAAAGGACAGAGCATCACAACATGCGTGTTCTACTCTTTAGGGGCTGATTCCATCAGCTCTTTTTTATGTGTAAAAAACAATAAAAGCCTTTTGAGGCAGGAGGAGACAGAACTATGTTTACAACTATCAACAACATCTTAGTCGCAATCGACGATTTTGTATGGGGTGTTCCATTAATCGTCCTGATTCTTGCGACAGGTATCTTTTTAACCGTTCGATTAAAAGGATTGCAGTTTTCCAAGCTCGGACTCGCATTCTGGTATATGTTCAAAAACGAAAAATCCGGCAGTGACGGAGAGGTTTCCAGCTTTGCCGCTCTTTGTACCGCATTATCCGCAACTATCGGTACCGGTAATATTGTCGGTGTTGCAACTGCCGTTGTAGCCGGTGGTGCAGGTGCCTTATTCTGGATGTGGATGGCCGCATTAGTTGGTATCGCAACCAAATATTCAGAATGTTTGCTTGCCGTAAAATACCGTACCATTGCAGAAGACGGTCATATCGTAGGCGGTCCGTTCTACTATATTGAAAAAGGAATGGGAATAAAGTGGAAATGGCTTGCAAAGGTCTTTGCATTTTTCGGAGTTGGTGTCGGTCTTTTCGGTATCGGTACCTTTACACAGATAAACGGTATTACAAGTGCCGTAAATAATTTCTTCGATCCTGATAATGCATGGTCTGTTTCCTTATTCGGACGTGACTATTCCTGGACTGTTATAATTGCAGGATTACTTTTAACAGTTTTTGTTGCACTCGTAATCATCGGAGGTTTGAAACGTATCTCAACAGTTGCACAGATTATCGTTCCATTTATGGCTGTTCTTTATGTGATTGCATCATTGATTATTATCATTACACACATTACCGCAGTTCCGGCTGCACTTGCTGAAATCGTACAAAGTGCATTCGGTCTTCGTGCTATGGCAGGCGGTGCGCTCGGTGCCATGATTATAGCTATGCAGAAGGGTATTGCAAGAGGTATTTTCTCAAACGAAGCCGGTCTTGGTAGTGCACCTATCGCAGCATGTACAGCTACTGTTGAGGAACCTGCCAAGCAGGGACTTGTATCTATGTTAGGTACTTTTATTGATACTATCATTATCTGTACTATGACCGGTCTTTCCATTATTCTTACCGGTTCCCATACATATGCTGTTGAAAACGGTATTGAAGGTGTTGCAGTTACAACAAGAGCCTTCCAGGTTGGTTTGCCGCTCCCTGCGCAGGCTTCTTCCTTCATCCTGATGCTCTGCCTTGTATTCTTTGCATTTACCACAATCCTCGGATGGGATTACTATTCCGAGAGATGTCTGGAATACTTATTTAACGGCAATATGAGCGTTGTAAAAGGTTATCGTTGGGTATATATCTTAGCTATTTTCATCGGACCATTCATGACAGTAAGCGCTGTATGGACAATCGCCGATATATTTAACGGTCTCATGGCAATTCCAAACTTAATTGCGTTAGTCGCATTAAACGGTGTTGTGGTTGCCGAAACCAAGAAGTATTTTGATAGTTTGAAAAAATAATGACGGAAGCTCTTTGCGAATTGTCATCTAAGCTCGTAAAAAATACGTCATGCATTTTTAAAAATGCATGACGTATTTTTATGCTGTAATGCTATATATACTTATGAATATTTTTAACTCCAACATAATTTTCCTGTAAAATACTATTCTATTATCCTATACTGCATCATTTCATAGGCAAGTCTTGTACCCACATCAATACTTTCAGGCAGCAATGCCCTTGCTACACACTTTTCCTCCGCATCCGATTCATCAATCCTTATAAGAAATGCATAATCACCATCAATCCTGCCAACCGTATAGTCTATTCTTTCAAACATCTTTGTTCTCCCTCTTAAGTTAATTTTATTATGTTTACTGCACCTGCAGCATCTCTTCCTGTTTTTTCATCACCGCTAATTCGCTGAGCCCGACTGGTACGGATAATCCAAATGAACAGATATCTGATATCGTCTGACACACTTGTACACCGAATAACCCCAAAAAATACGGCAGAATAAAAATAAACGGAATAAAAAACAATCCCTGTCTTGCTGCTGCAACTACAGAAGCCTTTACAGCCCTTCCAATCGACTGAAGCATCATATTACACATTACAATCCAAGCACTGAGCGGGAAAACAACACAATGTAATCTGAGTGCCAAAGCTCCGATACGGATTACTTCTGCATCCTCCTTACGAAACAGTGCAATAATCGGATCTGCAAAAACAAATCCCAATGCCGCTGCCGCAACAAGAAAAACCGCCGCGTACCTTACACAAAACCAATAACCTTCTCTTACACGTCCGTATTTTTTTGCACCGTAATTCATACCGCATACCGGCTGGAATCCCTGTCCGAATCCAATCAATGCCGATTGTGCAAACATTGTTACACGTGTCACGATGGACATTGCCGCAATGGCCGCATCACCATTAATCCCACCGTAAATGCCAGCCATATGATTCAGAAAAATACCGGAAACGCTTGCCAGCCCCTGTCTGCAGAGAGATGGGAAACCACCTCTTGCTATCTCTTTTATATTTGCAAAGGATGGCTGAAAATTTCGGATATGAATACGAATGTTTCCGCCCCTCAGGCTTCCTATATATAACAATACGAAACTGATAATCTGACTAAGGACCGTTGCAAGTGCCGCCCCCGCAACATTCAAACCGCATCCAAAGATAAGAATCGGGTCTAAAATAATATTAACAACCGCTCCCGTAACAATTCCTACCATCGCATACGATGCACTACCCTGAAAACGCAATTGGTTATTCAAAACAAAAGAAGACATCATAAAAGGTGTTCCGATAAGAATAATACGAAGGTAATCTCTTGTATATGGCAGAATAGTCGGCGTAGAGCCAAGCGCAACCGCCAGCGGATCCAGAAAAATCAGTCCGAGTACGGCAAATATTACCCCGCAGATAAATGCGAGAAAGAAACCTGTTGCAGCCATAACACCCGCATCCTTATATTCCCTGGCTCCCAGCTTACGGGATATATAATTTCCGGTTCCGTGCCCAAAGAAAAATCCGCATGATTGAATCAATGCCATGACAGTGAATACAATGCCGACTGCTGCCGTTGACTGCGTATTAATTTTTCCCACAAAAAATGTATCCGCCATATTATAAAATGCTGTTACAAGCATACTTATAATTGTCGGAACAGCTAATTCACATATCAGCGGAGGCACTGATTTTGTTGTCATATATGTGACTTTTTCTTCCTGTGTCATTTTTCCCTTTCCCAAGATTTTACCAATCCTTTTCTTATTTACGCATATATAACAGGCATCACCTTACGGCAATGCCTGTTATGTTATTTCAGTAATGTAACCAATAACACATGTCGGTACTCTGATATATTATACGCTGAAATCGATATGATTACTACCTGTTTCCGTCTCTTTTATGTTGCTCCAGTCAATGCTCTTAATTTTTTCAAGCATCTCTTCCGGTGTGGATGCCTGAATAAACAGGCGCTTGCTCTTATCCATCTCCGTTCCTGACCAGGCATTTTCCTTATTTTCCAATTGTTCCTTTCGTTTTCTATCCTCTGCCTTTTTTTCTTCTTCACGTTCGGCTTTGCGGGCTTCTTTCCCGCTTTCGATACGTTCCTTCTGCTTCTCACTTATTTTTTCAAGTTCAGCAAAAAAAGAAACCTTTCCATCCTCTCCGATAGAAATTCCAAAACGGGTTACCTGTTCTCCTGATTTTTCTAATTCATCCTTTAAATCAGATAATTTGTCGGTTGCCTCATCAATCAGCTTCAGATATTTCTGTTTTACTTTCTCATCCTCTGCCATCTGCTCCAAAACATCCGATTCAATTAACACACTGTATTCTTTCGTACCGCGTGCAAGCAACGCAGATGCCTCTTCATCCGTTTCATAATCTGCCACAATAAAATCCATATTGCCGTACTTCTTTTGCAGCTCCTTAAGCAGATTTTTTGCTTTGTCACTTAATGCAACCTTTTCAGGTGATTTTTCCGTGCTGTTAACACTTTTTCTTTCTTCTTTTTTTGAAACAGCACTTTCCTTTCGGCTGTTTACCGATTCAGCATATGTTTTCTGATAAGCACTATATGCTCCTATTTTGTCCATCTTTTCTGCCCTCCTTAGCAATTATGCGTAAATCCGTTTACTCCTATTTATTATTTCGGCATAAAACCGTAAAAGATTAGAACAAAATTTGTATATTCTCCTATAAAATACGCTCTGAGTCGTATTGTTCATCCGCATATGTATTACGAACAATGTCTTTTATGAATTTGTCCTTATGGGAAGCCGAGATCATACTCCCTGTATCCAAGGCGAGATCAATTGTCCCGTCAGCCTTTTCCATCAATCCGTCAAAACGGACGACTATTTCTGCATCACAGGATACACCGTTTGCCTGCATCAGGGTAACACCATATACAATTTTGACATCGTTTACCATTGTTCCGATTGTCCCAAAGGCATCCTCCACAGCAGTATTAAAATATGCCGATATTACATAAGGATTTTCCCATGTGAAAGTTGTTTTATTATTCACCCAGATTGGCATACAGCCTGCCTCACTGAAAATACGGAGTCCGTACTGATTCGCGTCCGCAAAGCATTTCTGCCCCTCTGCAATAAGAATATCCAGATTTTCTTCTGAAAGCTGTTCCGCGTTTGTCAGATAGCTGTCTACATTTTGAATTGGATAGGATTTACAATATCCGTCTTTTCCATTTTCAATCTCATATTGGTAATTGATTGCCTCTTCTTCTGAAAAAACAGCCTCAACCGTAATGACATCGCCTTTTTCATAATATTCCTTCTCATCACGAATCACAAAATCCATCGTTTTTATGTATGGATGATTACTTTCATTATTAATCGAAACCTGTAATCCCGGTGCTGTACCCGAAAAGGTCAGTGTGACATCCTCAAACAATTCCTCAAGACTAATCTTTTTTGCCGTCGGAAGATTTTCCACAGTAAACATTACCGGTTCTGCTTTTACCTTGATTCCGAGTTTTTTTGCGAGCTGCGTATCATAACTGTATGTAATCTGAATCTTTTCTCCGTTTGCGAGTTTTTCCTCCTTAGAAAAACCGACTTCTACCGTATCTAATATCTGCTGCAATTGCGTAATTTCCCGGTCAACAGCTTCTGCATTCATTTCCGCCCTTATCCGTCCCCTTGAGTCATACCCGGTAAGAGTGAGCTTAGTCACTTCTGATAACTTTACATCTTCTCTGTTAAAATATTGAAATGCCAGAATAATCCCTGTAACAACACATATTGCAAAAACACTGAGTTTAATTGCCAGCTCCAGATTACGGTTAATCCTCCTTCGTCTGCGTCTTTTCTTCCGAATAGGTCTCTCCTTATTTACTTCCATAACTACTCCAAGCTTTCCATTATTGCCAAACACCGGCAGCTATATGAAACCTCATGTACAGCTGTCCGTTTTTGACCGTACTGCATTAGTATAACAACATTTACGCTTCAAATCAAAGATTATTTCCATATTTTACATAAAAAAGCGGCAGTAATTTCCTGCCGCATAAATATTATCAGATAATATTTTCCCTGATTTTCATAGTTAAATCAATAATGCATTCATCCGCTTCAGGCACCCTGCCCGATGTCAGGTAATCAAAAATAATATCCAAGGCTTTTGCCCCCTGTCTGAACGGCTGCTGACCGATTGTAACCGAAATCACACCGTCCCTTAACATCTGCATAGTTGTCGGAACCTCATCAAATGTAACAACCTTGACCCTCTTTCTGGACTCAATAACTGCCCTGCAGCCTCCGCAGACACCTGCTGCTGAAAAAAACAATGCCTCAATATCCGGACAGCTTTCTAAAATTCGTTTTGTAATGGCATAGCTTTCAAATTCATCATCATGGTTCTCAGCGATTTCCGCAATCTGAATATCCGGATAATCTTTTTCCAAAACTTCACGAAATCCCCGGATACGTTCACTGTGACAAAGTACATTAGATGAGCCCGTGATTATGGCAAGCTCAGTTTTTCCCCGTGTCAGAAGCCCGAACAATCCGGCGGCAATTCTTCCGCTTTGAAAATAATCCGTACCGACATATGCCATCCGCTTACTACCTTCAATATCGGTATTTACTGTCACAACCGGAATCTGCATATCCACAATCTCATCCATTTTTCTGCGAATCATCTCATCATTATAAGGAGCTATTAACAGTCCGTGTATACCATCTGCTATCAGCTCATCCATCGCTGCGAGCTGGGCAGATACATCAAACTCCACACGTTTTGTAATCGTACTGACTCCGTAATCCAAAAGTTCGAATGCCTTAACCTGAACTCCTTCCATAACCTCATCAAAAAATGGATTATTCTCGCTGAACAGAATCACTCCTATTTTATATTTTTTCTTCCGCACAGCTAATGCAAGCCCCGCCTTATTCGGACGGTAATCCAATGCTTTTACAATTTCTTTGACCCTTGCTGCCGTTTCTGCATTCACTTCGCCACGGTTATTCAGCACTCTGTCCACTGTTCCTCTCGAAACACCTGCCAGCTCTGCAATTTCCTTTATCGTTGCCATCGAAAACCCCATTTCCAAAACATCTTCCTTGTTTTACCTTACATGAAAATTTTTTCCGTGTCAACTATCGTGCACGGGCACTTTTGCACAAAAAAACTTCCTCTTTTTTTGTGAATAAAACAATTGATTTTTACTTGTTTTATTCGTATAATCAAAATATATCGTGCACGGGCACGTAATCTAACTGTATAAGGAGGCTACAAATGTATTATATCGGGGTTGATCTCGGAACCTCTGCCGTAAAACTTTTATTAATGGACGGCAGCGGCCATATTGAAAAAATTGTATCCAAAGAATATCCTCTGTATTTCCCACAGCCCGGCTGGTCGGAGCAGAATCCGGAAGACTGGTATACACAGACTATGGCAGGTCTTAAAGAGCTGTTAAGTGAATGTGACAGGTCACAGGTTGCCGGCATCAGCTTCGGGGGACAGATGCACGGACTTGTTATTCTTGATAAGGATGATAATGTTATCCGTCCTGCCCTGTTATGGAATGACGGACGTACATACGAAGAATGTGATTATCTGAATAATGTAATCGGTAAGGATATGCTGTCCAAATATACAGCCAATATTTCTTTTACCGGCTTTACGGCTCCCAAAATTTTATGGGTAAAAAATAAAGAGCCTGAAAATTTTGCAAAAATTGAAAAAATTATGCTTCCGAAGGATTACATTGCGTATAAATTATCAGGCGTACACTGTACGGATGTATCCGATGCTTCCGGAATGCTTGTATTTGATGTAAAAAACCGCTGCTGGTCCAAGGAAATGATGGATATATGCGGCATCAAAGAAAGTCAGCTTGCAAAAATTTACGAATCTTACGAAGAAGTAGGAACCGTCCTTCCTGAGGTTGCCAAAGAGCTTGATATTCCTGCTTCCGTAAAGGTTGTTGCGGGAGCAGGTGACAATGCGGCTGCCGCTGTCGGTACAGGAACGGTTGGCGACGGAATGTGCAACATTTCACTCGGAACCAGCGGAACCATTTTTATTTCCTCCGAAAAGTTCGGTGTAGATGAGAACAATGCCCTGCATGCATTTGCACATGCAGACGGTCATTATCATTTAATGGGCTGTATGTTAAGTGCCGCTTCCTGCAACAAATGGTGGATGGACGAAATTATCGGCACAACCGACTATGCGGGTGAGCAGAAGGCAATTGATAAATTAGGAGAAAACCATGTGTATTTCCTTCCTTACTTAATGGGTGAACGTTCTCCTCATAATAATCCAAATGCAAGAGGAACCTTTATCGGTATGACAATGGATACCTCAAGAGCAGATATGACACAGGCAGTTTTAGAAGGTGTTGCATTTGCACTCCGTGATTCCTTTGAGGTTGCAAAATCCCTCGGCATTCGCATTGAACGCACCAAAATCTGCGGTGGCGGAGCAAAGAGTCCATTATGGAAAAAAATCATTGCAAACGTTTTAAACCTTAAGGTAGATGTTATTGAGAGCGAAGAAGGTCCTGCACTCGGCGGAGCAATGCTTGCAGCAGTTGCCTGCGGAGAATATGCTTCCGTAGAAGATGCAGCCGCAAAGCTTGTTAAGGTAATTGACACGGTAGAACCCACTCCTGAGCTTGTAGAAAAATATGAGAAACGCTATCAGCAGTTTAAGGAAATTTATCCGGCATGCAAACCGCTTTACGACATTATCACAAAATAAAAAGATTGCAGGTAAATATGTTCATTCGTATTATATGATGTCTATTTGCGCTGACAACTAGCGAAGCGTGAGGTTTCAGAAATTTAGTTTAATCGTATTATATGATGTCTGTTTGCGCCGACAACTAGCGAAGCGTGGGGTTGCAAGCAAATAGACATCAGATAATACATAAAAAAATATTAAAAAGAAAGGGATTTTATTATGGAAATAAAAAAAGTAACCGATGCAGCATTTAAAAAATACGGCAAAGTGGTTCAGGGCATTGACTTCGGTCCGTTAGTAGATGCTTTACAGAACACACCTCTTCCGGATGATGTAGCGTATGAGCCATCTGTTGATGTTTTGGAATCTACACCTGTTTTTGAAGCATTGCAGACAAAAACATATGGGGAGCTTCCGATTCAGATTGGCTATTGCAATGGTCATAACTACTTATTAAATGCATTGGAGTATCACCGTTCCTCCGAAATCAATGTTGGCGGAACAGATGCAATTTTATTGGTAGGTCTTCAGAGTGACATCACAGATGATTTTACATATGACACTTCTTTGGTAGAAGCATTCTTCCTTCCGAAAGGATGTGCCGTTGAACTGTATGCAACAACTCTTCACTATGCACCATGCTCTGCACACGATGACGGTTTCCGTGTAGCGATTGTGCTCCCGAAGGATACCAATCTCCCGCTGGACAAAGAACATGATGTCTGGGAAGACAAATTGATTACCGCCAAAAACAAATGGCTTATCGGTCATGAAGAGGGCGGACTGCCGGAAGGCTCACACATTGGTCTTATTGGAAAGAATATTTCCATTAAATAAATAAAACTTACTACCAAAAAATAGGAGGACAAAATTTATGAACAACATTCCAAAAGTAAAAGTCGGTATTGTGGCTGTAAGCCGTGACTGTTTCCCGGAAGCGCTTTCCGTAAACAGGAGAAAAGCCCTGGTAGAGGCTTATCAGGCAAAATATGATGCAGCAGACATCTACGAATGTCCTGTATGTATCGTAGAAAGTGAAATCCATATGGTTCAGGCTTTGGAAGATATCAAAGCAAACGGCTGTAATGCATTGGTTGTATATCTTGGCAACTTCGGACCTGAAATTTCCGAAACATTACTTGCAAAACACTTCGATGGTCCTGTTATGTTCTGTGCAGCTGCAGAGGAAACACAGGATAACCTGATCCAGGGTCGTGGTGATGCATACT
>SAMEA3663267__coassemble_562_pt1 | contig 11361 bp, 9 predicted proteins | sample SAMEA3663267__metabat2_low_PE_017 | metagenome-assembled genome bin SAMEA3663267 (sample SAMEA3663267) | pig gut metagenome | biome: pig gut; feature: pig-associated habitat; material: faeces | place: China | collected 2013 | reverse complement strand
TAGTAGAAGAGATTATAGAGCGTCAATTGAAGAAATATAAAAATAAACTGATTGAAAGACAGCAGGGAAGCAATTTCTTTAAACAGGAGTTTATTGATAAAGAATATACGGAAGATGATGAAGTCACGATTGTCCGCACCAAAAAGTTTGATATTAAACCGATGTATGCGGAGGATGCCTGCATTCAGATGGAATTGACAGGACATAATTTCTTTGTTTTCTGTAATGCAGAAACCGATCAGGTAAATGTTGTGTATAAAAGAAAGGGAAACACATACGGGTTAATTGAACCGGAGGTATAAGGTTTCCTTGTTGCAACCGAAATATTTTTTCTTTATAATGAAACGGAGGAATGGAAAAATTCCTCCGTTTTTTATGATAAATTGGGAGACGTGAAATGGGTTATATTACTGTTTTTACGATTTTTATAATTGCTGCTTTGCTGGCGGTGAAATGGAATGAGGATTTTTATGACACATTCCCAATGGTAGTGTCAGGATTCATTCTGTTTATGTATATATTTGCATTTGCAAAAGGATTGGCATATGTGGATTATGCGATGTTCGGTCTTTTGATCGGCATATTGACAGCGGTTCTTTTGCTAAAAGGAGAAGCGGGGAAAAAACGTTTCAAACAGGCCTGTGGGCTTTTGATTTCATGGAAAAGTATTCTGCTGCTTGTAATATTGTTATGCATTACTTTTCTTGTAAAGGACAGAGTGGCAGTCTGGTGGGATGATATAAATTATTGGGCAGTAGATGCAAAGGCACTTTATTATAACGGCGGATTTGCCGGAAAATACGGTAATGTTGCGCCCGAATTCGGAGACTATCCTCCTGCGCTGCAAGTGTTTAAATGGTTTTTTCTTCATTTTTCCCCAAACGTCTTTGTGGAAGGCCTGATGTTTGCAGCGTATTACTGCCTGAATCTGATTTATATGCTTCCGCTTCTTAACAGACTGGATAGAAAGAAACCGGGATTTATTGCGGTCGGACTGGCAGGTATTTTTCTTCTTCCGTTTATTGCGGATAATGTTGCATCGATGGGAACCTGCGCTGATGTTACAATGGGAATTATTTACGGTGCATTTTTATGGGCTATTTTTGATGATAAAGAACATTCAGATATGTTTTACTACAGCCGTGCAGCTTTATATCTCTGTGTTCTGGTGCTGACAAAGTCAGTCGGCATTGAATGGGCATTTTTCGGCATGGTTTTCTTTATTCTTTTTAAATATAAAAGAGAAAAGGAGCAGGGTAAAAGTGTAAAAAAGATACACAGGTATGTTTTTTTACTTTCCGCTGTGTTTCTGGTCACGGAAGGAAGCTGGCTGTTATTCTGTCTTAAAAACAGACGTGTCGCAAAGCTTACGGGGGCAGGCGTCAGGATTGCGGTAAGCAGGGATTTTTCTTTCCTAAAGAATGCCGCGGAAAAAATGAAAATTTTTATGGAAGGTTTTTTCTGCTATCCGATGCACAGTGATAAAACATGGGGGATTGATATTTCCTCAGGAGTGATGCTTGCTTTATTTATTTTATTGGCTTTTTTGCTTTACTATCTGCGTTTTTTGCAAAAGTGGGAGCTGAAACGCTGCCTTTTGTTTATTGCAATTACATCATTAATGGCTTATGGCATTATTTTCCTCGGGCATATCACAATTTTTGCAGGAGAACTGCAATATGCGGAGCCTTCCGTTATGGCAAAATCAATTGCACGCTATGGGGCGCCTTTTACGATAGGTTTATTATATTTGTTTATGGGAATCCTAACACGGCAGAAGGGAATGTATGGTTATGTAATCTGTTTTACGGCAATTCTTCTTACAACCTCTTTCCCGGCAGCTTTTCAGGGCCTGTACAGATATCGCGCGACGCTAAAAGAGGATATTGCCCTCAGGGAAGAAATGATTGAGGAAAATGCGATAATCTTTCTGCAAAAGATTGCTTTAAAAAAAGCAGAGACAGAGGATAATGAAATTTTTACGAAGCGAACATTGTATCTTAGGGATGATGAGACAATTCACTGGGTAAAGGATACCTATATCAGTTATGAAGCATCGCCTGTTCCTGTTGTGTATGGCGGCATTTCTTCTTCCATGAATAAAGAAACGTTAAACAAAACAATACAGGATTCCCATGCCGCGTATCTGTATGCGGACAAGGTTAAAGGAGATACTGCGCATCTGTTTGCAGATATGCTTAAGGACGGGGCCTTTGAATATGAGACCATTTATGAAATTGAGGAAAGAGACGGCGTACTCATATTAAATAAAATGGATTAAGACAAAATGCGGCGGATTTGAAAAAGCGCAGGATAGAACGGAGCGGTAAGAAAATGGACAGGAAACAGATAAATAAAAGGATACCAATCGTTATTCCCTCCTATGAGCCGGATGAAAAACTATGTATCCTGTTAGACGGTTTAAAAAAGAACGGCTTTACCGAGGTTGTTATTGTAGATGACGGAAGTGAAGGAGAAGAATACCGACAAATATTTGAAAAAGCATACGGAGAGTTTGGCTATACGGTGCTGCATCATGCGGTCAATCTTGGTAAGGGAAGAGCCTTAAAGACGGCTTTTAATTACTGTATTTTAACATACCCTGATGCAATAGGCTGTGTGACAATAGATTCTGACGGACAGCATACGGTAAAGGATATGGAAGCCTGCATGGAAGCTTTATCTAATAGCCCGGATGCCTTGGTACTCGGTGTACGGGATTTTAACAAAGAAGGAATTCCCGCAAGATCGGTGTTTGGAAATAAGTGTACCAGTAAAGTGATGAAGTTTCTTGCAGGGGTGTCTGTGTCCGATACACAGACTGGACTGCGGGCAATTCCGCTTTCTTTTATGAAAAAACTCCTAAATGAAAAAGGGGAACGCTTTGAGTTTGAAACAAACATGCTGCTGGATACAAAAAATGAGCATATTCAGATTGTGGAGGTGCCGATAGAAACCATCTATATAGAGGAGAATAAAACGAGTCATTTTCATCCACTCAGGGACTCTGTGCGGATATATACAGTATTTCTTAGATTTATTTTCTCGTCCTTTTCTTCGAGCATTGTGGACATTCTGTTGTTTTCTGTTTTCTGCCGTATGTTTAAGGGACAGGAATTCGGGCCGGCAGGTTATGTCTTTGCCGCAACGGTGGCTGCAAGAATTCTTTCGGCAGCCTATAATTTTCTGATTAATTATAAAATTGTATTTCATAGCGTGGGAAATGCAGGAAAGGCCATGACGAGGTATTTTCTGCTTGCTGTATGTATTATGCTGGCAAGCGGTTTTATCGTAGAACATATTCAGGCATATCTGGGAATCGCAGAGGTGCTTGTTAAAATACCGGTGGATATTCTTTTATTTTTCATAAGCTTTCTGGTGCAGAGGGAATTTGTTTATAAATAATTCAATGAAGCCATACATGGATTCCTAAGCCGGATGCATATATATATTAAAAAGCTGACGGAATATTATGTATGGGACGAATCACGATTTGGAAACGGGCAATCCTTATGGAGCTGCTCTTCATTTTATTGTTGGTCGCAATAAACGGAATGACTCCGGTGCTGCAAAAAACTTCATCGCAGACGAAAGAAGAAAAGAAGGAGAAAAAAGACAGTATCAAATGGGTCGAATTTAATCCGACCTGTGAGGCCATGACATATGCCTATGAAACAGACATGCAGATGCATGGAACAGAGCAGGAGATAGGCTGGGTTTCCCTGCTTGCCTATGCGGCAGCAAAAAGCGGCGGTACTTTCGATAAGAATTCCGTACCCGTTATGAGAAAGCTTGTAAAGCAAATTATTGAGAAGGAAACAACATTGGGGAAAGCAACAGAAAAACTGGAGTATTATCCTTATTATCTGGAGGCATATGAAGCGGTTCTCGGAGGAATGGTCGGGGAATATGAGATAGAGGTAAAGGATGACAAAGGAAATACGTCTTTTCAAAAGAAATATGGACTGAAGGCATTTCTTCCGATTGCGAAAGGCTTTCCTTATAATGATTATGATGATTTCGGTTCCTCGCGAAGCTTTGGGTATAAACGGCAGCATCTGGGACATGACATGATGGGACAGATAGGCACGCCGATTATTGCGGTGGAATCCGGAACGGTAGAAGCAATCGGCTGGAACCGTTACGGAGGCTGGAGAATCGGCATCCGAAGCTTTGATAAAAAAAGATATTACTATTATGCGCATCTGCGTCAGAATTATCCGTATCAGGAGGGGTTGGAAGAAGGAAGTATTGTAACGGCAGGGGATGTAATAGGGGATATGGGACATACAGGCTATAGCGATAAGGAAAATGTCAATAACATTAAGGTCACGCATCTTCATTTTGGTCTGGAGCTTATTTTTGATGAAGCCAGACGGGAAGACGGAAAGGAAATCTGGATTGACTGCTACGAGTTGACAAAATTTCTTTATAAAAACAGAAGTGAGACGGTGAAAAAAGAGGGAACGAAGGAGTGGGAACGTGTTTATCATATGAAAGACCCGGAATGTGAAAAGCATCTGAATTAGCACAGTTTTATATTCTGTCGAAAACCATTGCAAAATAGCAGATGCTATGTTAAAATAATGGCGTCGTACAATGATAAAAAAATAACAATCCTAAAGTATGAAAGGAGTCATGTAAAAATGGCAAAGAAAGTAGTTTTAGCTGGTGCATGTCGTACAGCTATCGGAACAATGGGTGGTTCTCTTTCCACTACACCGGCACCTGAACTTGGTGCAATCGTTATTAAAGAGGCATTAAACAGAGCAGGAGTAGCACCTGAACAGGTTGATCATGTATATATGGGTTGCGTTATCCAGGCAGGTCTTGGACAGAATGTTGCCCGTCAGGCGTCCATCAAAGCAGGCTTACCGGTTGAAGTTCCGGCAGTAACCGTAAACGTTGTATGCGGTTCCGGTCTTAACTGTGTAAACATGGCCGCACAGATGATTCAGGCAGGAGATGCCGATATCGTCGTTGCAGGCGGTATGGAAAACATGTCTATGGCTCCTTATGCTATGAAACAGGCTCGTTTCGGATATAGAATGAACAACGGAACATTGGTAGATACAATGGTTAATGATGCATTATGGGATGCATTTAATGATTATCATATGATTAAAACTGCTGATAATGTAGCAGAGCAGTGGGGTCTTACAAGAGAAGAATTGGATGAGTTCGCGTTAAACAGCCAGAAGAAGGCAGAAGCAGCTCAGGCAGCAGGCGCATTTGATTCTGAAATCGTACCTGTTATGGTTAAGAAGAAAAAAGAGATGGTAGAATTTAAGGTGGATGAAGGTCCTCGTCCGGGTTCTACAATCGAAGGTCTCGCAAAGCTTCGTCCGATTAATCCGAACGGATTTGTAACGGCAGGTAATGCTTCCGGTATCAATGACGGTGCAGCAGCAATCGTAGTTATGAGCGAAGAAAAAGCAAAAGAGTTAGGTGTTAAGCCTATGGCTACATTTGTAGCAGGTGCTCTTGGCGGTGTAGATCCTTCCATCATGGGTGTTGGCCCGGTTGCTTCTACAAAGAAGGTGCTTGCTAAGACAGGTATGAAGATTGAAGACTTTGATATTATTGAAGCAAATGAAGCATTCGCTGCTCAGTCAATCGCAGTTGGACGTGATTTGGGAATTGATGTTGAAAAACAGCTTAATCCTAACGGTGGTGCAATTGCACTCGGACATCCGGTTGGAGCTTCAGGCTGCCGTATCCTTGTTACATTGCTTCATGAAATGGAAAAGAAGGATGCCAAGAAAGGTCTTGCCACACTTTGTATCGGCGGTGGTATGGGCTGCTCTACAATCGTAGAAAGAGAATAATAAAGCCTTGCGTTTTGTGACGCGGGCGTAAGTAAGAGGGATTGATATATTCCATGAAAAACACGCTCTCGCTTGACTTTACACGCAGCGGTACTAAGCTCGGAGATACCTCGCTAAGTACCGGCGTGTACAGACAGTTTTTCATCAGAATATTTCAATCCCCCAAATTGCGTAATGGAATACAAAACGGTGGCTGTTGTTTTGGCGGAAAATATTAAATTCTATATAAAATTAAAAAAGGAGAACGGACATGGAATTTGTTGTATATGAACAAAAAGGTGCTGTCGGTATTGTTACCATCAGCCGTGAAAAAGCATTAAATGCTTTAAATTCTACAGTATTGGAAGAATTAAATGCGACATTTGATGCCATTAACCTGGATGAAGTAAGATGTGTAATTTTAACAGGTGCCGGACAGAAATCATTTGTTGCAGGCGCTGATATCGGAGAAATGAGCTCTCTGACAAAGGCAGAAGGCGAAGCCTTCGGTAAAAAGGGAAATGATGTATTCTTAAAGATTGAAAACTTCCCGATTCCTGTTATCTGTGCAATCAACGGCTTTGCATTAGGCGGCGGATGTGAAATCGCCATGAGCTGTGATATCCGTATCTGTTCTGATAATGCGGTATTCGGACAGCCTGAGGTGGGTCTCGGAATTACACCGGGATTCGGCGGAACACAGAGACTGGCACGTCTTGTTGGACCGGGCATGGCAAAACAGATGATTTATACAGCAAGAAATATCAAAGCGGATGAGGCTTACCGCATCGGTCTTGTAAATGCAGTTTATACACAGGAGGAATTACTTCCTGCAGCAGAAAAAATGGCAGCAGGTATTGCAAAGAATGCTCCGATTGCTGTTCGTAACTGCAAGAAGGCAATCAATGAAGGTTTAGCACTTCCGATGGACAAGGCTGTAGAAGTAGAAGAAAAATTATTCGGTGACTGCTTTGAAACAGAAGATCAGAAGTACGGAATGGCATTCTTCTTGGACAAAAACAAAGAAAAGGTAAAAGAGCCTTTTAAAAACTGCTAAGAAAACGGTAGTAATGTTACCGGGTTTATGAGTTGTAAAAGAAATATATATTTTTATATAAGGAGGATTTTTTTAAATGAAAGTAGGTATTATCGGTGCCGGAACCATGGGACAGGGCATTGCAAAGGCATTTGCTCAGGTTGACGGATATGAAGTAGCACTCTGCGACATCAAGCAGGAATGGGCAGAAGGCGGAAAAGACAAAATTGCAAAGGGCTATGCTAAGCTTGTAGAAAAAGGAAAAATGACACAGGAAGCAGCTGATGCCATCGTTGCTAAAATTACTCCCGGTTTAAAAGAAAACCTTTGTGCAGACTGCGATTTAATTGTGGAAGCTGCATTTGAAAATATGGAAGTTAAGAAGACAACTTTTGCTGAACTTGATAAGATTGCAAAGCCGGAATGTGTATTTGCATCTAACACATCCAGTCTTTCCATTACAGAAATCGGAAACGGATTAAACCGTCCTATGATCGGTATGCATTTCTTTAATCCTGCAGACCGTATGAAATTGGTAGAAGTAATCGCAGGCGTAAATACACCTGCTGAAACGGTTGAAACAATCAAGAAGATTTCCGAAGAAATCGGTAAGACTCCTGTACAGGTAAATGAAGCTGCAGGTTTCGTAGTAAACCGTATTTTAATTCCTATGATTAACGAAGCTGCTTTCATTAAGATGGAAGGTGTTTCCGATATCGCAGGTATTGACGCAGCTATGAAGCTTGGTGCAAATCATCCGATGGGTCCTTTAGAGTTAGGTGACTTCATTGGTCTTGATATCTGCCTTGCTATTATGGATGTTCTTTACAATGAAACCGGTGACAGCAAGTATCGTGCATGCCCTCTTATCCGTAAGATGGTACGTGGCGGAAACCTTGGTTGTAAGAGTGGTAAGGGATTCTATGTATACAATGCTGACAGAACCAAAACCCCTGTTGATGCTCAGTAAAAAATTCTTTTGAAATAAATTTTTAATGGAGGAAATAAATCATGAATTTTTCTTTAAGTAAGGAACATGAAATGGCGAGAGGCCTCTTCAAAGAGTTCGCTGAAACAGAAGTAAAGCCTTTAGCACAGGAAGTGGACGAGACAGAAGTTTTCCCAAGAGAAACTGTTGAAAAAATGGCAAAATGCGGATTCCTTGGAATCCCTGTTCCGAAGGAATACGGCGGACAGGGTTGTGACCCTTTAACATACGCTATGTGTGTGGAAGAGCTCTCTAAGGTTTGCGGTACAACAGGTGTTATCGTATCCGCACATACATCTTTATGCTGTGACCCTATCCAGACATATGGTACGGAAGAACAGAAGCAGAAATACTTAGTTCCGCTTGCAAAAGGTGAAAAATTAGGTGCTTTCGGTTTAACTGAGCCGGGCGCAGGTACAGATGCACAGGGTATGCAGACCAAAGCTGTTTTAGATGAAGCTACAGGTGAATGGGTATTAAACGGTTCCAAGTGCTTTATCACAAACGGTAAAGAAGCTGACGTTTACATTATTTTTGCTTATACAGATATCGTAGAAGATAAGAAGGGTAGAAAGCAGAAAAAATTCTCTGCATTTATCGTAGAAAAAGGAACGGAAGGATTTACCTTCGGTACAAAAGAAAAGAAAATGGGTATCCGTGGTTCAGCAACCTATGAATTAATTTTCCAGGATTGCAGAATTCCGGGTGAAAACCTTCTCGGACAGAGAGGAAAAGGATTCCCTATCGCTATGCATACTCTTGACGGCGGACGTATCGGTATCGCTGCTCAGGCTCTTGGTATTGCAGAGGGCGCTTTAGAAGCAACTATCAATTATGTAAAAGAAAGAAAGCAGTTCGGTCGTGCAATCGGTGCTTTCCAGAATACACAGTTCCAGTTGGCTGATATGGCTACAAAGGTGAAAGCCGCTCAGATGATGGTTTACAGAGCTGCTATGGCAAAGGCTACTCAGCAGGTTTACTCTGTAGAAGCTGCTATGGCTAAATTATATGCCGCAGAAGTAGCTATGGAAGTAACAACAAAGGCTGTTCAGTTACATGGTGGATACGGTTACATCAGAGAATATGATGTTGAGCGTATGATGAGAGATGCTAAGATTACAGAAATCTACGAAGGTACAAGCGAAGTACAGCGTATGGTTATTTCAGGTGCGTTGTTGAAGTAATTCACTTGACGCAGGAAGCATTGTTAAAATAATTAAAATAAGGAGATAAGTACAATGAAAATTGTTGTTTGCGTAAAACAGGTACCTGATACAAAGGGTGGCGTTAAATTCAAACCGGACGGAACACTTGACAGAGCTGCAATGCTTACAATCATGAATCCGGACGATAAAGCTGGCTTAGAAGCAGCACTTAGATTAAAAGACCAGTATGGCGCAGAGGTTACAGTAGTAACTATGGGTCTTCCGAAAGCTGAAGAGGTTCTTCGTGAAGCTTTAGCTATGGGCGCTGATAAGGGTATCCTTGTAACAGACAGAGTATTGGGTGGAGCTGATACATGGGCTACTTCCCAGACACTTGCGGGAGCAATCCGTAACTTAGATTATGACTTGATTATTACAGGACGTCAGGCTATTGATGGTGATACAGCTCAGGTTGGTCCTCAGATTTCAGAGCATTTAGGAATTCCGGTAATTTCTTATGCACAGAAAATCGAAGTGAAAGATAACAGCGTAATCGTTGAGCGTTTATATGATGACAGATATCATGTAGTGAAAGCGCAGATGCCTTGTCTTGTTACTGCACTTGCTGAATTAAATCAGCCTCGTTATATGACTCCGGGTGGAATTTTCGATGCTTACAAAGCAGAAATCACTGTATGGGGCAGAGCTGACTTAAAGGATGTTGAAGATTCTAACCTCGGTCTTAAGGGTTCACCTACACAGATCGCTAAGGCTTCCGATAAAGTAAGAAAGGGAGCAGGAGAAAAGGTTGCTTTAGATCCTACAGAAGCTGTTGCATATATTATGGATAAGTTAACAGAGAAACACGTTATTTAACCTTAAGCAGGTAGCGAAGTGGATTGCAGATATCTTCTTTGATACTGTTTTGCAATAATTTAACAAAGTGCTTAGTAGCATGGAAAGGATAGAAAATGAATTTAGCAGAATATAAAGGCGTATATGTCTTCGCTCAGCAGGTTGACAATGAAGTGAGCGGAATTGCTTTAGAATTAATTGGTAAAGGTAAAGAACTTGCAAAAGATTTAAACACAGACGTAACTGCTGTATTAATCGGTTCCGATGTAAAGGGACTTGTTGATGTATTAGCAGAGTACGGTGCTGATAAGGTTATTGTTGTAGATGATCCTGAATTAAAGGATTACAGAACAGAACCGTATGCGCATGCATTAGCTTCTGTTATCAACGAGTTCAAGCCTGATGTTATGTTAGTAGGTGCTACAGCTATCGGACGTGATTTAGGACCGAGAGTATCTGCCAGAGTACACACAGGTTTAACTGCTGACTGTACACAGCTTGATATCGGAGATTTCCCGATGAATCCTGTTCCGGGAAAAGAAACAAAACACAATCAGTTATTAATGACTCGTCCGGCATTCGGTGGAAATACAATCGCAACAATTGCATGCCCTGATTTCCGTCCTCAGATGGCAACGGTTCGTCCCGGTGTTATGCAGAAGGCCGAAAGAGTTGCAGGTGCAAAAGCAGAAGTAATCGAATTCAATCCGGGCTTCACACCTGATAACAAATATGTTGAAATCTTAGAAGTAGTTAAGGCTGTATCAGATGTAGCAGATATCATGGACGCTAAGATTTTAGTATCCGGCGGACGTGGAGTAGGCTCTCCTGAAAACTTCAAGATTCTGGAAGACCTCGCAGATGCACTCGGCGGAACAGTAAGCTGCTCACGTGCAGTTGTAGATTCCGGCTGGAAGCCTCGTGACCTTCAGGTAGGACAGACAGGTAAGACAGTTCGTCCTCAGGTTTACTTTGCAATCGGTATTTCCGGAGCAATTCAGCACGTTGCAGGTATGGAAGAATCAGACATTATCGTTGCTATCAACAAGGACGAAAATGCGCCTATCTTCGATGTGGCTGATTACGGTATCGTAGGCGACTTAAATAAAATTGTTCCTGCTTTAACAGAGCAGATTAAGGCTGCAAAAGCGGCAAAATAAATTTGTATATAGATAAGTATATACCGAAGGCCGGGTGATTTATCATCCGGCCTTTTTAGGTGATTTTACCCATATTTAGTTGTTTGAAGATAAATAAGGTTTTCTAATATTTGTTCTACCAATTAGATAATTGTGGGAATACAGATTCAAGTAGAGCTACTCAGATAACAAAAACTCAGGCAGAGGCATTGGGACTAAGTCCATGTTCAAAGTGCTGGTAATATATAAGAGTATAAGTTGTCATTTGTGTACATAAATAATATAATTGTTCTTGACAGATTAAAAAAGTTATTGCCCTATAGATGATAGGGAACAATGGTCCAATTTATCTGGTGTTAATAATTTAAAGGCGAAGCATATGACAACATTT
>SAMEA3663267__coassemble_560_pt1 | contig 11389 bp, 12 predicted proteins | sample SAMEA3663267__metabat2_low_PE_017 | metagenome-assembled genome bin SAMEA3663267 (sample SAMEA3663267) | pig gut metagenome | biome: pig gut; feature: pig-associated habitat; material: faeces | place: China | collected 2013 | reverse complement strand
AAATATGCTTTTCCTGTTAATTCGTCTTTTCTTAACTGCTCCATTAAGGCGTCCAGACCCTCAAAATGAATCTCGGGACGCATAAAATGCAATATATTTGTTACAATGTTCTTACCATAGATATCTTCATCAAAATCAAATAAATGTGTTTCTACTCCGATTTCATTTTTCATAGATACGGTTGGCTTACAGCCTATATTGGTAATTCCCGTAAAATACCGGTTATCAAAGACAGAAACTGTGGCATATACGCCATTTGGCGGCAATAGCTTTTGTCTCTGCGGAATAATGTTAACTGTTGGCATTTGTATGGTCCTTCCAAGTGCTCTGCCGTGAACAACCTCACCTTCAATTCGATAAGCCCGTCCAAGCATCCGACTGACCGTTTCCATATCCCCCGCTTCCACCGCTCCACGTACAGCAGAAGAAGACACTACTTTACCATCTACACATACTTTATCGATCTCTTCATATATGAATGAATGTTCTACAGCAAAATCGGAAAGCATTTTTGCATTTCCCCGTCCTTTATCACCAAATGACAAATCGGTTCCGGATACCACATAACCCGCATGCAGTTTTTCCAGCAGAATATTCTGCATAAAATTTTCCGGTGAAATAGAAGCAGATTCCTTTGTAAGGGGATATTCAATCAAAATATCAATTCCCATTCTGCGGAAATTCTCCCGTTTTTCTTCTGTCGTATCAATGACAGGAAGTGATATACCTCGGAAAAACTCCTCCGGTGAAGGTGAAAACGTAAAAACAATGGCAGTCATCCCTTCCTGCTGTTTTTTTTGTATCTTCTCCAAAAGAGCCTGATGACCGATATGAATTCCATCGAATTTTCCAATGGCAACCGCGCTCTTTTTTTGAAGAGAAAATGAACTAATATCATTTATTATCTGCAAATGTTTATCCTTCCTTTATCAAACACAGACAAGCTTTATTAATCGCTTCATCTGTCTAAAAACATTTTATCGGGCACAATACCCTTCTTTTCATTGCTATATTGATATACTGCAATAAAGTTACAACTGTTATTATTTTCCCGGTAAACCTTGATTTTCTGTTTATCTATACACAAAGCTGAAATCCCGAGTTTTTTACAATCATATCCAAAAATACAATTACCATTTTTGATTTTCTTTTCCCATTCTCCGGTTACAACAAGAGACGGCAGACTTTTAAACACAGCATCCACGGGCATTATAATCGAATCTAACTTTCCTTCCTTACAAAGCCGCTCAATCTGAGCAAGCGTTAAAGCCTGTTCTTTTGTAAATTGTCCGGAGCGGATACGTTCCAAGGATGTCATAGCTGCACCACACCCCAGTTTCCTGCCGATATCATGACATAATGTACGGATATAAGTCCCCTTGGAACAGAGAACACGCACCGTAACATACGGCAGTTCCATTTTTAAGATTTCTATTTCAAAAAACGTAACCGGACGTGTCTTACGCTCTACATCCTTACCCTGACGTGCCAATTCATATAAACGTTTTCCGTCTACTTTAATGGCAGAATACATCGGAGGCAGTTGTTCCTGATTCCCAATAAAAGACGAAACGGCTTCCACCACTTCCGTTTCCGTAACGGATACCTCTCTCTCCTTTATCAGTTTTCCGGAAATATCCTGTGTATCGGTTTCTTTTCCTAAAATAAATTCTGCGATATACTCCTTCTTCTTATCCGTGAGCATATCGCAAAGCTTTGTTGCATTTCCAAGACACACCGGCAATACTCCTACTGCATCCGGATCAAGAGTTCCGGTATGTCCTATCTTTTTCTGCTTTAAAATTCCTCTCAATTTTGCTACTACGTCAAAAGAGGTAAAGCCTTTTTCCTTATAGACAATGATTATTCCATTCATGTAAACCTCATCGTAAAATATTTGTCTATTATATACAAACACAATCCAATGTTAAGCAACCAAAAACCGTATCTGTATCGACCGATTATTGTCCCATCTGAAGCGCTATTTGTGCCGACAAATTATTAATAACATCATGAACAGTACCGTTCATCGTACACCCTGCGGCACGTGCATGCCCGCCGCCGCCAAAAAACTGTGCCACCTTAGATACATCAACCAATCCGCCCGAACGCATACTGACCTTATATGTAAGAGCTTCTAATTCATATAAGAAAATGGCACATTCTACCCCTTTTGTATTTCGGAGTTGGTTAATAATACCATCCAAATCCTTCCCGTTCACACCGTAAAAATCCATCATCTTTTTGCTTACTGTCGCAACAATGCATTTCCCGTCCATAAAAACGATACTTTCCAAAAGGGCTCTTCCCATAATCTGGTTCTGAACAAATGTCTTCTCATAAAAGGTTTCTTCTATTATTTTGGGGAAATCAAATCCAAACTTAACCAATTCAGCAGCTGCATTCAAAGTTGCCGGTAACGTATTGGAATATTGAAATATCCCTGTATCATGAATGATTCCGATATACAACGCTTTTGCAATCTCTACATCCATTTTATCCGGCTCCAGAAGTTCATAAACAAGCTCACTGGCTGAACTTGCATCCGCACGAAGATAATTTACATCTGCACATCCGCCGTTACTGATATGATGATCGATATTAATCGTTTTCACTGCACGCTCAAATAGTCCCAATGAACTTCCCAATCTGTCTTTTGTGCAATCCAATGCGATAAACACATCGTAAGCTGTTGTATCCTCTGCATCTGCTTCCCGAATGTCTTCCAACCTGCTGATACAGGAAAACACATCAGCAGGCTTTTCTAAAAATATATTTACTTTTGTATCAGGAAGCTCCTTTTTTAAATACAGATACAATCCCATGCAGGAACCGATACAGTCACCATCCGGACGTATATGTCCGCCAATGGCAACTGTTTTTGCTCCTTTTACTTCTTCTAAAATATTTTTCATACTTATTCTCCGTCATCCCTAAGATCCTTTGTTACTTCATCGATCTTCTTAGACATATTCACACCATACGCAATTGATTGATCCATGAAAAACGTAATATCCGGTGTATTGCGAAGATTAATTGTTTTTGCCAGACGATTACGTATAAATCCTTTTGCACTGTTTAAGCCTGCAAGGGTATCCGCTGCTGAAGCATCATCTCCGAGCACACTGATATACGCCTTACAGCTTTTTAAATCCGGAGCAACCTCTACCGCTACTACAGATGTCAACGGATTGATTCTTGGATCTTTAATCTCTCCTCGGATAATATCTGCAAGCTCACGCATGACTTCACCGTTAATTCTGGTATTCTTTATACTATTTTTACGCATAATTCCCACTTCTCCTATACTGCAAAGAATGAGCGGTACGAATCATAAACTTTCCGACTGCACTTTTTATCGCGGAACTTCAACCATAATATAAGCTTCCACAATATCTAACTCCTGCATTTTATCAAAGCCGTCGAATACAAGACCGCATTCAAATCCTGCTTTTACTTCTTTTACATCATCCTTAAATCTCTTAAGTGATGCAAGCTCGCCTTCATAAATCTGCTCGCCTTCTCTTGTAATACGAATCTTACAGCCCCTCTGGAACTCACCGTCAAGGATATAGGAACCTGCAATATTACCGACACTGGATGCCTTAAATATCTGACGAACCTCTGCATGACCGATTATTTTTTCTTCAAATATCGGGTCAAGCATACCTTTCATGGCTGCTTCCACATCTTCAATTGCCTGATAGATAACCTTATACAGACGGACATCAACACCTTCGCGCTCTGCCGTATCCTTTGCGGTTGCATCTACACGCACATTAAATCCAATAATAATTGCAGAAGATGCCGCTGCGAGCGTAACATCGGATTCGTTGATTGCACCGACACCACCGTGGATACATTTTACAACAACCTCTTCATTAGAAAGCTTTGTAAGACTCTGCTTAACTGCTTCCACACTACCCTGTACATCTGCTTTTACAATCAGGTTCAATTCCTTCAGATTACCTTCCTGAATCTGATTAAACAAATCATCCAGTGACATTTTGGATTTTGTTTCTTCCAGTTTCTTTACCTTATTCTCTGAAATAAAGGTATCTGCAAAGGATTTCGCTGTCTTATCATTTTCATGCGCAATAAAGACTTCACCCGCATTCGGCACATCATTCAGTCCCAAAATTTCTACAGGAGTAGACGGACCGGCTTCTTTTACACGTCTTCCTTTATCATCAATCATGGCACGTACTTTACCGTGGGAGGCACCTGCGGAAATAAAATCACCGACACGCAATGTACCCTTCTGTACAAGAACAGTCGCCACAGGACCACGTCCTTTATCAAGCTCCGCCTCAATTACAAGACCTCTTGCCTTACGGTTCGGATTTGCCTTCAACTCTAAGATGTCGGCTGTTAAGAGTACCATATCCAATAATTCCTTGATACCCTCGCCTGTTTTTGCGGAAACAGGAGCAAAAACAGTACTTCCACCCCAATCCTCTGCAATTAATTCATATTCCGTTAATTCCTGTTTTACACGCTCAATGTTGGCGCTTGGCTTATCAATTTTATTTACTGCAACAATAATTTCAATTCCTGCTGCTTTTGCATGGTTAATAGCCTCAACGGTCTGCGGCATTACACCATCATCCGCAGCTACTACAAGAATCGCAATATCTGTCGCATTTGCACCACGCATACGCATAGCGGTAAACGCCTCATGTCCAGGTGTATCCAAAAATGTAATTTTGTGATCATTTGCTGTAACAGTATAAGCACCTATATGCTGTGTTATACCACCGGCCTCTTTGTCTGTTACATTTGTCTTACGGATTGCATCCAAAAGAGAAGTCTTTCCATGGTCAACATGACCCATAACACAGATAACCGGAGCTCTTTCTACCATTTCCTCTGCATTTTCTTCGTCTTCTTTTAACAATTCCTCAATTACATCAACCTTAACTTCTTTTTCACACATGATTTCAAACTCAATGGCAATATTTTCTGCCTCTTCATATGAAATCTCCTGATTGACGGTTACCATCTTTCCCTGTAAAAATAATTTTTTTACAATAACGGATGGCTGAACCTTCATCTTATCGGCCAATTCTTTAATGGTAAGAACCTCCGGAAGTGTGATTACTTTAATTTCTTCAACTACCTCCTCCTTCTTTTCAGGTTTGATAAAACGACCGGCCTTATTTTTATTCATCATTACTCCATCGTCTTCGTAAATGGAGTCTTTCTTTGAACGTTTATCCTTGTTCTGATTGATACGGCGCTGTTCTTCACGCTTGCTTTCATTCTTTTGAACCATTGGCTCATCCATAAAAGCTTTTCCCGATCCACCTTTCTGGAATCGATTATCCGATCTTTCATTTCTTCCCTGACCGCGTTCATTATTGTTATTAAAGCGGTTATTACCTGAATTACTGCCGCCGCCCGCATAGCTGTTTTTATTGTTTTGATAATTTTCGCGATTTCCGGCGGTATTACCACCCCTAAAATCGTTTCTTCCTGTATTCTGTCTTCTTTCACCGCCGTTTTGTGTTGCTTCGTTCTGTCTCTGTCCATATGCTCTGTCTCCCGGCTGTCTTTTCTGGAAATTATTATTACGCTCTGTAGAATGATCTGCACTACGTTCATTCTGGGAAAAGCGCGGACTGCTGCTGATTGTCCGGTTATTCAGATAACGGGGTGCTTCCTGTGTTCTGGATACGTTTGTATCTGCTTTAGCCTTTTCTACAGTCTCCGTTCTTTCTTCTACCATATCCGGGCTCTGTTTCGGCGGAAGCTTTTCCATAATCTTACCGGTTGCTTTATTAATCATCTGGTTTGGTCCAAGCTGCACATTCTTAACAGGTGCCTGCTGCTTTGGCTGAGCAGGTTTTTTATTCTGGTTCGGCATTCCCGGTCTGGATGTCTGAGGCATTTTGGAATTGTGCGGATTACTTACAAAAATAATCGTCTTCTTCTTTTTGGGTACTGCTGACTCCTGTTTTTGAGGTGCATCCTGCTTTTCTGAAGAAGCTGCCGGTTTTACTTCCGGTACAGCAGTCGATGCAGTTGCTGTTTCTTCTGTCTTAGTTTCTTCCGTCTTAACCGCTTCCTTTTTAAAATGCCCCTTTGCCAAAGCAATCAATTCATCCTCGATAGAGCTCTGTGCTGCTTTTACTTCATATCCCTTTTCCTGCAAAAAGGCAACAATTTCTTTACTTTGTACTTCTAATTCCTTTGCAAGTTCATGTACTTTCATTTTTGCCATCTATTTTACTACCTCCGTTACGTTCAACAATTTCATAAGAGCTTTGGAAAATCCCTCATCATTTACTGCCAATGACGCCCGCATCGCTTTTCCCATCGCATGCCCCAATTCTTCCTTCGTTCCGTATATAACAAATGGGACATGATAAAATTTACACATATCCATAAATTCTTTTTTTGTGTTGTCAGATGCATCATCAGCTATCATTACCAAATACGCCTTCCCGCTTTTTATCGACTTTTCCGTCATAAATTCACCACTGTCTGTTTTTCGCGAGCGCGTGGCAAGACCGAGCATCGAATATATTTTATTCTGCTTCAATATTTCCAAACTCCTTTTCCAAACTGTCATATACTTCATTTGGAATACTCATCTTAAACGAACGCTCCAAACCTCTGTTTTTGCGTGCCTGTTTCAGACATTCCATCGACTTACACAAATATGCGCCGCGTCCGTTCTTTTTTCCGGTTGTATCAAGGATAATTCCCTCATCGGCAGTTTTTAAAACACGCATCATTTCTTTTTTACATTTCATACTGCCACATCCGACACATTGCCTCATAGGGACTTTTTTATTCATACTGTTCTTCGTATCCTTCCTCATACTCACCGTCATATTCTTCGTCATCAAATTCATCCATGTAATCTTCATAACGGAATCCCGGAGCATCCTTAGCCTGTGTCTCACTCTTTATATCAATCTTATATCCTGTAAGTCTTGCTGCAAGTCTTGCATTCTGTCCCTCCTTGCCGATTGCAAGCGATAACTGATAATCCGGAACAACCACCTTGGCAGTCTTCTCATCCGGGTCTGCAAATACCGCTACGATCTTTGCAGGCGAGAGCGCGTTCTGAATCAGGTTACCCGGGTTTTCATCCCAGCATACAATATCTATCTTTTCACCGCGAAGCTCCTCAACGATGGAATTAACTCTTGCACCATTCATACCAACGCACGCTCCGACCGGATCCACATTCGGATTATTACTCCAGACTGCAATCTTTGTTCTGCTTCCTGCTTCTCTGGCAATGCTCTTAATTTCAACCGTACCGTCCTTAATCTCTGTTACTTCGGATTCAAACAGACGCTTTACAAGCTCCGGATGTGTACGGCTTACTAAAATCTTTGGTCCCTTAGGTGTATTCTTAACTTCTAAGATATATACCTTAATTCGTTCCGTCGGCATGAAAACTTCACCTTTAACCTGTTCTGTCTCATTTAAAAGTGCATCTGCCTTACCAAGATTAATACTGATATTTCTTCCGATATAGCGCTGTACGATACCGGTAACCACATCCTTCTCTTTTTCAAAATACTGACCGTAGATTACGCTTCTTTCCTCTTCACGGATTTTCTGCAGAATAACATTCTTTGCATTCTGTGTCGCGATACGGCCGAATTCCTTAGATTTAATTTCCACATTCAAGGTATCGCCTACTTTTGCCTTTTTGGAAACCTTTAAAGCATCTTCAAGACAAATCTGTAACAAATCGTCTTCTACATCTTCGGTCGTTTCCACAACTTCTTTTTGCGCATAGCAAAGAAAATCACCTGTTTCACGGTTGATTTCTACTTTTACATTATCTGCTTTACCAAAATGGTTCTTGCAGGCAGTAATCAGGGAATTTTCAATTGCTTCAAATAAAGTTTCCTTGCTGATCTCCTTTTCTTTCTCTAACGCATTTAACGCTTCTACTAATTCCTTATTCATTTCTTTTCTCATTCCTTTCCGTAAGAATCTATCCAACATCGTCGTTTCAGACGTATCATTTAAATATTTCTAACGTTTTCCTGTTAAAAATCAAAAGTCAAATGCACGGATGCTACATCGGCTTTTTCAAATCTCATTTCTTTCTTACTTGTCTGAATGGTTATTGTGCCATCCTCATATGACTGTAGCATACCTACAAATTGCTTTTCTTTATCAATCGCCTTATACGTTTTGACTTCTACTTCCTGTCCGATGCTTTTCATAAAATGACGCTCTTTTTTAAGTGCTCTTCCAAGTCCCGGACTGCTTACCTCCAAAATATACGCACCGTCAATGAAATCTTCTTCATCCATCCTTGCCGATAATGCACGATTCACATTTTCGCAATCACTAATGTTGACTCCGCCCGGCTTATCAATGTAAACACGCAGATACCATTCGCTGCCCTCTTTCACATACTCTACGTCATAAATATCCACTCCGCAGGACTGTACAATCGGGACAAGGATTTCTTCTGTTCTGGTTTCATATGTCTTTGCTTTCGACATCGTTACACCTTTCCTTTCTTTATTCAGTTGTCTTACAAATGATGCTTCGATGTAAACGTTCCGTTTCAATCCCGCTTACTGCGGTACCTGCTGCCTACACCATGAAAAAGAGTGGACCTGCGTCCACTCTTCTTAGTAATCATCATTCAGTTCTAATACAGTATAGCACTGTTTTTACATGGATGCAAGAGAAATTATGGAAATACGCTCTGTTCGTTGCCATAATATGGAAATATTTTCTTTTTTTCTTCTTTTCCGTATATTTTCTCTTAATCCGTACACCCTTTTTAAAGAAAGGATGGTGTGCCATGAAAGAAAAAATTAAAACGACTCCAAACGGTCAGCCGGTCGCTGCATATGATGACGGCAATATACCAAATATTGATCTGCCGAAAAATAAAGCTTCCGAAGAGCCTGTTGAACCATTGCCGGAGTCTACACGTCCCCGTAAGGATGGGCCGGGAGGGGATTAATCCCCTCTTTCATACATTTAACGCCAATATGTATATTACTTTCTTCCACACCATATAAATATATATGAGTAAAAGAAAAGTAAAAAAATAATAAGAGAAATCGAATTAACATGAACCAAAATATAAATTCTACTACAAATAACTTAATACATTTTGGGGAATCATTTTTGTATTAATTACCGGCACTATCGCCCACTTTGTCTACGAATGGTCAGATAACAGCTTTATAATCGGACTCTTTTTTCCGGTTAATGAATCCACCTGGGAGCATATGAAATTATGCTTTTTCCCTATGCTGCTTTATTCCCTCTATATGAATAAAAAAAGAAAGAAGGAGTATCCCGGTGTTACGTCTGCGCTGCTTTTTGGCATATTACTCAGTACATTTTTAATTCCGGTATTCTTTTACACGTATTCCGGAATTATCGGGAAAACCTTTATGCCGCTTGATATAGTTACCTTTATTGCAAGTGTACTGCTGTCCTTTAGAGCAGTATATAAATTAACATTATCCGAAAAACTCATTTCTTTTACAGGCGTGTTGAAAATATTTGTAATTATTATTGCGGTTTTTTTCCTATTATTTTCATATAATCCGCCGGATATCAGTCTTTTCGTTAATCCGGAAAGATAACTATTTAAAACACTCACGCAATAAATATTTCTAAGCCTATTACAATAAGTATAATACCGCCAAGTATTGCTGCCTTATCAGAAAGCTTCGTTCCGAATTTTTTACCGATAACAAGGCCTGCCATAGAAATACAAAAGGTTACAACCGCAATAATCAGTGCACAGACAGCCGCCATGCCAAGACCATATCCGGCAATTGTAAATCCTACGGACAGCGCATCAATGGAAGTGGCAATTCCCTGTATAAGAAGAGCCGCAAATCCCACTTTGGGTTTTTCGATTTCCTCTCCCTTACTCCTTATTCCTTCCAAAAGCATTTTCCCACCTATAAAAAGAAGCAATATAAGCGCTATCCACGGTATAAATTTTTCAAATGCCTTAAAATATTGAAGCATCGTATGAACACATATCCAACCAAGCATAGGCATCAATGCCTGAAAGAACCCGAATACTCCCGCAATATTACACATTCTGCTTCTTTTCATATCCGGTTCGTGCAATCCGTTTGCAAGCGAAACCGAAAAAGCATCCATTGCAAGCCCTATTCCAAGTAATACGCTGTTAATGAAAAAAAATAAATTCCATTCCATTTTATTTCTCCTCTTTTCTAATACATAAAAAAACCAAGTACAGCATCAAACTATACTTGGGTAAACATTTGTAATAATACAGACTCCACGTATAGTTTTACATCTATACATGAGTCTCGCAATTTAAAACAAGCCAGACCATAAGGTCAGTATGTTGACTTGCTACGATTATCGCTTGCTACTCCCTCATGGGAATTTATGGATAATAATCTATCAGCATTCTGTTACTTTGTCAATAAAAAAAGCATTGAAAGCTTAACCTTTTCAATACTTTTCAGGGTTGGGCTGTATAAACAGTCAACAGCTCGTAGGGGAATCGAACCCCTGATTCCGCCGTGAGAGGGCGGCGTCTTAACCGCTTGACCAACGAGCCATTTTTTAACGCTTGTTTAGTTTATCATATATAAAAAAAATTGCAAGCTTTTTTTCAAAAAAAGCAAGTTTTTTTCTAAATACATCAGTCTTCTATTTTTATATAACGGTTAAAAATCTTATCCTTTCCACATACATGCTTTGTTCCATCGGAGTCAATAATAATATAATCCCCTTCTCCGATAAAGGTTCGTCCGCGGCGATGCACAATATATGGACACACAATCGTTCCGTCGGCTCGTTTTACTTTAATCAGGAAGTCTGTTACAATCCAGCCTTTTGTGACGACATCTGCAAAAGGTTCAAATCCATCTTCCATATTCTTGCCAAGTTCATATTCGTATACATCTGCAACTATAGCACTTCGACGACATTTCATAACATGTACCTCCTCTTTTAATCTTCTGTTCTTTTGTTCTTCAGTTCTTTTGTCTTTTGTCTTTTGATCTTTTGATCTTTTGTTATAATTATAACATTATTTGATGATTATGACTATAATTTTCTGAAACTTTATAACTTTTATGTTTTTTATATGAATAAAATAACATTCAAATTTATGTATGGCACAATTGTTGTTTGTATATGATTATATAACGACATATAACTATCAACACGTATATGTTTTATGCCGACATTTATACATTTCATATGTTTTATATGTTTCATATGTCACTAATTTATAATGATTTCAACGAGGGTATACAGTCCATTATCTAACTCAATATACCCCACATAGCATCATAACTTTTTTTATTAATTACTTACAAGAATATAAAACTCGCTTATCAACCAATAATACCCCGCTTCTTCTAATTAGCGGGGTATAGTTGCCAAATAA
>SAMEA3663267__coassemble_520_pt1 | contig 11895 bp, 12 predicted proteins | sample SAMEA3663267__metabat2_low_PE_017 | metagenome-assembled genome bin SAMEA3663267 (sample SAMEA3663267) | pig gut metagenome | biome: pig gut; feature: pig-associated habitat; material: faeces | place: China | collected 2013 | reverse complement strand
TTTTTCCAGGGGTGTCCCATGAGGTGCCTGTACTGCCACAATCCCGATACATGGCCGATAGACGGCGGTACGGAAATGGAGCCTTCTTATATTATGGAGCAATACGAAAGAAATAAGAGCTTTTATGCTAATGGCGGCGGCTTGACTGTTACCGGCGGTGAACCACTTCTTCAGGTTGACTTTTTAATTGAGCTTTTTACACTTGCTAAAGAGGATAATGTGCATACCTGCATTGACACATCAGGTATTACATTCAAACCCGGCAATACAGCCTATATTGCAAAATTAGATAAACTGATGGAGCTTACTGATTTGGTCATGTTAGACATAAAACATATTGACCCCCAAAAGCATAAGGAACTGACCTCTCAACCCAATGACGGCATCCTTGCTTTTGCAAAATATCTGGAAGAAAAAAATGTCCCTATTTGGATTCGTCATGTTGTTGTCCCTACTATTACGGATGATGACAAGTATCTCTTTGAGCTGGGATATTTTATCGGACAATTATCAAACTTAAAAGCATTGGATGTTCTGCCATATCATGATATGGCTAAGCCCAAATATGAAAACCTTGGTATGGATTATAAATTAAAGGACCTTCCACCGCTGGATAAGTCTGTTGCCTTGGAAAAAAAGAAGGTCATTTTGGAAGGAATTAAAAAAAGACGTTCTGAAATGTCTAAATGATAAATATTTATTAAATAACAATGAAATGATATGTAGAAATATGTAAAACATCTTGTGCTATTTGTCGATTTATATTAAAATGTCTCTAGATGTGATACATCGTAGGATGTCATTTCATCATGATTTGATAAATAAGGAGGTCATATATTATGGCATATTGTATTGGTGATTCTTGCATCAGCTGTGGTTCCTGCGAAGGACAGTGCCCTGTAGGTGCTATCTCTATGGGAGACGGACAGTTTATAATCGATGAAGCAAAATGTATCGATTGTGGTTCTTGTGCAGGACAGTGCCCTGTAGGTGCTATCTCTGAATCATAAAGTAATCTATAATAAAAACCGGCAGGAAACTGTCGGTTTTTATTATTATCAAAAGCTATACCCCTCTTATTTGGTAGTAAAGTGAAATAATCTTCCGTTCTTTTTCTTTCGGTTCTGCATGTTATCACGTATCATATAATCCAGCTTTTTAAAATACTCTTCCTGCTGCTTTTGATATTCCTTATGCTGCTGTTCCTGTTCTTCTGCAGCAATTCTGAATTGATAATCTAATTCCTTAATAACCGACTCTTTAATATCCTCTGCCAATTGTTCATTGCTTTCCTGTACGGCTTCTTTAACCAGCCCTTTGAGCAATAGCTGCAAACGATATGATTTCTCTTCTTTTTCATTTTCAAAAGAAAGCGTCCGTGGTGTATATTCAGCCGATGGCAGCTTCATAGCCGGATATTCATTGGGCAATTCGAGCATTGAGCGGATTCCTCTTAACTGAATTCCCTTTTCTTTTAATTTTTTAATCTTGCAGAACCTTTCGACATCATCCTGCGTATAGTAGCGGTGTCCCAAATCATTCCTTTTAATCGGAAGCTGCAATTCTTCTTCCCAATAGCGCAATACATGTGCTTCTACATTTATAAGCTTTGCCATTTCTGAAATCTTATATTGTTTTTCCTCTACCATATTTTCTCCTTTCCAAAAAGCAATGCAATTTACATAAGATTCATATATAAGCCGTTTTTATATAGAAAAAGAGGATAAAATATCTTTATCCTCTTTCGTACATTTCTTTTATTGTGGTGCAAAATTTTTCTTTGCCAGATTAGCAAACCGGGTATATTTTGCCATCCATGCCAGTTCAACTGTTCCAACAGGACCGTTACGCTGCTTCCCGATAATGATCTCAGCCACTCCCGGCTTTTCCGTATCTTTATTGTAATAATCGTCCCTGTAAATAAACATAACCACATCGGCATCCTGCTCAATTGCTCCCGACTCACGCAAATCCGACATCATAGGCCTGTGATCCGGCCGTTGTTCTACTGCACGACTTAGCTGTGACAAAGCCAGCACCGGTACATTCATCTCTCTTGCCAATGCCTTTAAGGAACGGGAAATTTCTGAAATTTCCTGCTGTCTGGATTCACTTCTTCCTCCACCGCTCATTAATTGCAAATAGTCAATAATAATCATATCGAGCCCATGCTCTAGCTTAAACTTCCTGCATTTTGAGCGGAGCTCCTGAATGGAAATACCCGGCGTGTCGTCAATAATCAATTTTGATTTGCCGATTACTCCTGCCGATTCAATAAGCTTCTCCCATTCGTTCTCATCGAGTTGTCCGTTTCTAAGATGCTGTGCATCAACACTGGATTCTAAGGAAAATAAACGATTTACAAGCTGCTCCTTTGACATTTCAAGTGAAAAAATGGCTACCGGTCTTTTCAACTTAAATGCTGCATGTTGCGCAATATTTAATACAAATGCAGTTTTGCCCATGGACGGACGTGCCGCAATTAACACAAGGTCTGCAGGCTGCATACCTGAAGTCATAACATCCAAATCAAAGAATCCTGTTGCAATACCGGTAATATTACCGTCATTCATGGATGCTGCTTCTATACGTTGCAGGGCATTCATGACAATTTTCCGAATCGGAACATTATCTCCGGTGTTCCGACGCTGCACCAAATCAAATACCTGTTTTTCGGTATCCTCTAAAATCACTTCCAGACTTTCTTTTCCGGCATAGCAATTATTTTCAATCTCACCAACAAGACGAATCAATTTACGGAGAGTTGATTTTTCAGATACAATTCTTGCATAATAGCGTACATTAGCAGAGGTAGGAACCGCTGTTATGATATCACGGATAAATTCCAGACTGCTGACCTCCGGCGGTACATCCTTTTCCTTCAGCCTATCCTGCAGCGTTACAATATCGACCGGTTTTCCTTCATCATGTAACTCCACCATGGCAGAAAATAATACGCCATATTGTTTATTATAAAAATCCTCCGGGAGGATAATTTCGGAGGCAATCGTAATAGCCTCCTGATCTAAAATCATGGAGCCGATTACCGATTGTTCTGCTTCTATGCTGTGAGGTAATACCCTCTTAAGCAATGCTTCTTCTGCTGCCATTTCTACTTTCCTATCTGTATACTTTTTATCCCGGGACTGTCTCCGGCAGATTATTCAAATACTATACTTCTTTTACTTTTACCTTGAGAATACCTGTTACTTTTGGATGAAGCTTTACCTTAACCTCATATACTCCAAAGCTCTTGATGTTCTCTTCCATTTGAATTTTCTTTTTATCAATTTCCACGCCGCACTGTTCCTTAAAGGCCAGCGCAATTTCCTTAGAGGACACGGAGCCAAAGGTTCTTCCGCCTTCTCCCGCACGAATTGATACAATAATCTCCTTCGTTTCTAATTCCTTTGCAAAATTCTGCGCTGCCTCTAACTGTTCCTGCGCAACCTTTTCCTGATTGGACTTCTGCAATTTTAAATTGTTCAAATTCTCAGCGGTTGCTGCTACTGCCATTTTTTTAGGGAGCAGAAAGTTTCTTGCATAACCGTCATTTGCCTCAATAATATCTCCCTTTTTTCCTACGGATTTTACATCCTGCAATAAAATAACCTTCATATTAATCTAATTCTCCTTCTTCAAGCATTTTATCAAGTGTATTTTTTATTGCCTTAATCGCTTCAAAAATTGTCATCCCTTCCATCTGGCAGCCGGCAACATTCAAATGACCGCCACCACCGAGCCTTTCCATAATGACCTGAACATTTACCTCATCAATGGAACGTGCACTTACATAAATTAATCCCTGATACTCCGTCAAAATAAAGCTTGCTTTAATTCCCTTAATATTCAAAAGCTCATTCGCAGCCTGTGCCCCTACCACAGTCGGGCTCTGCACATCTTCACTTGTACATGTGGAAATGGCATAGCTGTTACGATAAATCTCCGCCTGGCTGACTGCGTCTGCCTTTGCTTTATACTCCATAACGTCATCACGGAACAGCTTCCTCACACGGGTAACATCCGCACCGGCTCTTCTTAAATATGCCGCAGCTTCAAATGTACGGACCCCTGTTTTTGTCATAAAATTATTTGTATCAATCACAATACCGGCATACAGGCAATCTGCTTCACCCGATTTAACCTTAATTCCGTCACTGATATACTGTAGAATCTCCGTAACCATTTCACAGGTAGATGAGGCATATGCTTCCACATAGGATAAAGTTGCATTCTCAATCGTCTCAACCCCCTGTCTGTGATGGTCAAGCACTACAATTGACTTACATATTTTTAATAGCTCGGGACATTCGGTAATACTTGGTTTATTAACATCAACTACGACAAGTACCGTACCTGCTCCTGCCAGATTCTTTGCATGCTCACTTGTTACAAGCATGTCCTCTTCATAATCCTCTGTCAGGAATAAATCCCTTAACGGCTGCACCGATGTCGTTACGTCATTCAAAACAATATGGGCTTTTCTGTCTAACTCTCTGGCAATCCGGTAAATTCCGACAGCCGCACCGAAGCTGTCTACATCCGGAATACGGTGTCCCATGATGATAACGCGATCCTTGCTGGTAATAATCTCTCGCAAAGCATGAGCCTTTACTCTTGCTTTTACACGCGTATTCTTTTCAATCTGCTGACTCTTTCCGCCATAATATGTAATCTGCTCCGTGGTTTTCACAACAGCCTGGTCGCCACCCCGTCCTAAAGCAAGATCAATGGCCGTTCTTGCAAATTCATAATTCTGCAAATACGTCAGTCCGTCCAGACCGATGCCGATACTGATTGTAACTGCCATTTCGTTGCCGATATTTACAGTTTTGACTTCCTCCAGAATATCAAATTTACTGGCCTGTAACTGCATCAGGGAACGTTTACGCAGAATAATGAGATACTTATCTTTTTCAATTTTTTTGGAAATACCATCCAGGGAGGCAATATATTTATTAATTTTACGATCAATTAATGCCGTCAGAAGAGAACGACGAACCTCCTCAACACTTTCTAACGCTTCCTCATAATTATCCAAATATAAAAGACCAACCACAAGCGACTGCGCATCATTTTCTCTTAACGCAATTTTAAGTGCTGTCTCATCGAACAGATATACCGCTATCAGATAGCCGTTATATCCCTCCGGACTGATAATATCACTGTTCTCTGCCATTTCTTTCAAAGAAACCTTGCGGCATTTTGCAAGAAATTCGCTGCCTTCATAAGAAACCTCAACCTCAGTTTCATCTAAATCACCCGGCAGCTTGTCCCTTGACAGTTCCGGTATCAGGGTAGAAATTGCCTTACGATATCCCTTTCCCTTATGTACTACGTTTTCAAATGCCTTATTTGTCCAGAATATCCTTCCGGAATCATCTAACAGCACATACGGCACCTCTAATTCTCGTAAAAGCTGTCTCTGTATCTGTCCGTACTCTGTCGCAAAACTGATTAACTCATTCATGATAATCGGTTTATTATTATGTGAAAACAGAAGTATAATGGCAAAATAGAAAACAGCAAATGCAGTCAGCATCAATGCAGCTTCAATATCTAAAAACCATACCGCCAAATCAACTGCACAAAGAAGCACTCCTAAATAAATGGAAATATGAAGGTACGACTTCAATACTCCTTTAATTTTGATTTTATTCTTCATGAGAAAACCATGCCTTTCCAAATAAAACGCAACTCTATTTTAATAATCATATATTCCCATATGAGAATAATTTAATCCTTCCAATCCATACTTTGATATTATAACAGAAAGTCCCCTCAAATTCTACATCTATATCATGTGGTACATCGCATGATAACGGAATATCTTGCCCTTTTCTACATAAATTTTTCTTTTCCGATTGTTTAATATTCATCTAAAGGTTCTTATCAAAATTCAGATTTTCGATAAAATAAGCTTGAAAATCCGCGTCCTGAGAAAGATATTTTTCCTCCGAGCTTATTCTCAAATCATAGATTTCCTTATCCGTCAGACTGCCTGTAAGATAAGCCTTCGTTCCCCGTAAAGAAGCATTACCGATTGTCTCTGTCTTTCCCTTTAGTTCCCTCGGAAGCAGACCAATACCGATTGCTTTTTCAATATTTAAAAAATAACCGAAGCCACCTGCCAGGTAGACCTTTTTAATTTCTTCCGCAGAAATATCTGCCTCCTTCAGAAGAATCCTTATAGCTGAAAATACCGCTGATTTTGCAAGCTGTATCTGACGAATATCATTCTGGGTAATCCGCAGCTTTCCTACCGGATACCCCTTCTCAAAGTAGGAATCTGCAAGCATCCCCGTTTCATCAACCAGATTATTCTTCAAGAGTTCATATACTGCTTCCAGAATACCGGAGCCGCAAAATCCAACCGGTGCTTTCCCTTGAATTGTCTTAGTTTTTATTTCTCCGTTTTCAATTGTCATCCCGCTGACTGCTCCGTCCACACTTCCGACTCCGCAGGAGATATTCGCTGCCTCAAAAGCAGGTCCCGCCGGTGCCGATGTGACATATGCTTTCCCTGCTCCGTCTGTTAACAGCATTTCCGCATTTGTTCCCAAATCCAGAAATAAGCAGGGATTTTTCTCATATATAACTGCCTGCATAGCGGCCCCTATCAGAACATCCCCGCCGACATACGCAGATATTCCCGGACTTATACTTACAGGAACAGGTCTGCTTAACAGGCCGAGTTCTTCCGCATCTGTATCAATCCTATCCAGCGTAACCGGAGAAAACGGATATCTTCCGAGTGTCTCACAGGAATAGCCCATTAATAAATGTACCATTACCGTATTTCCGCTGATACCAATTTTTTTTAGTGATTCCGGATTGATATCTTTTGTTAATAAAGAAATATCTTTCTGCATTCCCTGAATTAGAATCTGCTTCAGCAAAGCCTTTCTGCCATTATTGGACTGTTCCATCCGGCTGACAACATCTGCACCGTAGCTTCTCTGAGGATTTGTTGAAGAGAGCACCTTGCATGTTTTTCCACTTTCCATAGAGAATAATTCATATGCAAGAGTCGTTGTTCCTAAATCGATGGCGATGGCATAGTCTGTATCTTCCGGAATATTTTTATTTGTCTCCGGATATTCTGTTACTGCGGTAAATACCTCTGTCGGCACAAAGATTTTACAGGGTTGTTCCGGATATGCCTGACATGCGAGACGCCAGCCGTTTTTCAGTTCTTCATCTGTTAACAGCATTTTATCTTTTTCCGTTACCAAAAGACTGCCTTCCAATAGCTGTATTTTACAAGCTCCACACGTCCCTCTTCCGGCACAGGGCGCAGAAATTATAATATTTTCGTTTTGCAGTGTATGATAAAGAGACATCCCCTTTATCAGAGGGATGTCTCTTTTTAATTTATCTGAAAAAATAACCTCTATCTGCATTTTACCTTCTCCAACTGCCCTGTCTTATTAAGCAATACCATAACGGCCGGAATCAGTACAAGCTGAATAATAATACCCGGTATCGCATTAAGGAATGCCCCGGCTATAAATGCCTGATATGTAAATCCGTTTTGCCCGACTCCCAAAAGAACCATCTGAGCAATACCCCATACAATACGTCCGCTGAGCATCGCAATTATCAGACAGCGATACAAAGCAAAAACGCACTTCCAGTGAGAACGCTCATATAAAAATCCAATTACAAACCCATATGTCATTAATTCGAATGCCATACCGATTGCCATTGGGTAAAGAATCGGCATGCCAAATATTACAGAACGTAGAAGAGGAGTCACAAAGCCGACTGCCAAACCATATTTCCAACCGCAGATTAATCCGCATAAAAGAATCGGTATATGCATCGGTAACAGCATTTTCCCGATTTGAGGTATCTGTCCCGTAAAAAACGGAAGCACCAATCCGAGTGCCATAAACATAGCCGCCAGAGCAAGATTTTTAATATTACTGTTCTTCATGTAAATCTCCTGTTTGTAAAAAGCATCTTTTTATTCTGTCAGTTTATTACATTGTATAACTGCCCCAATGAGATTTTCAAGTATTTTGTATATTACATCTTCAAAATATCCATCATAATCTCAACATTTCCGGATTTATACTTATTTTTATGTATGGCAGAATTAATATTCCGGACTACAGGCTTTCCCTCCAGCGGTAGAATTACAATCTCCCCGTTCTTACATTCCTTTTCCACCAACCGCTTAGAAAGTACCGCAATTCCCCGTCCATGAATAACTGCATTTTTGATTGCCTCTGTATTTGTACTGCAAAAAATCCGTTTTAAATGCAACTGATTTTCTTCAAACAGCCTTTCCATCTGATTACGTTCGGCACTGCCGCTTTCCCTGCTGATATACAATTCATTTTCCAGCATGGATAAGGTAACTTTTTTCTCTTTTGCCAGATGATATTCCTTTCCGCATATTAATACCAGCTCGTCTTCACAGACAGGAGAAATATCCAATTCCGTACTTTTCAGGATTCCCTCTACGATTCCAATATCAATTTCATTACTTAGAATCATTTTTTCAATGTCTGAGGAATTGGCAACCACTACACTAATGCGGCATTCCGGCATCCGCTCTTTTGCTTTATCTAAAATATCATCAATCAGACAGGTGCCGACTGATACACTACATCCAACCCGCAGACTTGTTTTTTCTCCCGCCTGACTCATGGCTTCCTCCATTTTCTCAAAGGAATCTAAAATGTGACGGGAAAAAGAGAGCATAAGCTCTCCTTCCTTTGTCATATATATTTTTTGTGAAAGTCTTTCAAAAAGTTTTACTCCGTAATACTGTTCCAATTCCCGAATTGCCTGACTTACGGTTGGCTGCGAGATATGCAGACGTTTTGCCGCTGCGCTCATTCCTCCCGCATCTGCCACTTCCGTGAATATTTTTAAATGTCGAATTGTCATTTTTGAAATCTCTCCTGTTTCTATTTATACAGCACCTAAAAGAACATAAATAAGTGTTCCTACCACACCACTACCCAAAATAATGGATATAGCATTTGCTTTATATCTGCGAAGTATCCATAACGCTGCTAAAAATATAGCAAGCTCCACAAAACGGATATCTGTTAATACAATATCATACAGCTCTGCTTTAAACAGACCCAGCATTAAAATAGATGCCCCTGCGGATGCAATCAGTGCAACAACTGCCGGTCTTAATGAACCAAGCACTACCTGTACACCACTTACGGTCCGGTATTTATAGTAGAAATGTGCCAGGGTAAGACAGATAATAAATGACGGAATAATACAACCGATGGAACAGAGAAGTACTCCGGGAATTCCGGCGAGCCGCATTCCCACAAAGGTTGCCGAATTAATAGAAATCGGTCCCGGTGTCATTTCCGCAACTGTAATTAAATCCGAAAACTCTTCTAACGTCATCAAACTGTATATTTCCACAATTTGTTCCTGAATCAGCGGAATCGCTGCATATCCTCCGCCTACACTAAACATTCCAACCTGAATAAAAGCGAAAAATAATTTTAATAATAACATTTACCGTACCTCCTTCTTTCTGTTAAGAGTAAAAAATAAATCAATCAGCCCGATTCCAAGACACGTAAAGATAATCAGCATGGCACTGACATCTAAGATGTAGGTAGCGATAAATGCAATTATCATCATCGCAATATATAATACTCTTTTTGTTTTTACAACATTTCCGGCAAGATTAATCACAACATCAAATATAACTGCTGCCACACCGGCTCTCATAACCTGTAATGCAATAGCAATATATGGATTGGTACGGAACTGTTCATAAAATACGGAGATAATCGAAATAATAATCATAGGCGGCAGAATCGTTCCCAAGACTGCTGTCAGCGAACCGATTACACCGGACATACGATATCCAATTATAACAGAAGCATTTACCGGAAGAGGTCCCGGAGCCGATTGTGTAATAGCCGTTACATCCAGCATCTCATCTTCTTCCAGCCACTTTAACTCTTCGACAAATTTCTTTTTCATCAGTGAAACAATAACAAAACCACCACCAAAGGTGCATGCACTTAACATAAACATTGATTTGAACAATGTCCATAATTTACTATAGTCTTTTCTCATAATAACCTCCGCCTTCATTTTTCTTTTCGAAATAAAGATAGCATGGTCATTATTATTTGTAAAATACATATATTTTATTATTCCTATAGGTGTTTACCTATGTACTTGCGTATAATTTAATGCAGTACGGATTTCTCTGTACTGCATTAAGTTTACATAATATACAACACTCCTAATGTTCCCGGTCCGCAGTGAGATGAAATGACACCACCGGCTCTTGTAGTCAGAATTTCATCAAAATGATTTAACTGCTTCAGGTATTCGTAAACGCTGTCGACAATCGCACCGTCACATCCGGAATGGGTAATAAATACTCTGTCTTTTTTTGCCTGCAATAAATCAGCTTCCATATCCTTCGTATAATCCATAATAACAGACATCATTTTACCCCTGTATTTTTTCGTTGCATGCATGGCACCATCCTCTACCACAATCTTAGGATGAAGCTTTAACATATTTCCGGCAAGTGCGGAAACACTGCTGCATCTTCCGCCACGGTGAAGATATACCAATGTATCAACTACAAAGCTTGCACGAACCATCGGCTTTTGTTCTTCTATATAGGATACAATCTCATCCCTTAACTTTCCTTCCGACACCATAATAGCTGCCTCTATTACAAGCAGACCGATTCCTGTCGATAGATTTGCAGAATTAATTACACTTACCTTATCGGTAATTTCTAATTCTTCTGCTGCCATACGAAAAACATTCGCCGTCGTAGACATACTCTCAGAGATACAGAAAATAACCATCTCATCCCCATTTTCTGCAATAGGCCTCATTGCCTCCATAGCATCTTCCAATCCAACTGCGGAAGTCTTGGGGGTTGTATCTTTTTCATCCGACCATTTATAAATTTCGTCCGGTGTAATCTCCTGTCCGTCCTTATATTCTTTATCCTCCATGACAATATGTAACGGGATAATGGATACATTATATTTTTCAATTAATTCTTTTGAAAGATCACATGTACTGTCTGCTAAAATCTTAATCATATTTCCCTCCGGTTATTTTCTTTCACAACCTCTATTCGATTTCTCCGTCCCAGTCAATAATTCCACCAAATTCTACGATGATTGCCCTTATTGGATGGAATAAAATAATCTGCCATCTGTTTATCGTCCGCTTCATGCCTTCCCACGCAAAACCCACTTATGGAATTTTTGCAGCAAACATGCTGACGGAATGGATAAAACTACTACAACCAACACAAAGAGCGCAACGTTTCTTATGTAATACAGACTTGGTACGATATCGATAAATGAATATCCGAACAATTCTACAAACAAACCATGTATTCGGATTTGATAATTGAATTCCCGATATGTAAAAAAATACCTGCGGCAAATCCATTTTTTCGCCCATAAGAACACGAACTATCAAAAAAATTAAACAGGTCGAATAAAAGGCCAAAATAAGCGGCAGTATTCTTCTTTTAAAAAAGCCGTTCAGATAATCAGGTTTTTCTGTATAGCTCTTATAAAGTCCGTAGCCGGAGCATAACAAAAAATTCCCACAAAGAAATAACCAATCGGAACAAATACATCCAATCCATGAACAATATATTTCGGGTTCAGCCAATATGCACACGTTTTTTGACCAATATGGTGAAGCATAATACATATTGCGAAAAAGCCCTGCAAAGCTTTTGTCTGCGAAAGAGACATAAACCCATCATTCCATGTGTTTTTTCTATAGAATTTTGCACCCCGAAACAAAATTACAGCTAATACCGGAAAATAAATACACTATCTTATCCATCCCCATATCCCCTTTTAAATGTATTACTTTTTTGGCCGGTTTCTCCAAATTAGAATAGTT
>SAMEA3663267__coassemble_517_pt1 | contig 11925 bp, 14 predicted proteins | sample SAMEA3663267__metabat2_low_PE_017 | metagenome-assembled genome bin SAMEA3663267 (sample SAMEA3663267) | pig gut metagenome | biome: pig gut; feature: pig-associated habitat; material: faeces | place: China | collected 2013 | reverse complement strand
TATCCATCTGGATGCATATCAGGACGGTAATAACGTTGTGATTGAAGTAAGAGATGATGGTAATGGTATTGATGTAGAAAAGGTTAAAGAAAAAGCTATCGAAAGAGGTACGATTACGGAAGAGCAGGCTGCTGTTATGACAGATAAGGAAATTATTAACCTGTTATTCCTCCCCAGCTTCTCAACCGCCAAAACAATTTCTGATGTATCGGGAAGAGGTGTAGGACTTGATGTTGTACGTTCTAAGATTGAATCCTTAAGCGGTGAAGTAGAGGTTAAAAGCACTCTTGGTGTGGGAAGCGTATGGACGATTCGTTTACCGCTTACGCTTGCAATTATTCAATCCCTTATGGTTGTAATTGGTGGGGAGAAATATGCGATTCCGTTAGGAATGATTCAGACACTTGAAAGCATTGCTCCTTCAGATGTGAAGTTTGTTCAGCAGAAAGAAGTAATTCATTTAAGAGGAAGTGTCATTCCGATTGTCCGGCTGAGCGAAGTGCTTGGATGCACATCAACAAAAAATGCAGACGAAGAAATGATTGCTGTTATTGTTAAAAAGGGTGATAAAATGGCAGGTCTTATAATCGATGAATTGATTGGACAGCAGGAAATCGTTATTAAGTCACTTGGCAAGTATATTAACAAAAGCAAGATTATCAGTGGTGCAACGATTCTCGGCGATGGAGAGGTCGCACTTATCGTTGATCCGAATGCATTGATTTAAGGAGGACTGCGTCATGGATGAATTGAAAGTATTATCAGAAGTAGTACAGTACATAAAAGTGGAGATGGGTGATGAGACTTTCGGAATTGATATCAGTTATGTGGATAATATTCTCAGAATGCAGAGGATTACCCGTGTTCCGAATACGCCGGATTATATAAAGGGGGTAATTAATCTTCGCGGTGAGATTGTTCCGATTATGAATCTCCGTCTTAAAATGGGTTTAGAAGAGGTGGAAGAAACGAAGGCAACCCGTATTATTATTGTAAAAATGGATCAAATCGGGAAATTAGGTTTTATTGTAGACTGTGTAAAGGAAGTAATTTCACTCGAAGAAGAACAGATGGAAAGTATTATACACGACAGTAAGGATGAGACGACTCATTTTGTCAATGCGGTCGGAAAAGTAGGAGATTCCATTATTTCATTGTTGGATTTAAATACAGTTGTGCTTGATAAGGCTGTCAGGGAGGACAACGCATGAGTAATTTGACATTAGAAGAAATGTCAACTACTTATTATGATGTTTTAAAAGAAATTGGCAATATTGGGGCAGGAAATGCAACAACTGCCCTTGCCAGTTTATTAGGAAGCAAGGTTGACATGATGGTTCCGAAGGTCATGATGCTTGAATTTAAAGATGTAGGAGCCATTCTCGGAGGCGAGGAACAGGAGATGGTAGCTGCTTACCTTGGTGTGGAAGGTGACATTACCGGAAGTATTCTGTTTTTAACTCAAAAAGAATCTGCCATGATGGTAGCTAAGAAATTGCTCGGCGATTTTTGCAGTGATGAATTAGGGGAAATGGAGCGTTCGGCGGTTAAAGAGGTATCCAACATTATTACCGGCTCGTATCTGAACGCTTTAGCGACCTTAACGGGCCTGACAATATATCCGTCTGTTCCGGATTTGGCAATAGATATGGCAGGAGCAATTTTAAGTGTACCTGCGATTCAGTTTGGTATTATGGGTGATAAAATTTTACTAATCGAGTCGCAATTGACAAATGAAATAGAGATGGATGGCTTTTTCATTATGGTGCCGGAAGTAGATTCTTATGAGAAAATTTTAACTTCTTTGGGAATCTCTCTTTAAAGATAGAAGGGTATATCCATATCTGAATTTTGGAGATTGGTAAAATGGAAATAAAAGTAGGAATGGCGGATTTAAATGTTTGTGAGAGTCCGGACAGTATTACTACATTGGGCCTTGGCTCCTGTGTCGGGGTTGTATTATATGACCCGATTGTAAAAAAGTGCGGAATGGTTCATGTAATGCTGCCAGACAGTAAGGCAATTACAAATAACCAGAATGTGGCTAAATTCGCAGATACGGGAATAGAGGAATGTCTTCGCAGGGTTTTGGCATTGGGCGCAAAAAAAGAGCGTCTGGTAGCTAAAATTGCCGGTGGCGCGCAGATGTTCAGTATAAATACAAATAATGCGATGCTTCGTGTCGGAGATCGTAATGTTGAGGCAGTCAGAAAGAAGCTTGGAGAACTGAATATTCCGATTCTTGCTGCAGATACAGGCGATAGTTATGGCCGGACGGTTATTTTTTATCCGGAAACAGGCAGTTACCTGATTCGTGCGATAGGAAAAGAACCGAAGACAATATAGGGCCGGAGAAGAGAAGATGAATCAGAAACTGAAAATGCTGCCGGTATTGATTATGCTGGCTGCCGGAGCCGTTACCAATATTATTACATATGTATTACACTATGAGAGCAAAACGGCCCTGCTAATTTTGCTGGGGGTTTTGTTTTTCTTCTATATCGCAGGAAGCTTACTTAGGAAGCTGATTCTTCGTTTTGAAAAAGAAATAGAAGAGAATGAGAAGGAACGCCTTGAGGAAGAGGGCAAGGTAGTGGAAAAGGATAAAGAAGCAGCAGAAGCATCATCCGAGAAGAAATCGGAAAACGAGCTGAAGGATGCGGGAGAACAGTAGGATGGATGAGAACGCAAAAATGAGACTTTGGCAGGATTATGCAAAAACAAAGTCTGCGGAAATACGTGAAAAACTCATATTGGAATATGCTCCACTTGTTAAACTGGTTGCAGGAAGACTCAGTATGTATCTGGGTTATAATGTAGAGTACGATGACCTTGTAAGCTATGGTATCTTCGGACTGATAGATGCGATTGATAAGTTTGATTATACAAAACCGGTTAAGTTTGAAACGTATGCATCCTTGCGTATACGCGGTGCTATTCTGGACCAGATTAGAAAGATGGATTGGATTCCGAGAACAATTCGTCAGAGACAAAAGCAGATTGATGCAGCGATGAAGGAGTTTGAACTGGCACACGGGAGACAGGCTACTGATGCAGAGCTTGCTCTTTCACTCGGAATCAAAGAAGAAGAATACGTAGAATGGCAGTCACAGATGAAGGTGACAAATGTCGTTTCCCTGAATGAATTTATGGAACAGGGCAGTGATGTGCCGAATAAGCGTGACGCATCTTCTCATTATGCGCAGCCTGAGGAGGCCTATGAGCAAAATGAGTTAAAGGAAGTATTGAAGGATGCCTTGGAGCTGCTGACAGAAAAAGAGCGCAGGGTAATTGAGCTTTATTATTATGAGGAACTGACCTTAAAGGAAATCAGTGTTGTATTGGAAGTATCCGAATCCAGAATTTCTCAGCTTCATACAAAGGCATTGCAGAAAATGAAGGGAAAGATGGGTAAATACATGGGAATATTGAGCTAGTATAACCATTGCCACCATAGAGATTGAGGTAATTATGAATGCTTACTATCAGATTATTAATGACGAGTCCGGAACAAAACTAAAGCTTTTTCCTGCAACAGATGGTGGAAGGGAAATGGTTGACCTTCAGGAGCTGATGGATTATCTGTCCTTTTTCAAGATTCCTTTCCAGGCAAAGGATTTGGCTCCGGCAAATACCGTTTTGAAAGAGAGTGTGGAAATCACTCTCTCGTCGCAGCGTTCAATGCCGATTCCGGAGGACTTCCGTATAGAGGTTATGGAAGGAAATATGAGGGCAATATGCCATTTTGTCCCGGCATCAAACGATGGCTCCAATCTTACGAAGAGTGACATTATTGCTACTCTTGCACAGAAAAAGATAGTATATGGTATTGATGAAAACGCAATTGATGAATATATAAATAATCCCCGTTATTTAGAGGATATCGTTGTGGCTGTCGGATTGGAACCGCGTCATGGAACTGATGCCAGAATAGAATATTTTTTCAATACGGATTTAAAAGCACGGCCAACCCTTTTAGAGGACGGAAGTGTTGACTTTTTCAACCTGAATATCATTAACCATTGCGAAACGGGAGCCCTGCTTGCAAGGCTTTATCCCGAGGACCGCGGGGATGACGGAAAGGATATATACGGTAACCGTTTAAAGCCTCGTTCCGTAAAGCATGATATATTAAAATTTGGCAAAAATATCCGTTTGTCAGAGGATAAGCTGGAACTTTATGCTATGGTAAGCGGTCATGTATCGCTTGTAGATGAACGTGTTTTTGTTTCGGATGTAATGGAAGTTGAAAATGTAGACACTGCTACCGGAAATATAGAATATACGGGAAATGTCCAGATAAATGGCAATGTATGCTCTAATTTTAAAGTAAAAGCGAGTGGAAATGTAGAGGTCCGGGGTGTCGTGGAAGGTGCCGAAATTGAAGCCGGTGGTAATATTACCATAGCGAGGGGCATGAACGGCATGGGAAAAGGTGTACTGAGGGCGAATGGAAATATTGTTGCAAAATTCATAGAAAATGCAAGTGCACAGGCTAACGGGTATGTTGAAGCCGGTTCTATTATGCACAGTACTGTTATGGCGGGCACGGAAGTGCATGTAAACGGACGCAAAGGATTTATTGCAGGCGGATATGTTTCGGCAACATCCTTGATTGATGTGAAGATTCTTGGCTCTGAAATGGGAACAGACACGGTGGTTGAGGTCGGTATAAGTCCTGTAGTAAAGAAACGTCATAAGGAGTTGACGGAGCAGGTTGCTGCTGATTTAAAAATCATCGAGAGAGCTGTGCCGATTTTGGAAGCGGCTCGTGATAAATATCAGGCGGGCAAGCCGTTAAGTGATGCACAGATTGATAATATACGTGAATTGGCGACTGTCATAAAGACAAAGCGAACAGAATTAAAAGAAGCGCAGGAAGAATTGTTTGAATTGGATGAGATTCTGAATGAGGAAAAACAGGCTCAGGTAGTTGTGCAGAAAACGGTATATTCCGGAACAAAAATTATTATTTCGGATGTTTCAAAGATTATTAAGGAGTCTATGGAATATTGTCGCTTTATACGCTACAAGGGTGATGTAAAAATGGTTGGTATGTAAACATAACAGGAGGAATTGGATATGGCGATTACCCCTCTTCTTTTTAACGGAACAGTGTCACGGATGCAGGATGTCACGGCAATTAAGCATAATGAGGATGCCAAGGGTATGGTTGATCAGAACAATTTTCAGACAAGCTTTCATCGGGAAATTGACTCGAGATTAAATCAGGTTCATAAAAGTGATAACACTGAAAACGGACAGAAAAAATTTGATGCCAAGGATAAAGGCGATAATGAATATAGTGGTGACGGAGGTAAACAGCGTCATCAGAACGGAAAACAGACGGATGGCAGAGTGATTTTGAAATCTTCAAACAACTTTGATATGAAAGTTTGATTTAGTTTTTGCAGATGCTATACAGAGCATATGATAAAGCAATATAAGTTACAGGATGGAAAGTAGCAATGGATGTATTACAGATAATAGTTCTGATTTTGGGAGCGGTATTATTTACGGTTAGCTTTTTTATACCGGATAAACAGGTTAATACAAAAGAAATCAAAGAGAAAGAAGAACGCATTTTTAAAGAATTGGTGGAACAGGAGCTTCCGGATATTCGTAAGATGATAGAGGATGCAACGCAGGATGGAATTGAACATGCAAAAGAAACTACGAAACGTCAGATGGAACGCCTTACGAATGAAAAAATGATGGCAATTAATGAGTATTCGGATACTGTAATGAGTGAAATACATAAGAATCATGAAGAAGCTGTTTTCCTTTATGATATGTTAAACAACAAGCATGCACAGGTAAAGAATACGGCAGCCGAATTAAATCAGGTTATGAAGCAGTCCAAGCAGGCTCAGAATACAGCCAAAGCAAATAAGGTAAACGATGAAAAGGAAGCAAAAGAAGAAAAATCTGCTTTATTGTCGCCTGAATTTGAGCCGATGTCACTGGCAAAGGACGAAAATGTTAATAATGTAGAAATTATGTTTGCAACAGATGCTAATGAGTCCAATAGTAATGACCAGATTTTGGAGATGCATAAAGCCGGCAAATCCAATATGGCAATAGCAAGGGAATTAGGGTTGGGTATCGGAGAAGTGAAATTAGTAATCGATCTGTTTGAAGGTGGAATGTAATGAAAATACGTTACTATTTACGTGGCCTGGGATTAGGTATCTTATTTACGGCAGTATTTTTTTTGCTGTCAGATTCCGGTTCCAAACAGACCATGAGTGATGAAATGATAAAAGCACGTGCCAGAGAATTGGGCATGACAGAGAATACGGTATTGTCAGATATCGGGACGACATCAGTGGATAATGAAATATTACCTACAGAAAACGAAACGTTATCAGCTGAAAATGAAACACTATCTACGGAAAACGAAACGTTACCGGTAGAAAATACTTCTGCGGAAGCGACTGCCCAAGAAGCATCTGAGGCATCAGAGGAAGCACCTGAATCATCGGAAGAAGCGTCAGAAATAGCAGAAAATACGGATACGGCACAAATGCCGCAGAAAGAGGAAATGCCTTCGCCTGAAGAGGAACAGAATGTCAGTATCACAGTAAATAAAGGAGAAGGCTCAGATACTGTCAGCCGTCGTTTAAAGGAAGCCGGTCTCATTGAGGATGCAGGCGAATACGATAAGTATCTGATGCAGAACGGTTATGATAAGCGAATCAGCGCGGGTGAGCATTCGATTCCATCCGGAGCGGATTGGCAGGAAATCGCACAGATTTTATGCCATTAAGAATAGAAATGATAAGAGAATATAAATGAGTATAAAAAAGAAGAACCGCAGGTCGGGTTCTTCTTTTTTTATACGGATAAAACGATTGTCCAAAAATTGTATTACGTATTATCGAACAGTTTGGAAAGTACAATCGAAATATCTTCCGGATCAAACGGCTTCTGTATGAAATCGGAAGCACCGATTTTTAAGGCATCAATTACCTTACTGTTCTGTCCGGCAGCACTCACCATAATTACCTCTTGTTTAGGGTTGTTGGCTTTAATCTGTTTTAATGCTTCGATTCCATCCATTTCCGGCATCGTAATATCTAATGTAATCAGGTCGGGGGTAAGGGTTTTCAATAATTCCAAGGCTTCCAGACCGTTACCGGCTTCTCCGATGACATCATGTCCATTCTCTGTAAAAAAAGCTCTCAGCATTTTACGGAAAATTCTTGAATCATCTACAATCATAATTTTAAGCATATCTTTCGCTCCTTTTATATCTTATATCGAAAATTCACTATCAAGAGAAAGAGTAATGGTAATTTCTTCATTAAAGACCACAACCGGTATGCAGAGGAAGGATGTGCCTTTCAGTACACCGGCTTCTAAATGATATTCGGGAACCTTCATGTCAAGGTTCATGTTTTCATGGCTTTTCCGGGTAGCAAGCATACCATTAATACAGTTAATCAGTTCGCATAACGCATCAAGAGAATCTTCCTCATTATTTATGTATTCAGCACCCGCAAATCCGATAGCAGCCTGCTTAATGGCAACGCCCTCACCGGAAATGGAGGTAAGAATGGCATGGTCACCGAATAACTCCTGTATACTTATATACGTATAAGGAACTTCCGTAGCCATATAAGGCTTCTTGATGTAAACACGATAATCAACAAGACGATAAATGGTTCTTAAAAGGATACCGCATAAATCAACTAAAACAGCAGGATGTTTATAAAAGAAAATCGGAACAATGCTTTCAATTGCACAGCTCTTTAAATTTTCCATATCACCTAAGGTAAAAGAATTTTCTTTCTGGTAGGCATCTAAGGACGCATTGATTTCATCCATTGTCAGGCAGCCGTGATCAATGATAGCCTGTACAAAGGTAAGGAAATCATTCCCCTGAAGTGCCAAAAGACGATCCACCTGTTCCGGTGTCAGATAGCCATTATCAACGGCTATATCGCCAAAGCGCTTATCGTAGACAGCCTGAAGCTGATTGATTTCTTCTGCCTGTTCCGGTGTAAGGATTTTTTCGGAAACAGCAATGACTCCTAAGCGTGCACGGCGTTCTTCTTTTGTAGAGAAGATGACCTCAACATTCTGCTCGGATAATTTCCCTGTTTCTACAAGGTAATTAGCAAATATTCGATCAAACATTTTAAATACCCCTTCGCGTTATTTTGCTTTTTCTGTATTTATTTTTGTACAATACGATTGTATTATATCCTTAATTATGTAATTAGGCAAGAAAATGCTCAAAATTTGTCTTTTTCAATACATCATAGAATAATACAGAATTCATTAAAATAAAGATAAAGAAGATACTTGTCAATATGCATTATATATGATAAAATTCATCTGTTGTGAAAAAACACGTATATGGATGGTCTGTTGGTGCCTTTTAACGCGGAGGAAACAGAAGAGTGCAAATTGATGTTTGCAGGTGAAGTATACGGAAGTAATTAACCAAACGGAGGTAGAAACATGAGCGTTATTTCAATGAAGCAGTTATTAGAAGCAGGTGTTCATTTTGGACATCAGACAAGAAGATGGAACCCTAAGATGGCTCCTTATATCTTCACAGAGAGAAACGGTATCCACATCATTGACCTGCAGAAATCGGTTGGTAAGGTGGATGAGGCTTACAAGGCAGTATTTGATATTGCTAACGAAGGCGGCACCATTCTTTTTGTAGGTACAAAGAAGCAGGCGCAGGATGCTGTTAAGACGGAAGCAGAGCGCTGCGGTATGTACTATGTAAATGAGAGATGGTTAGGTGGTATGCTGACAAACTTCAAGACCATCCAGTCTCGTATTGCAAGATTAAAAGCAATTGAAACAATGGCGGAAGACGGAACATTTGATGTTCTTCCTAAGAAAGAAGTTATCCAGATTAAGAAAGAATGGGAAAAATTAGAGAAGAACCTTGGCGGTATCAAGGATATGACAAGAATTCCGGACGCTATTTTTGTAGTAGATCCTAAAAAGGAAAGAATCTGTGTGCAGGAAGCACATTCACTTGGTATTACATTAATCGGTATCGGTGATACAAACTGTGATCCTGAGGAATTGGATTACGTTATTCCGGGCAATGATGATGCAATCAGAGCCGTTAAATTGATTGTTTCCAAGATGGCTGATGCAGTTATCGAAGCAAATCAGGGTGAAGCTGTTTATACAGAAGCAGAAGCTGCAGCTGAAGAAGCAGCAGAGGCAACTGATATCGAAGAAGTTGCAGAAGCAGAATAAAAGAAAAAAGAACATCTAAATTTGGAGGATATAGATATGGCAATTACAGCAGCTATGGTAAAAGAATTACGTGAAATGACCGGCGCCGGAATGATGGATTGTAAGAAAGCGCTTACAGAGACAAATGGTGATATGGATGCAGCAGTTGAAGTGTTGAAAAAAAGCGGTGCAGCCAAGATGGAAAAGAAAGCCAGCAGAATTGCAGCTGAAGGTATTGCGCGTGTTGCAGCTAGCGATACAGTAGCAGTTGTAGTTGAGGTAAACTCAGAAACAGACTTCGTTGCTAAGAATGAAACATTCCAGGAATTTGTTCAGGTTGTAGCAGACAATGCCCTTGCTTCAGGTTTAGAAGGCGGAACAAACGGAGAAGATGTTGAAGCTGTTCTTGAAATGAACGGTCTTAAAGATCTTCTTGTTGAAAAGACAGCAACAATAGGAGAAAAATTATCAGTTCGTAGATTCGCGAGAGTTACCGGAGAGTGTGTTGCATCATATATTCACGCCGGTGGAAAGATTGGTGTATTAGTAGCTGCTACAGGTGCAAGTGACGATACGGCTAAAGATGCTCTTTCCAATATCGCTATGCAGATTGCGGCTATGAACCCGAAGTATATCAGTAGAGCAGATATCCCTAATGAAGAAATCGAAAAGATGCGTGAAATCACAATCGATAGCGCACTTAATGATCCGGCATCTCTTCCAAAGCCTATTCAGAACGAATTATATACAAAGGTTGAAACTGAAAATTTATTCTCAGAAGAAGATCTTGCGATTCTTAATGAAAAGAAGAATGATAAGTATTTATATAACTTCTTATCAAAAGAAGCTATTGCTAAGCTTGCAGAACTTGCGTTGGCAGGTAAAGCAGCATATGTTGATAACAAGATTTTTGCCGGTCTTGTAGAAGGACGTATTTCTAAGCATATTAAAGAAATCAGTCTTCTTGAACAGGTTTATGTTAAAGCTGAAGACGGAAAGCAGACAGTAGCTAAATATCTTGAGTCTGTAAACAAAGATCTTGCTAATGCTAAGTTCGTTCGTTTCGAAGTTGGTGAAGGTATGGAAAAGAAGAACGAAGACTTCGCTGCAGAAGTTGCAGCACAGCTTGGCTAATTGAAACAGTTATAAGAGACGAAGGCATCATTACTTATAGAAATATAGGTTATGATGCCTTTTTTGATTCCAAAATTATCTTGAAGGGAGATGCAGTTTAAGGTATCATAAAATTATGAAAGAAGTACTAATAAGAGGGAGTTGCTATAATGAAAGAAAAAAATATGGGACAGTCAAAAGTATATTTTACAACCTTTAAAACTTCAATGTACGAGAACCTACTGCAAAAACTGCATCGCCTGATGAAAGCAGCCGGATTTGAGGAAATTGACTTTACGGACAAATATGCAGCGATTAAGATACATTTCGGTGAGTATGGCAATCTGGCATTTCTTCGTCCGAATTATGCTAAAGTAGTTGCCGATTATGTTAAGGAGCTGGGCGGCAAACCGTTTCTTACGGATTGTAATACACTTTATGTCGGAAGCCGAAAAAATGCATTAGACCATCTGGACACGGCATATGTGAACGGTTTTTCCCCGTTGCAGACCGGATGCCATGTTATTATCGGTGACGGACTTAAAGGAACAGATGAAGCAATCGTGCCTATTAATGGAGAGTATGTGAAGGAGGCCAAAATAGGTCAGGCAATTATGGATGCGGACGTATTCATTTCCCTGACTCACTTCAAAGGACATGAGATGGCAGGCTTTGGCGGCACCCTTAAAAATATCGGAATGGGATGTGGCTCAAGAGCTGGCAAAATGGAGCAGCATAATGACGGTAAACCAAAGGTAAATCAGGAAGCGTGCGTGGGCTGCGGTGCATGCTATAAAATTTGTGCTCATGCAGCACCGATTATTAGTGAAGGGAAGGCTTTTATTGATCATGATAAATGTGTGGGCTGCGGAAGATGTCTGGCAGCCTGCCCGAAGGATGCGGTTGAGGCGCAGGGAGGGAGTTCTGTCAAAATGTTAAATTATAAAATGGCAGAATACAGTTATGCGGTTTGTAAAGATCGCCCGTGCTTCCATATATCACTAATTTGTGATGTTTCTCCGAATTGTGACTGCCATTCCGAGAATGATATTCCAATCATTCCGAATGTTGGAATGCTGGCATCCTTTGACCCGGTGGCACTTGATCAGGCATGCGCGGATTTATCCAACAGGATGCCTGTGATGAACGGCAGTATTCTGGATGAAAATATTAAGGAGCTTGGAAATGAAGAACATCATGACCATTTCCATATGACTCATCCTGATACGGAATGGGAATCCTGTTTAAATCATGCACAAAAGCTTGGAATGGGAACAAGGGAATATGAATTGATTACAATATAATCTTTTTTCAGTTCGGCATGGTGATAAATTTCAAAGGACAAAAATAAATTTTCCTTTTCAATAGAAACAATTTTCATTATAATAAAACAGTAAGAAGAAATGGGGATTTTCGTAATCTGTATTCTGTGATGCGGGAATCAGAAAGAAAAGAAGAGTGAGGTAAAAAAATGAGGGTATATTGTGGTAAAGATTATGAAGAAGCAAGCAGAATTGCGGCAAATCTGATAGCGGCACAGGTAATAATGAAACCGGACTGTGTATTGGGTCTGGCAACCGGTTCAACACCGATAGGGAC
>SAMEA3663267__coassemble_497_pt1 | contig 12123 bp, 12 predicted proteins | sample SAMEA3663267__metabat2_low_PE_017 | metagenome-assembled genome bin SAMEA3663267 (sample SAMEA3663267) | pig gut metagenome | biome: pig gut; feature: pig-associated habitat; material: faeces | place: China | collected 2013 | reverse complement strand
TCGGCAGACCTTTTTTTGTATAATAGAATAATTTTAAGCAGATATGTGACATGACATATCTGCTTTTTTGGGCTATTTTTTCGCAAAAAACACTTGACAAATTAACAAAAAAATGCGGCGGAGCCATTGAAATATATACATTTTAAGGAGGTAGCGCATATGCAATTTTCAGAAGAAGTTAAAACTACGTTGTGAAATTTAATTGATGAAATGGCTTCTGATTTATCTAAGTTCACAGTGAATCCAGATACTGATTTTAAAAGAAAGAGAAAATGGGATTTTCCGACTCTAATAAAGTTTATCATCTCAATGGAAAGTCAATCATTGAAAAATGAACTCCATAAATATTTTGGATACACGACAGACTGTCCAACTAATGCTTCATTTAATCAAAGAAGAGCGCAGATTAAATCAGAAGCTTTTCAATACCTTTTTCATAAATTCACTGAAATCTATGATAAAAGAACAAATCTTTTTAAGGGATATCGACTACTAGTATTTCATCCTCCAATTAAAAAGTCCAGTTAATTAGAGGATGAAATACTATATTACTAAATTTGACAGATGAAAACATCTGTCTATTCGTGTTGCTCTAAAACCTAAAGAAAATGTTACCCTTATATCTTTTTTAATAATCATACATGTAATGCTACCTTTTTTTCTGCTATGTTAATGACATTGCATGAATGAGAGGCAGGGGAGTTGAATAGGCAAAGCCTATTTTTTATAAAATATTTAAACAATGCTTTAATAAGAGTTTTCTTGTGTATTTGTCGGAATATCGGGTGGAGCATGCGAAGAAGCTTCTGGAGAATATTTCCATAAATATTAACGATATAAGTTCTAAAGTAGGATATAGGGATTCAAATTATTTTGAAAAAGTGTTTAAGCGGATTACAGGCGTAACACCGACAGAATATCGTATCCGTACATTACAGATATTGGAAAAACAGGAGAAAGAATAATAAAGAAATGGCAAATACGGAAAATGGGAAAAAATATCTTATAGTAACTGCCGGTATTTTTAAAAAGATAAAAATATGATTTTAAATTTATTTATACGGAGGGTATTTATGAAAGCATTTATGGACGAAAATTTTATTCTGGAAACAGAAACAGCACAGAAGCTCTATCACGGGTATGCGGCTAAGGTGCCGATTATTGATTATCACTGCCATATTAATCCGAAAGAAATTGCAGAGGATAGAAAATTTGATAATATTACACAGGTATGGCTTGGCGGTGATCATTATAAATGGCGTTATATGCGCTCCTGCGGTGTGGAAGAGAAATATATAACAGGAGATGCATCCGATTATGAAAAATTCTGTAAATGGGCAGAATGTGTCGGAAAAGCAATCGGTAATCCTTTATTCCACTGGAGTCATCTTGAGTTGCACAGATATTTCGGATATAACGGACATCTGAATAAGAGTACGGCAGAGGAAGTATGGAATTTATGCAATGAAAAGCTGCAGGAGGATTCCATGAGTGTTCGAAATATTATCAGATTGAGTAATGTAAAATTTATTGGTACGACAGATGACCCGGTTGACTCCCTAAAGTGGCATCAGGCAATCAAAGCAGACGAAAGCTTTGATGTTGTGGTTGTTCCTTCGTGGCGCCCCGACAAAGCAATGAATATCGAAAAGCCTGATTTTGCGGAGTATATTGTAAAATTGGCAGAAGCAGCAGGTATGGATAAAATTGAAAGCTTTAAGGATTTAAAGGCTGCATTGGCAAACCGTATGGATTACTTTAATGAAAACGGATGTAAGATTTCTGATCATGCTTTGGAATATGTCATGTGTTTCCCATCTTCCGAGGAAGAAACAGAAGCAATTTTTAAAAAGAGACTTTCCGGGGAAACTGTCACAAAAGAAGAAGAACTGAAATATAAAACAGCTTTTATGCTTTATATGGGCAGAAAATGCACGGAGCTTGATTGGGGAATGCAGCTTCATTACGGATGTAAACGCGATAATAATACAATTATGTTTGATAAGATGGGACCGGACACCGGATTCGACTGTATAAATAATTATGCGCCGTCATCCATGCTGGCAGATTTCTTAAATACTCTTGCATCTAAGAATGAGCTGCCGAGAACCGTTATCTACAGCTTAAATCCGAATGACAATCAGGCAATCGGAACAATTCTCGGATGTTTTCAGGATTCTTCCGCCGTTGCAAAAATCCAGCAGGGAAGTGCATGGTGGTTTAATGACCATAAATCCGGCATGGAGGAGCAGATGATATCACTTGCCAATCTTGGTAATTTGTCAGGATTTGTCGGAATGCTGACAGATTCCAGAAGCTTTTTATCTTATACAAGACATGAATATTTCAGAAGGATTCTTTGCAATCTGATTGGAGGCTGGGTAGAAAACGGAGAGTATCCGGATGATATGGAGATACTTGGAGAAATTGTTTCCGATATTTCCTATTACAATGCGAAACGCTATTTTAAGCTTCCGGTTGAATAAAAGGAAAACAGAAAGGAAGATTTTTTATGGAACTTCTAAATAAAGCCAAGACAGGAAAACAGAATCGTCCGATTAAGGTTCTTCAATTTGGAGAAGGAAATTTTTTGCGTGCATTTGTGGACTATATGATTGATATTGCCAATAAACAGGGAAAATATAACGGCGATGCATTATATGGGAGAACCGCAGGAGACAAGACATATTGTAATGAGAAATGAGCAGGCTGTCATTTCTCCAAGCTGGTCAATTCATGCAGGAAGCGGTACACAGGCATATACATTTATCTGGGGAATGGCAGGAGAAAATCAGGATTTTGGAGATATGGATAATATTTCCAATCGGGAATTGTTATAGTGTGCGAATAATAAGTATATCAGCTTGGTAACGGAGGAGAATATGAGTATTTCAGAGATATTTTCACTAAAAGGCAGAGTCGCACTTGTAACAGGAGCGGCATATGGTATCGGTTTTGCAATTGCAGAGGCTTATGCCGAAGCCGGTGCAAAAATAGCTTTTAACTGTAGAAGTAAGGAACATTTGGAACAGGCATTAAAGGCATATAAAGAAAAGGGCATTGATGCAAAGGGATATATCTGTGATGTGACGGTAGAAGATGAAGTTAGAGAAATGGTTAGAGACATTACAGATACTTTGGGAAGCATTGATATTTTAGTAAACAATGCCGGCATTATCAAAAGAATTCCAATGACGGATATGAAGGTGGAGGAATTTAAACAGGTAATAGATATTGACCTGACGGCACCTTTTATTGTATCGAAAGCGGTTATTCCCGGAATGATTGAAAAAGGACACGGAAAGATTATTAATGTCTGCTCTATGATGAGTGAATTGGGAAGAGAAACAGTCAGTGCCTATGCAGCAGCAAAGGGCGGTTTAAAAATGCTGACAAAGAATATTGCGTCGGAATACGGAGCTTATAATATTCAATGCAACGGAATTGGCCCGGGCTATATTGCAACGCCGCAGACAGCACCGCTGCGTGAGCGTCAGGAAAACGGAGAAAGACATCCCTTTGATAAATTTATTATCAGAAAAACACCGGCTGAAAGATGGGGAACCCCGGAAGACTTAATGGGACCGGCTATATTTTTAGCATCGGAAGCTTCTGATTTTGTAAATGGTCATGTTTTGTATGTAGATGGGGGAATACTGGCATATATTGGCAGACAGCCGTAAAAATAGAAAAAATAAAAAGGCAGGTATTATTTATGGAAATGACATTAAGATGGTATGGTTCAAAATTTGATACGGTTACATTAAAGCAGATTCGCCAGATACCGGGCGTAACGGGCGTTATTACGACCCTTTATGATACGAAGCCGGGTGAGGTCTGGACTCGTGAGAGAATCCGTGAAATGATTGATGAAGTGGAAGCTGCGGGCCTTCATGTTGCGGGAATTGAAAGTGTAAACGTGCATGATGCCATTAAGACAGGTGCTCCTGACAGGGATAAGTATATTGATAATTATATTCAGTGTCTGGAGAATTTAGGAGAGGAAGGCATTCACTTAGTATGCTACAACTTTATGCCGGTATTTGACTGGACGAGAACCGAGCTTGCCAGAGTGCGTGAAGACGGCTCGACGGTACTCGCATACACGCAGGAGGCAGTAGATAAGCTTGACCCGGAAAAGATGTTTGAATCCATTGCCGGTGATACAAACGGAGCCGTTATGCCCGGATGGGAGCCGGAAAGAATGGAAAGAGTAAAAGAACTCTTTGAGATGTATAAGGATATTGATGAAGAAAAATTATTTGCTAATCTGGTATATTTTCTGGAAAGGATTATGCCTGTATGTGATAAGTATGATATCAATATGGCCATTCATCCGGATGACCCGGCTTGGAGCGTGTTCGGTCTTCCGCGTATCATTATCAACAAAGAAAATATTCTCAGGATGATGAAAGCGGTTGATAATAAGCATAACGGTGTGACATTCTGTGCCGGTTCATACGGAACAAGCTTAAAGAATGATTTGCCGGATATGATTCGTTCCTTAAAAGGAAGAATTCATTTTGCACACGTGCGCAATCTGAAATTTATCTCTCCGACAAATTTTGAAGAGGCTGCTCATCTTTCTTCTGACGGAACCTTTGATATGCATGCGATAATGAGGGCCTTGTATGACATTGGATTTGACGGCCCGATTCGTCCCGACCATGGACGTATGATATGGGATGAGGTAGCAATGCCGGGCTACGGTTTATATGACAGGGCATTGGGAGCCTGCTATTTACAGGGACTTTGGGAAGCAATTGATAAGGAGGCAAAAGCAAAATGAAATTAAATGCACAGGGGCTTGCAGACAGAAAACAGTGGGAAGAAAAAGGGTACAACCTTCCTTTGTTTGACAGGGAAGCTGTAACGGCGGCAACAAGAGAAAATCCGTTCTGGATTCATTTCGGTCCGGGGAATATTTTTCGTGCTTTCCAGGCAAATGTAGTACAGAAGCTGTTAAATGAAGGTCTTCTTGACAGAGGAATCATTGCGGCAGAAGGATATGATTATGAAATTATAGAAAAAATGAATCATCCCCATGATGATTACAATCTTCTTGTCACACTTAAGGCGGACGGCAATGTCGAAAAGACGGTAATCGGAAGCGTGGTGGAGTCATTGACGGTTGATTCACAAAACGAAAAGGATTTCAGCCGTTTAAAAGAAATTTTTGCAAAGGACTCCCTGCAGATGGTTTCCTTTACGATTACGGAAAAAGGCTACAGTCTTGTAAACGGAAAAGGGGAGCTGCTTCCCGGTATTGCCGATGATTTTGAAAAAGGTCCGCAGAAGGCCATGAGCTATATGGGTAAAGTGGCGGCACTTCTTTATGAAAGATTTAAAGCCGGTGAAAAACCGGTTGCAATGGTAAGCATGGATAATTGCTCACATAACGGTGATAAACTATATGCTGCCATTCATGAATTTGCGTCAAGATGGTCCGAAAACGGCGTGGCAGAGAAGGACTTCGTTTCGTATGTGAATGATAAGAATAAAGTATCCTTCCCATGGACGATGATTGATAAGATTACGCCGAGGCCGGATGCTTCGGTGGAAGAAATCTTAATGGCAGACGGGATTGAAGAATTAGACCCGGTTATTACGGCAAAGAATACCTACGTTGCTCCGTTTGTAAATGCAGAGGAATGTGAGTATCTTGTCATTGAGGATGCATTCCCTAACGGAAAGCCTGATTGCCTGGAAAAAGGCGGTTTATTGTTTACTGAGCGCCAGACGGTAGATAAAGTGGAAAAAATGAAGGTCTGTACCTGTTTAAATCCGCTTCATACTTCTCTTGCGGTATTTGGCTGTCTCTTGGGATATCAGAAAATTTCGGAAGAGATGAAGGATACAGAGCTTAAAAAGCTGGTAGAAACAATCGGCTATAAGGAAGGCCTGCCGGTAGTTGTAAATCCCGGGGTTCTTGACCCTAAAGAATTTATTGATACGGTATTAAATGTCCGTATTCCGAATCCTTTTATGCCGGATACACCACAGCGTATTGCAACGGATACCTCACAGAAGCTGGCAATTCGATTCGGGGAAACCATTAAGGCTTATGCAGCAGATAAAGATTTAAAGGTTGAGGATTTAAAATTAATCCCATTGGTATTTGCCGGATGGCTGCGTTATCTGATGGCATTGGATGACAGCGGAAAGAGCTTTGAGCTTAGTCCTGACCCGCTCCTTGATACAGTATGTCCTTATGTAAAAGACATTAAACTTGGACAGGATATCGATGCAGAAGCCGTATTAAAACCGATTTTGGAAGATAAGAGAATTTTTGGTGTAAATCTGTATGATGTGGGAATGGCTAAAACCGTATGCGGATATTTCGGGGAAATGATTGCAGGACCCGGTGCGGTAAGAGCAGTCCTGAAAAAATATGTATCATAGAAAGAAGGATAAAAGCATGAGTGAATTATTACAAAGAATACAGGAAATGGGTGTTGTGCCGGTAGTTGTTTTAAATGATTCAAAGGATGCCATGCCTCTTGCAAAAGCACTATGTGAAGGTGGACTTCCCTGCGCTGAGGTGACATTCCGTACCGATGCGGCAGAAGAATCCATCCGTATTATGGCTAAGCAGTTTCCGGATATGCTTATCGGGGCAGGTACGGTCTTAACGATTGACCAGGTTGACCGTGCCGTTTCGGCAGGAGCAAAATTTATTGTAAGTCCCGGATTTGATCCTGAAATTGTAGACTATTGTTTGAAAAAGGATATTTTTGTATTACCGGGCTGTATTACGCCGTCAGAGGTTGCACAGGCAATCAAACGTGGATTGGAGGTTGTTAAATTCTTCCCGGCAGAACAGTTTGGCGGTGTTGCAACCATAAAAGCACTGGCTGCTCCTTATACGAATGTGAAATTTATGCCGACAGGCGGAATCAATGCAAAGAACCTGCCGGATTATCTGGAATTCAAAAAAATCGTTGCATGCGGCGGAAGCTGGATGGTAAAAGGCGATATGATTGCTGCCGGTGAATTTGATAAGATTAAGAAAATGACGCAGGAAGCAGTGGAGCTCGTAAAAAAAATCAGACAGTAGGACTTTGACAGAATATTGGAAGCCTGATAGAAGGCAGAATGAGAGGGTAAAATGGAGTTAAATTTAAAACCGGAAAAGGAATGTAAATTTGATGCGGTATCTTTGGGAGAGGTCATGCTGCGCCTTGACCCGGGTGAAGGAAGAATCCGTACTGCACGCAGCTTCCGTGCATGGGAAGGCGGCGGAGAATACAATGTAGTCCGTGGATTAAGGAGATGCTTTGGATTAAAAACAGACGTTATTACTGCATTTGCAGACAACGAAGTCGGTATGCTTATGGAGGACTTTATCTTACAGGGCGGTGTGGATACGTCTTTAATCAAATGGATGAAAACAGACGGAATCGGCAGGATATGTCGTAACGGTATCAATTTTACGGAAAGAGGATTTGGCATCCGCGGTGCCGTAGGGTGCTCGGACCGTGCCAATACTGCGATTTCAAAAGCAACGCCGGAGGATTTTGATTTTGAATACATTTTTGGAGAGCTTGGCGTACGCTGGCTGCATACAGGCGGTATTTATGCCGCTTTGTCAAAGCAGTCCTGCGAAACGGTTCTGGCTGCCATCAAAACAGCGAAAAAATACGGAACCGTCGTATCCTACGATTTAAATTATCGTCCGTCTATGTGGAGCGCAATCGGCGGAGCCGCAAAGGCACAGGAAGTAAACAAGGAAATTGCGAAGTATGTGGATGTTATGATTGGCAACGAAGAAGACTTTACTGCGTGTCTTGGCTTTGAAATCGAAGGAAACGATGAAAACTTAAAGGAGTTAAATCTGGAAGGCTACAAAAAGATGATTAATGAGGCCGTTAAAACATATCCGAATTTCAAGGCTGTTGCAACGACTCTTCGCGAAGTCAAAACAGCTACGGTAAATGACTGGAGCGCACTCTGCTGGGCCGGCGGAGAAATATACAAGGCCAAGGACTACAAGGGACTTGAAATTATGGACCGTGTCGGTGGCGGAGATTCCTTTGCATCAGGGCTGATTTATGGTCTTATGACAACAAAGGACGCCCAAATTGCTGTTAATTACGGTGCAGCACATGGTGCCCTTGCCATGACAACACCGGGAGATACGACAATGGCAAGTAAAAAAGAAGTGGAAGCTATAATGGGCGGGGCAGGAGCAAGAGTGCAGAGATAATATACCTGCATCTTTGCAAAGCCTGAGTGAAACAAAATTCACAAATTGTTTACAGTTTAGACGGATAGTGTCATAAATTAGCTGATAGAATAGAAATATAAGAATATGGTTTTTGTGAGGAATGCCAATGAAGAAAAGCCGTAAATATTTCCTTCTGTCAGCTATAGGAGTGGCACTTTTTCTTAATGTTCTTGCATGGAAGAGTTCTGCATTCTGTGATTTTTATGTTTCTTATATTTTTCCGATATGGCTGAACACATATGGAAAATGGACGAGTAAGTTTCCATTTTCAGTAGGCGAAATGATGATCGTACTTGCAGTAGCATTACTGAGTGTTTTTGTAATGTTAGGGCTTGTTGCGGTCATTTTTTTATTTGTAAAAAAGTGGAAGGAAAAAAAGCATTCCTTATCGGAGAGATACAATAAAAATTACAAGCGTTATTTATCAATATATAAAGCCTATTCCCTCATATTTGCAAATATCTTAGTGTCAGTCATGTGGATTATGACGTTAAATTGCTTTATTTTATATCACTGCTCCACCTTTGAAGAAAAATATTGGGATACAGTTACCGGAGAGGAAGAGTATACCGTAGAGGAATTGGGGGCTTTGCGTGACTTTGTGGTTACAAGAGTGAATCAGTATGCCAAAATGATGGAACGTGATGAGCATGGACTGATTGTGTATGGCGGGAGTATGGAAGAAACAGCAATTCTTGCAATGCAGAATCTTGGAAAGGAATATCCGCAGCTTGAGGGCTTCTATACAACGCCTAAGAAAATTGCTGCATCCGAATTCTTAAGCCAGCAGTATATGAAGGGATACTATTTTCCGTTTTCTCTGGAAGCGAATTATAATGATGTAATGTATATCATCAGTAAACCGGCAACGATGTGCCATGAGCTTGCCCATACAAAGGGCTTTATATACGAGGATGAAGCGAATCTGATTGCTTTTCTGGCATGTCTGCATTCGGATGACCCTGCATTTCAGTACAGCGGATATCTCTCCGTATTGACGTACATTGAGAATGATTTTTTGCGTTCCATTGATTATAATAAAGAGATTTATAATTCTCATGTAAAGATATCCGCACAGGTGCAAAAAGACCGGGTGTTTCTGACAGAAGATGCATGGAGTGAAGTGGAAAAGAAAGCGGTTATCAGTACCAAGACACTGAAAAAAGCCAGTGATGCTTTTACCAATACTACATTAGTATTAAACGGCGTGGAGCAGGGAAGTGCGAGCTATGGAGAAGTGGTAGGTCTTTTAATGGATTATTATATCTGTATGGATGATGACCGGTTGCAGACAGAATACATGGTAAAATCAGAATAAAACAGGAATATGAATAATTTGGTAAAAAGTGATTGCTTTATCTACATGTTTTGGTAGAATATTTAAGGAAGCTTTAACAGAAAGGATTCTACAGACTGTGGAGGCATAGTAAAGCAAGGATGAAGACTAAAATTTTTATTGACGGCAGTGAAGGAACAACGGGCCTTCGCATATATGAACGGTTTGAGGGAAGAGATGACGTGGAATTACTCAGAATTTCCTCAGAGCTTAGAAAAGATATAAATGAGAGAAAACGACTGATTAATGAGTCGGATATTACTTTTCTTTGTCTGCCGGATGCGGCGGCAAGGGAATCTGTAAGTCTTGTTGAAAATGAAAAAGTAAGAATTATAGATACATCTACGGCTCATCGCACGCAGGAGGGATGGGCATATGGTTTTGCGGAATTATCAGAGGCACATAGAAGTGCAATCAGAGAGGGAAAGAGAATTGCGGTTCCGGGCTGCTATGCAACAGGATTTATTTCCCTTGTTTATCCGATGATTGCAAAAGGACTTATGCCTGCCGATTATCCGGTCAGTGCCTTCGGCCTCTCCGGTTACAGCGGTGCAGGTAAGAAGGTAATTGCTGCTTATGAAGCAGAGGAAAGACCCACAGATTTTGATGCTCCGCGTGAATATGCGCTTACGCAGGAGCATAAGCATCTAAAGGAAATGCAGAAAATCACAGGGCTTTTAAAAACGCCGTTGTTTTCCCCTGTTATCTGTGATTATTACAGTGGAATGGTTATGTCAGTGCCGTTATATACGGATATGTTAAATGGCGTGCATTCCGTGGAGGATGTTCACGGTATGATGTCTGATTTTTATGCAGGTGAGAAATTTATTCAGGTGATGCCCCTTGATGCGCAGGCGGGGGTCGGTAATATGTTAGCAGGTAATGCATGCTCGGGTTGGGACGGTCTTCGTATTTTTGTAACGGGAAATGAAGAAAGAATCGTTCTCTCTTCCCAATTTGATAATCTTGGAAAAGGAGCATCCGGTGCAGCAATTCAATGCTTAAACATTATGCTTGGATGTGCGGAGGATAAGGGATTGAATCTGTAACTATTTTTGAAGAAAGAGTAATGGCAGCAGTGATAGGAATAAGATATTTATTTCGTTCGGATGTCATATTGAGAAAATAAGAACAAAACAGGAGAAAACGGGATATGATAAAGCATATTTGTATGTTTAAAATGAAGGAAAGTGCAAACGGAAAAAGCGGGTATGAAAATGCAATGGAAGCGGCAGCCCGTTTGGATGGATTTGAGCAAAAAATTCCATCATTAAAGAAAATAGAAGTAAAGTTAAATTCAAAAGAAGCACCGCAGGATAATTATGAGCTGGTTCTGATTTGTGATTTTGATGACATAGAAGGCTTAAATGCATATCAGAAGAATCCTCTCCATGTGGAGTTTGGAAAAATGCTTGCAGAGGTCCGTGAGTCCAGAGCGTGTATTGATTATGAATTCTAGTCAGACAATACGATTTTGAAGCGTTTGGGATAGTTGACAGGCAGGGCGGCTCTTTGAGCTGCCTTTGTTTATGAAAAACGGTGGCTTGTACAAATTAGAAAGGTTATTGTATGAAAGAAAAATGGAAACAAAATAAAGCACTTTATCAGAAGATCTTATTTATTACACTTCCGATTATTTTACAAAACTTACTAAGTGCAGCAGTAAGCTCTGCTGACGTTCTGATGCTGAATTATGTCGGACAGGATTCATTATCAGCCGGTTCACTTGCCACACAGTACAGTGGACTGGCATTCATGTTTTTTTATGGAATCGGAACGGGCGTAACCATGTTATGTGCCCAATACTGGGGCAAGGGTGATATTAATGCAATGCATAAGGTAGAGGGAATCGCTATGCGGTTTTCGCTGATTATTGCAGGAATATTAGCACTTTCAACAGCACTGATACCGGAAACATTAATGCGTGTATTTACGAATGAAGAAGCGTTAATTGTTTTAGGCGGCCGTTATCTGCGGGTAGTAGCACCGTGCTTTATTTTCTGGGCAGTTACTGAGGTGTATCTGGCTGTGCTTCGGAGTGCCGGAAGAGTGAGTATCAGTACGGCAATTGAGGTGGTTGCACTCGGAAGCAATGTAATATTAAATGCAGTTTTAATATTCGGCCTTTTTGGCGCACCGAGAATGGGAATTATGGGTGTTGCATTGGCAACGACTATTTCGAGAGGTCTGTCTTTTTTTCTATGTCTGATTGTTTCGGTAAAATCAGAAAATGTAAAAATGGTTGTACGTCCTATTTTTGAAAGGCATCCGCAGTTATCAAAGGACTTTATAACAATGGCATTGCCTGCGGTCGGTAATGATATGGTATGGAGTCTGGCATTTGCCATGTATTCCGTAATTTTGGGACATTTAGGTTCGGATGTTGTAGCTGCAAACTCGATTGTGTCGGTTGTTCGCAATCTTGGTTCGGTATTCTGCTTTGCAATTGGAAGTGCAGCAGGAATTATTGTTGGACAGATTTTGGGAGAAAATCAGATTGAAGAGGGGAAAAAAGCAGGTCGGATAATGCTTCGTTTATCCGTTTATACAGGTATTCTGG
>SAMEA3663267__coassemble_490_pt1 | contig 12162 bp, 12 predicted proteins | sample SAMEA3663267__metabat2_low_PE_017 | metagenome-assembled genome bin SAMEA3663267 (sample SAMEA3663267) | pig gut metagenome | biome: pig gut; feature: pig-associated habitat; material: faeces | place: China | collected 2013 | reverse complement strand
CCTATCAGAATAGAATGCAAGGGTCAGACCCTTGAAGAATCGGAGGATATAAAGAAGAAAATGATACCATTACCGTGGTTCCGTTTGAATACAACAAACAGATTATAAAAGGAGGGGAGCAGACCTTCGGATTCGTAAATTGGAAATCCAGAGAGAAAAGGATAGACAGATTATATCGCAGGCGATGGTTACGTTTGCATATCTGGTAGATGCGAAGGACCAGTATACACAGGAGCATTCTGTCAGAGTGGCCTTGTATTCTGAGGAAATAGCTCGTCGAATGGGAATGAGTGAAGCGGATGCAACCTTAATCCGCTATATTGCATTGGTACATGACTGTGGAAAAGTCGGTGTCCCGGATGCTTATGATGCCATGAGCAGCGACCGCTGCTATCGAAGCCATCTTTCAAAGGAAAAGATATTAGAGGAATTGAACAGGTACAGCGGAGAACAGTTTGAACCGGAATTGGTAAAATATATGATAGATATGATAGAGGATGGTTTTACATATAATATCCATCATTATGATGATGACGGAAGGGAAGTAAAACATTTGGAAGAAGTATTTAAATAAAAAATCACGTGAAATAATAAAAAGTCCGTTTAATAGGACATATAAAACGGTATCTTAATATCATCACAGGAAACAAGTCGCTTAAGCGGCAGATTGAGAGGTTTGATGATGAAAAGATATCGTTTTTATTTGATTATAGCTTTTATGCTTCTTATTTCGTTTTTTTCTTTGCAGGTAAACGGACAGGGTAAGAATTCAATAGCTGCAGACAGGATGTTTTACGAAGAACTGGAAGAAGAATACACAAAGCAGCTTTCCGATGTTCTTGAAAAAAAAGGATATCGGAATGCGGGAATAACCATGACAAAGGTTTATTACGAAGACGGAAGGCGTGAATATACCGTTCAGATACATCATAAACGGATTGACCGTCTTTCCGACGGAGAAAAACAATTATTAATGAATGAACTTTCGGCAGTCTGCTTCGGGGATTCGCAGTGCAGGGTTTTACATAAATTTCTAAGCTATAAAGGATAAGATTTACATGACAATATGTAGATTTCATTATATAATAAAGCAATGCAGGTAATGATATTTTTGTAAACAATTATGAAAATATTGCTTTACCTTTATGACTTAGTATGATTTAAGGAGAAGATGGAATGCTTCCGAAAAAGGATGAGATTTACAGGCACTTTAAAGGAAATATATATAAGGTAATTACACTTGCCACACATTCCGAAACCGGAGAAAGAATGGTAGTGTATCAGGCATTATATGGGGACTTTCAGGTATATTGCAGACCGCTTGACATGTTTGTCTCCGAAGTGGATCATGAAAAATATCCTGATATTATGCAGAAATTCCGCTTTGAACGTGTTGATGATTTGATAAGCCTTGACACAAGTGTCAATGATAGGGAGACTGTATTGCCCGAAACGGTCAACGAAGAAAAAGCGGATGAAGAAATAAATGCGGCAGACCCTCTGATTTTGGAATTTCTGGACGCCGGCAGTGTGTCAGAAAGACGTAATATTTTAACGGCGCTGCATCATAAAATCACAGACGATATGATTAATATTCTGGCAACTGTTATGGATGTTGTGATTGAGGATGGAGAGCTTGAGGACAGGTACAGGCAGTTAAAAACATGTTTAGAAACAAAAGAGAGATACGAGATTGAGAGAAAAATCTGATATATTAAAGGAAATAGCAGTACCTCTGCTTGATTGGTATGACACGGGCCACAGATGTCTGCCGTGGAGAGAAAATAAAGACGCATATCGTATCTGGGTATCTGAGATTATGCTGCAGCAGACAAGGGTAGAAGCGGTCATTCCGTATTATCTTCGTTTTTTGGAGCAGTTTCCGAATATAGAAGCTCTTGCTCTTGCAAAGGAGGAACAACTGCTTAAATACTGGGAAGGGCTGGGATATTACAGCCGCGTCCGTAATATGAAGAAGGCTGCAGTGCAGATAATGGAGCATTATGGAGGTGTCATGCCTGATTCATGGGAAGAACTACAGAAGCTTTCGGGAATCGGCAGCTATACGGCAGGTGCCATAGCATCTATTGCATATAATAAAGCAGTACCGGCGGTGGATGGCAATGTACTGCGTATTTTAAGCAGGCTTCGCATGGATGGAGAGTATATTACGCTGCCTACTGTAAAAAAAAGAGTGGAGTGTGAGCTTTTGGAGGTTATTCCGTGGGAACGGCCGGGAGACTTTAATCAGGCTATGATGGAGCTTGGAGCAACTGTCTGTATTCCAAACGGAGAACCCGGATGCAGAAGCTGCCCATGGAATACATTGTGTCTGTCAAGAAAAAATGATTGTGTGATGGAATTTCCCAAAAGGGAACCCAAAAAGAAAAGGACAGTTGAAAAGAAAACAGTCCTTCTGCTAAAGGACGGAGAAAATATAGCAATACATAAACGGCCGGATAAGGGGCTGCTTGCCGGGCTTTATGAGTTTCCGATGCTTGACGGACATGTAAGCGACAGCGAGGTACTCATTCATCTGAAAGAAAACGGGGTATATGCTGTCAGAATTGAAAAACTGCCTCCTGCAGTTCATATCTTTTCGCATAAGGAATGGCATATGATTGGTTATGCCGTGCGAATAGACGAGTTGGAAAAAAGAAAAGGCAGGGGAAAAGAGATATATCGTTTTGTCCATCCCACAGAAACAGAGCAAAATTATCCGATTCCGTCTGCGTTTGCGGCGTATGCGGGATATATGAATCTGAAATTGGGAAACGAGAGATTTAATTAGGAAGTAACGGAGGAAAAAAGAAATGAAATTATTATCAATTGCAATACCTTGTTATAATTCAGAAGCGTATATGGCAAAATGCATTGAATCACTTTTGATTGGTGGTGAAGAGGTTGAAATTATTGTGGTAAATGACGGTTCAAAGGACCGCACGCCTGAAATTGCCAAAGAATATGCCCAAAAGTATCCTACAATTGTAAAAGCCGTAAATAAAGAAAACGGTGGTCATGGCTCAGCGGTAAATACAGGTCTTGATAATGCCACAGGATTGTTTTTCAAGGTTGTGGACAGTGATGACTGGGTAGATGCAGATGCGTATCGCAAGATCCTTGATAAATTATCTGAGCTTGCCGGAAACAGACCGGTTCTTGATATGATGATTAGTAACTTTGTCTATGATAAAGAAGGGGTAAAGCATAAAAGGGTTATGAAATACTCTTCAAGGACTTTGCCGAAGGATACGCTGTTTACTTGGAAGGAAGTCGGACATTTCTTTAAAGGACAGTATATTTTGATGCATTCCGTCATATTCCGCACAAAGATGTTAAAGGAATGCGGCATACGTCTTCCGGAACATACTTTTTATGTGGACAATCTTTTTGTATTTGAACCGCTTCCTTATGTGAAAAACATGTATTATCTTGATGTGGATTTTTATCGTTACTATATCGGAAGAGAAGACCAGTCGGTTAATGAAACGGTTATGATTTCCCGTATTGACCAACAGATACGTGTAAATAAGCGTATGATGGATTACATAGTAGATAACAGGAACATCATTTATAAAGAAAAACAATTAAAGTCTTATATGATGAACTATCTCGATATTATCACTACTATTTCTTCTATTATGCTGATTAAATCGGGAACAGAAGAAAATCTGGAAAAGAAAAAGGAATTATGGGATTATCTGAAAAAGAAGGACCGCTATGTATTTATGCGGCTAAGATACGGTTTATTGGGCAATTGCATGAATCTGCCCGGTAAGGGGGGAAGAAAAATATCTGTGGAGGGCTATAAGCTCTGCCAGAAATTCTTCCATTTTAACTAGATGAATTTCAATGAAAAATACAGTAAAAAAGAAACACAGCTAATACCACTGTGTTTCTTTTCTTTTATGATTATGGTATTTGATATAGGCATGACGAATGCCGGTAAGAACCTCTGTACGGTAGGTAATAACATATACTACAGCGGCCATAATAAAGGCGGTCATGACATCAAACAAGGAATGCTGTTTTAAAAACAGGGTTGCAAGAATAATCAAAACAGTCAATAAAAAGCAACCGGTTTTCACAGTCTTTTTCGAGCCAAGTCTTGTGTTGTGGGTTACTGCAAACAGTACACCGAGAGAATTGTAAACATGGATGCTCGGCCAAAGGTTTGTTGCGGTATCTATCCGGTAGAGAATGGAAACGAGCCTGGCAAAAATATTGTCTCTCGGCATAACCGCAGGCCTTAAAAAGTGCATATTCGGAAATAATGTGGATACAATTAAAAAAACAGTCATTCCCGTAAAGAGAAAAGCACAGCACTTATGAAAGTCCTTAATATTGTTAAACAATAAGTAGATTAAAATCCATGCGATATAGAAAAACCACAGGATATACGGGATAATAAAATATTCACAAAACGGAATTTTATCATCTGCTTTCATATGGATAATTGTGTATTCCCGTCCATGTATGTTTTCAATCAAAAAAAACCATGTCAGATAAAATACAAGATAGCAGACGGCAGGGAGAGCCTGTCGCAGCTTTGGATAAATTTTTTTCATAATTCCTCTCATTCTGCCGCGTTTGCGGACTTTTAATACATAATATGTAAAACCTCCTTAAGACAGGTTACCTTGACGGAATCCGTCATGGCGAGTATTTCGCCATCCGTGTGCAGCCACATTGGAGAATTCATAGTAAGCGTATAGGAGGAAACGTGATAATCACTTACCTCCGGGAAGCGAAAATGCTTTCCTTTAAATGCAGTCGGAAGAACTCGAAGTACTTTAAGCTTGCTGACATTGGATACACTGCATAAATCCAGAATGCCGTCATGGTCATCTGCATCCGGTGCGAACATAAAACCACCGCCCTCAAATCTGTGAATCATGCCGCATAAAAACAGTAAACGATTTATGACGGTTGTATCACAGCCCTCCAAGGATAATTCGCCGGAAACGGCTTTGGTATTATAAAGCTGTTTTAATGCGATAAACAGGTAGGTCAGCTTACCGAGTTTAAAACGATTGAATAAGTCTTTCATTTTGGACTGCATGACTTCTGCGCAGACCGCAGCATCGTAGCCAAGTCCGCAGCTGACAGCAAAATATCGTTTCTGCATAGCTGCATTTTCAAAACGGCAGTCCCGGTACTCCACACAGCCGATATCAAGCTGTCTTCGTGTGGGCTGTTCCAACAGACGTTTCATTGCAACAACGGGGTCCTTTGAAATACCCAGATCGCGTGCAAAATCATTGCTTGAGCCTGTGGGGATATAGCTTAGAAGCAGCTTGTCAAAACTTTTCACTCCCTGCAGAGCCTCATTTATACTTCCGTCACCTCCTAAAATGATAACATGGATAGGGGAAGATGCATCTGTCAAATCCTTTGTCAGAGTGTGCATAATCTCACGAATCTGTCCGCTGTAGGAAGAAAAAAATACAGTATAGGGAACGGCAGTACTTTTTAAGTATGGCTCTAACCTGTTCCAATATTTTTTGCCGCGTCCGGAACGGGATGCGGGATTTACAATTATGTAGTACATTTTTAACCCCTCGTCTTTCGTTCTTCCAATTCTAGCAAATTCACATTTTATAGTAAATAGGCTGTGTCTTTTTTTCAGAAAAAATTAAGGAAAATACTTGCTTTAACATGATAAATTAATAAAGTATATTCTCATATGTAAAAATCTATGCTATAATCAATCCGATTAGTTTGTTGGGAAAATAAGTCAGAAGGCAGAAAGGTGGAGTATATGTATTCATTAGATGAAGTTAGGGCAGTAGATGCCGAGGTTGCTCAGGCAATTGTAGATGAACAGGAGAGACAAAACAGCCATATTGAACTGATTGCTTCCGAAAACTGGGTAAGCAAAGCTGTTATGGCAGCAATGGGAAGTCCGTTAACGAATAAATATGCGGAAGGATATCCGGGAAAGAGATATTACGGTGGCTGCGATTGTGTAGACGTAATAGAGAATCTTGCTATCGAACGTGCAAAAGAGTTGTTCGGATGTGATTATGCCAATGTGCAGCCGCATTCCGGTGCACAGGCAAATATGGCGGTACAGTTTGCTGTTTTAAAACCGGGTGATACTATTATGGGTATGAACTTAGACCATGGCGGACATCTGACACACGGAAGTCCGGTAAACATGAGCGGGAAATATTTTAATGTAGTTCCTTACGGTGTAAATGATGACGGATTTATCGATTATGACAAGCTTCGGGAAATTGCACTTGAGGCAAAGCCGAAAATGATTATTGCAGGTGCTTCTGCATATGCAAGAGCAATCGATTTTAAAAAGTTCAGGGAGGTTGCGGATGAAGTCGGTGCCGTTTTAATGGTTGATATGGCACATATTGCAGGTTTGGTTGCGGCAGGACTTCATGAAAGTCCGATTCCGTATGCGGATGTGGTTACAACAACGACCCACAAGACCTTGAGAGGACCAAGAGGCGGATTGATTTTGGCAAACAAAGAGGCTGCCGAGAAATATAACTTTAATAAAGCCATTTTCCCGGGTATTCAGGGTGGCCCGCTGATGCATGTTATTGCTGCAAAGGCGGTATGCTTTAAAGAGGCATTATCAGATGAGTTCAAAGCTTATCAGAAGCAGATTATTGATAATGCACAGGCATTGGCAAACGGACTTATGAGCCGTGATATCAAAATTGTTTCCGGCGGAACCGATAATCATTTAATGCTGGTAGACCTTACAAAATACGGACTTACAGGCAAGGCTGTCGAGAAACTTTTGGATCAGGCACATATTACCTGCAATAAAAATACGATTCCGAATGATCCTCAGTCTCCGTTTGTAACCAGTGGTATTCGTCTGGGTACTCCTGCTGTTACATCAAGAGGAATGAAGGAAGAAGACATGGATAAGATTGCGGAAGCAATAGCTATGGTAATTAAGGGCGGAGAAGAGAAGGTGCCTTGCGCAAGAGCAATTGTACAGGCTCTTACAGATAAATATCCTTTAATTTAAGTCTATATAATTTTAACTGAAGAAGCGGTTTCGGAGCAGTCCGAAGCCGCTTTTTAGGGAAAGAGAGTCTGATAAGCATATGAATAGTACTCCCGGTAAAAAAAACATTACATCGGATTGCTTAAAATGGATTGCGGTTATTACGATGGTAATTGACCATATCGGTGCCGCAATTTTGGAAAAAACGTATTTTTTTCTTTCGGCAGATATACAGAAAGCAGATTTTTTATTTCGTAAAATCGGGCGTTTATCCTTTCCGATATTTTGTTTTCTTTTGGTAGAAGGTTTTTATCATACACGCAGCAGAAAAAAATATCTCGTAAATATATTGCTGTTCGCGGTTATTTCCGAAATTCCGTTTGAAGCCGCTTTTTTTGACAGGCTTGTATGGGGCTTTAGAAATGTATATTGGACTCTTGCAATCGGTTTGCTTATGATGATTTTGTTAGAGAATTTAAAAGAAACAGAGTGGGTACATAAAGAGCTTTATTCTTTTTTACTTGTTGGAGGAGCGGCACTTCTGTCGGGACTTCTTCAAACGGATTATCCGGCAGTCGGAGTTCTTCTTGTATATATATTGTATAAAACCAGAACGGAGAGGAAAAAACAATGTATTCTGGGTGCTATTGCCATGTCCTATGAAATCACGGCACCGCTTTCTTTTCTGCTGATATATTTTTATAACGGGCAGAGAAAACAGAAACGTTTTAAATATTTTTTCTATCTGTTTTATCCTCTGCATCTGTTTGTTTTATATAAGATAAGAATAATGATTACTTAAAGGAATTTATATTATTCATAGAAATATTTTGCCGAAAAATGAGAAATATGCACAAAATGGCTTGCATGAATTTGGCTGATGTGCTAATATATCTTTCGCGGACAGACAAATGTACGTGAAACGAGAACATTAGAAAACATTTGTCTTCATGGAAAGGACATATATGGCAGATTCTACGGAATATTATGTAGTAAAGCAAAGAGCATTACCGGATGTGCTTCTCAAGGTTGTCGAAGCAAAACGATTAGTTGAGACAAAGCATGCGATGAGTATTCAGGATGCAGTGGATAAGGTAGGTATCAGCAGGAGCTCATTTTATAAATATAAGGATGATATATTTAAGTTCCATGATACTGCACAGGGTACAACGCTCACACTTACATTTGACATGGAGGATGAGCCCGGTGCCTTGTCAGATGTTTTGAAGGTTATTGCTGACTGTAAGGCGAATATTTTGACAATACATCAGAGTATTCCGATTAATGGGGTTGCAGCACTCAGCATCAGTATTCAGGTGTTGGAAAATACCCAGAATATATCCGAAATGTTAGATTGTATGGAAAGACAGAAATCTGTTCACCATGTTAAGGTTCTGGCAAGTGAATAAATATTAAAAAAGCCCTGTAACGGCGGTTATACAAGAAGTGGGTTAATAAACAGACAAAGGAGATTAATATGATTCAGGCAGCAGTGTTAGGCTATGGTACGGTAGGAAGCGGAGTTGTGGAGGTTCTGCATAAGAACAGAGAGATTATTGCAAAGAGAGTCGGAGAAGAAATAGAAGTAAAATATATTTTGGATTTGCGTGATTTCCCGGGTGACCCTTTTGAGGATAAGGTGGTACACGATATTAATTTGATTTTAGACGACCCGGATATTTCCGTTGTTTGTGAAACTATGGGTGGAACAAAGCCGGCGTATCAGTTCACAAAGGATGCATTATTAAAAGGAAAGAGTGTATGTACTTCCAATAAGGAATTGGTTGCTTCTTACGGTCCCGAGCTTTTACAGATGGCAGCAGAAAATAACTGCTCCTATCTGTTTGAAGCAAGTGTCGGCGGTGGTATTCCGATTATCCGTCCGATGAATACTTCTCTTGCGCCTGAAAATATCGTAAAGATTAAAGGTATCCTGAATGGTACAACAAACTACATCTTAACAAAGATGGCGAAGGAAGGTGCTTCCTTTGATACTGTTTTAAAAGAAGCACAGGAAAAGGGTTATGCAGAGCGTAATCCTGAGGCCGATGTGGAAGGCTATGATGCATGCAGAAAGATTGCAATACTCTCTTCTTTGATGACAGGTAAAAATGTTGACTTCAGTAAGATATATACAGAAGGCATTACAAAGATTACGGCACGTGACTTTGAATATGCAAAAGCAGTAAATAAAAGCATTAAGCTTTTAGCGGTAAGTGAGCGCACAGATGATGGTGTGTCTATTTTAGTTGCTCCGTTTATGCTTGGTGCAGAGCATCCTTTGTGCGGTGTAAACGATGTATTTAATGCCGTATATGTAACCGGAAATATGGTGGGAGATTTGATGTTCTACGGACATGGTGCGGGAAAACTCGCGACAGCAAGTGCCGTTGTTTCGGATGTAATGGAATGTGCAGGAAATATCGGAAAGAATATCCCGGTTTTATGGGAATCAGATAATCTTCCTTTATTGGATATGAAGGAATGCACCAGAAAATTCTTTGTACGTGTGGCAATGAAGGACAGAGGGGCTGTGCTTAACAGCTTTGGTAAAATAAAAGAAATCGATATTACGGATGATGAATTCGGTTTCATTACCGATTCCATGACGGAAAAGGAATTTGATACACGGATGAAAGGATTAAGAGAGGTTCTTTCGGTAATACGTGTAGAAAATGAAGAATAATTTTTCTGCTTATGGGAGGAGATAAAATGAAGTACATTGTAGTTTTAGGTGATGGAATGGCTGATGAACCGATAGAGGCACTGGGAGGTAAGACGGTACTTGAGTATGCGAATACGCCCTGTCTTGACAGACTCAGTAAGCTTTCTGAGATCGGAATGGCACATACAATACCGAATGGGATGAAACCGGGCTCTGATACGGCAAATCTGTCGGTGCTCGGCTATGACCCGAAAAAATACTATTCCGGACGTTCTCCGCTTGAGGCATTAAGCATCGGAGTCCCAATGAAGGAAACGGATATTGCATTACGTTGCAATATTGTTACGATTTCGGATGATGATGTTCCTTTTGAAGAAAAAACCATCATTGACCACAGCGCAGATGAAATCAGCACTGAGGATTGTGCGGTTTTATTAAATGCAGTAAAGGAACAGTTGGAAAACGAAATCTATCATTTCTATGTCGGAACAAGCTATCGTCATTGCCTGATTTGGAATAACGGAACGGTGGTGGAATTGACTCCGCCTCATGATGTATTGACGCAGAAAATCGGACAGTATCTTCCCAAGGATGCTGTGCTCCGAGAAATGATGAAAAAAAGTTATGAAATTTTGAAAAATCATCCGATGAACATTGAGAGAAAGAAAAAAGGTTTAAATCCTGCTAACTGCTGTTGGTTCTGGGGAGCAGGAACCAAGCCGATGCTGTCTTCTTTTACTGAAAAAACAGGAAAGAAAGGCATGATGATATCCGCAGTTGACCTGTTAAAAGGAATTGCAGTCGGAGCTGGTATGGGAGTCGCCAATGTGGAAGGAGCAAACGGCGGCCTGCATACAAATTATGAAGGGAAGACAGATGCAGCTGTTAAAGCGCTTTTTGAGGATGGATATGATTTTGCCTACATACATGTGGAAGCACCTGATGAAATGGGGCATCAGGGAAGCTGTGAAAAAAAGGTGCAGGCTGTAGAATTCCTTGATCAGAGAGTAATTAAACGACTGACGGATTCACTGGATTGATTATCGTCTGCTTGTAATGCCGGATCATCCGACGCCGGTACGTGTTCGTACACACACATCTGATAATGTTCCGTATCTTTTATATGACTCTACGGATGAAAAATCGGAAAATTGGAATTATAATGAAAAGGATGCGGCAAAAAGCGGTATATTAATTGAAAACGGATATACGTTGATTGATCGCCTGTTAAAATAACAAACGAAGAGAATGAGAGGATGTTATGAAAAAAGTAGTTAAATTTGGCGGAAGCTCTCTTGCGAGTGCGGAGCAGTTTTGCAAAGTAGGAAGCATTATTCATGCTGATACGTCAAGAAGATTTGTAGTGCCCAGTGCACCCGGTAAACGTTTTAAAGACGATACCAAAGTAACGGATATGCTATATGCCTGTTATAATCTTGCAGAAGAGGGAAAGGATTTCAAAAAACAGTTAAACGAAATAAAAAAACGTTATGAAGAAATCATTGCAGGGCTTAAGCTTACTTTATCATTGGATGAAGAATTTAAGAAAATTGAAAAGGATTTTATGTCAAAAGCGGGAAGCAATTATGCAGCAAGCCGTGGAGAGTTTTTAAACGGAAAGATTATGGCGGCGTATCTTGACTATGCATTTGTAGATCCTGCAGATTATATTTTCTTCAAAGAAGATGGAGAATTTGATGCCGATAAGACAAACGATGTATTAGGCTCAAAACTTCAGAAGATGGAGAATGCGGTTATTCCGGGATTTTACGGCAGTCTGCCGGATGGAACGGTAAAGACCTTTTCACGTGGGGGTTCTGATATAACCGGTTCTATAGTAGCAAGAGCCATTCATGCAGATATTTATGAAAATTGGACGGATGTATCAGGTTTTCTGATTGCCGATCCCCGTATTATCATTAACCCGGAAGTAATTGAAACGATTACATACAGGGAACTGAGAGAGTTGTCTTATATGGGTGCGACTGTATTGCATGAGGATGCAATTTTCCCGGTGCGTAAGGAAGGTATTCCGATTAACATCCGAAACACCAATGCGCCTGATGATAAGGGAACCTGGATTGTGGAAAGTACCTGTCAGAAATCAAAATATGTTATTACAGGTATTGCCGGCAAAAAAGGATTCTGTTCTATTAATGTGGAAAAGGATATGATGAATTCCGAGATCGGATTCGGAAGAAAGGTTTTGAATGTATTTGAGGATAATGGTATTTCCTTTGAACATGTGCCTTCCGGAATCGATACTCTGACTGTTTTTGTCCACCAGGATGAGTTTATGGATAAAGAACAACAGGTAGTATCCGGTATACACCGTCTGGCAAAACCCGATACCATTGATATTGAAGCTGACCTTGCATTGATTGCAGTTGTGGGACGTGGCATGAAATCTACAAGAGGTACTGCCGGAAGAATCTTTGCGGCACTTGCCCATGCGGATGTAAATGTAAAGATGATTGATCAGGGTTCTTCTGAGTTAAATATCATTATCGGCGTCCGC
>SAMEA3663267__coassemble_453_pt1 | contig 12803 bp, 10 predicted proteins | sample SAMEA3663267__metabat2_low_PE_017 | metagenome-assembled genome bin SAMEA3663267 (sample SAMEA3663267) | pig gut metagenome | biome: pig gut; feature: pig-associated habitat; material: faeces | place: China | collected 2013 | reverse complement strand
TCTGGTCTACACCCATAAGTGACATACCTAAGTTGATAACACCCATTAATACCGCGCCGACAATAACACCGGGAACTGTACCTGTTCCACCGTATGCAGAAGCACCACCGATAAAGCAGGAGCCGATTGCATCCATTTCATAGTTCTGACCATATGTAGGCTGGGCAGATGTCATACGTGCAATAGTAACCATACCGGCCAATGCAGCCAAAAATCCCATATTTAAGTATGCAAGGAAATATACCTTATTGGTATTGATACCGGAAAGCTTTGTTGCTTTTTCATTACCGCCTACTGCATAGAAATAACGACCTGTTGTAGTATTAGATGTAATGTATCCATAAACCATAACAACAATCATTACCCAGATAAGCACGGTCGGAATACCCTTATGCTGTGCTAATTTGTATGTAAATGCAATAATCACGGCTACAATTAAAACAGTTTTAACTAACATTCCTGTAAGGCTTTCAACTTCATAACCTTTTCTGCTTCTGTCAATTCTGTTTTTAAGCTGTATAACTATGTAAATAACAGCTGCAACAATTCCTACCAATAAACAGGTAATATTTAATCCGTTTCCACCGAAGAAATCGGGAATATAACAGTTTGCACCACCACCGAAGAGATTTACAAAATCCTCCTGTTCTTTAATGGAAACTGTCATACCGTCTAGGACAACGTTGCTTAAGCCTCTGAATGCAAGCATTCCTGCAAGTGTTACGATAAACGGTGGTATTCTGACATAGGCAATCCAGAAACCCTGAAAAGCTCCAATCAAAGTACCGACTAAAACCATAACCAGGATTGCTACATACATATTAACACCCTTGTTCATCATAAGTACCGCACCGATTGCACCGGTGAAGCATACTACAGAACCAACGGAAAGATCGATGTTACCACCGGTCAAGATACACAGCAGCATACCTGTTGCCAGAATAAATACATATGCGTTCTGTGAAATTAAACTACTGATGTTCATGGGAAGAAGAAGGGATCCCTCTGTCTGCCATGCAAAAAATGCAGTTACAATGATTAATACAAGAATCATCGTATATTTCTTTACGATATCTAATGCTTTTGCTTTATTCATTTTTGCTCTCCTTTACTTACCGGCTTTTAAAATATGTGACATAATCAATTCCTGAGTGGCTTCTTTTCCATCCAATTCACCAACTATTTTACCTTCGTTCATGACATAAATTCTGTCGCACATACCGAGGATTTCCGGTAATTCGGAAGAAATCATGATTACGGATTTGCCTTCAGATACCAATTGATTAATAATACAGTAAATTTCATATTTTGCGCCTACATCAATACCACGTGTAGGTTCATCCAGAATCAGGATGTCAGGATTTGCAAACATCCATTTTGCCAACAATACCTTCTGCTGATTACCACCGCTCAGGTTGCCGACATTCTGTTCAACCGTAGGACATTTTGTTCCCAATTTCTCCTTATATTCCACTGCAACGCCATATTCCTTATCTTTATCAATAATAGAATGGTTGCTAACCGCATCCAGATTTGCAAGTGTTGTATTAATCTTAATCGGATTACTTAAAATCAATCCATTTCCTTTTCTGTCCTCTGTTACATATGCAAGCTTATGGTCAATTGCATCCTGTACACTGTTTAAATGTACTTCCTTTCCGTCCAGAAACAGCTTACCACTGATATTTTCTCCGTAACTCTTACCGAACAGACTCATGGCAAGCTCGGTACGTCCTGCTCCCATCAGACCGGCAATACCTAATACTTCACCTTTCTTCACATTGATGGATACATTATCAACAACTTTTCTTTCGGAATAAAGCGGATGATATACATTCCAATCCTTTACTTCCATCATAACATCGCCAAGATTACTTTCTCGCTTCGGGAAACGGTCAGAAAGCTCACGTCCAACCATTCCTTTGATAATCCTGCCTTCGGAAATATCATCCGTTTCTTTATCCAGCGTTTCAATCGTAGCGCCGTCACGGATAACGGTAATCTTATCTGCAACATAAGAAATTTCATTTAATTTATGGGAAATAATAATAGATGTTAATCCCTCTTTTTTGAATTTAAGAAGCAATTCCAGAAGAGCTTTGGAATCATCTTCATTTAAGGATGCTGTCGGCTCATCCAAAATCAACAGTTTCGCATTCTTAGCCAATGCCTTTGCAATTTCTACCAACTGCTGTTTACCGACACCTATATCTTTAATCAGGGTTGACTGGGGTTCCTTAAGACCAACCGTCTTTAAGTATTTTGTTGCCAGTTCACCTGTTTCATTCCAATTGATTTTGAATTTTGAACCTCTTTCATTACCGAGGAACATATTTTCACCGATTGTCATATACGGCACTAATGCCAACTCCTGGTGAATAATAACAATACCTTTTGCCTCACTATCTTTAATCGTATTAAACTTGCAAACTTCACCATCATATATGATGTCACCTTCATAAGTTCCATACGGATAAATACCACTTAAAACATTCATCAGTGTAGATTTACCTGCACCGTTTTCACCTACAAGAGCATGGATTTCTCCTTCCTCTACCTGTAAGTTTACGTTATCGAGTGCCTTAACGCCAGGGAATGTTTTGGTTATGTTTTTCATTTCCAATAAGATCTTAGCCAATGTTAACCCTCCCATTTTGCAATATCCACAATACCTAACCAAATACGCTTCATTTAATGCCTTCTTAAGAATAAGCAGGCGGGCCTAAACCCGCCTGCCAATTTCTTTAGCTTATTTATGACTACTGTAAGTCAGCTTCTGTATAGTATCCGGAATCGATTAATAATTCTTTGTAGTTATCGATATCTGCGAATACAGGCTCGCAAAGGTATGAAGGAATGATACCTGTTCCGTTGTCATATGTTTCTGTATCATTGATAGGAGCTTCGCCGCCCTTCATGATAGCGTCAACCATTTCAACAACCTTAGAAGCAAGTGTACGTGTGTCTTTGAAGATAGACATAGACTGTTTGCCGGCAAGGATATTCTTAACGCTTGCGATATCGCAGTCCTGACCTGTGATGATTGGCCATTCGCCTGTGTAGTTAGCTTCCAAAGAGTTAGCTACACCAAGTGCTGTAGAGTCATTTGAGCAAAGGCATGCATCTAACTTTGTTCCGTCAGCATAGTTAGCTGCGATGATAGCATCCATTCTTGCCTGAGCTGCATCTGTTGCCCAGTTAGCTGTAGCAACTTCTTCAAACTTAGTCTGTCCTGATTTTACAACTAATTTGCCTGCATCAATGTATGGCTGAAGAACATCCATAGCACCGCCGAAGAAGAATCTTGCATTGTTATCACCAGGGTCACCTGTTGTTAACTCAATGTTGAAAGGTCCGTCTGCATTGTCAAGGTCTAACTTCTCTTTAATATATTCACCCTGAATTGTACCTACCATGTAGTTATCAAATGTAGCATAGTAAGAAACTGCGTCAGAGTTCATAATCAAACGGTCATAAGCAATAACAGGAATGCTTGCTTCTTTAGCCATTTCAAGAACTGTTCCGAGTGAATCACCGTCGATAGAAGCGATAACAAGTAATTTGCATCCAGAGTTAATCATGTTCTCAATCTGAGAAACCTGAGTAGCAATATCATTTGCTGCATACTGAAGGTCTACTTCATATCCTGCTGCTTCCAACTGCTCCTTCATGTTGGCACCGTCCTGGTTCCATCTCTGTAAGTCCTTTGTAGGCATTGCTACGCCGACTTTACCGCCTGCTGCTGTTTCTTCTGCTGCAGGAGCTTCTTCTTCTGCTGCAGGAGCTGCTTCTTCAACTGCTGCTTCTTCTTTTGCAGGAGCTGCTGCTTCTTCTTTTGCGCCGCATCCTACTAACATTGTTGCAACCATTGCTGTTGCAAGAATCATGCTAAGTAATCTTTTTTTCATGATTTCTTTTACCTCCCTATAAATGGTATGTAATTTGTTTACAGACAGAATATACCATAAATTCAATAGGAATAATTTACGACCTTCTGCAAATTTTTAATATTTTTAAAATCAAAAAAAGAACCATGCTAGCACATTTTTGTGCTAAAACATGGTTCAAAAGGCAAACATATGCTACTCTATTTCGGCATCTTATCCGGGACATGCAGATAGACATCCTCCTTTAAATGAAAACCACTATCAATAATCACTTCATCTATATTGGATGCCGTAACACTGACAGGTTCAATTCCCACATAGGGAACCGTATATGTCCCGTCCTCTATGACGGATACATCTTCCCCTGAAACCATACCTTCCTTTACCAACTGTACCGTACATTCTGCGGCACGCTTTGCAAGCTTTTCTACCGGTTTATATACCGTCATTAACTGTGTTCCTTCCACTATGCGCTGACACGCCTCCAAATCCGCATCCTGCCCGACTACCATAATCTTATCAACATAACGCTTTTCCACCAAGGCCGGCACAACCTGACTTGCCAGATTGTCATTACCGCACATGATAGCATCTGCTCTGGCAACAACATCAAAATGTTCGTATACATAAGTACCGGCAATTTCAGCTTTCCATCCGTCCGCATGAATCGAATCCAGTACAGTTACACTGTTCTTGCGCATAATCTCACGAAATGCATTTTCCACAATCGGCACATTACTGTCAGTCATCGAGCCGCCCAGCATCAATACATTACCGCCTCTTATGCCGTTTTTTACCAATTCCTCCGCCATCATTTCTCCTACCATGGCATTATCGAAGGATATGTATAAGTCCACATTTGCATTTGTGATTAAACGGTCGTATGCGACAACCTTTATTCCGGCATCCAGTGCTTTTTTTACATGGTCACGCAGACCATAGGAGTCGATACAAATAATCACAATCGCATCCATTCCTTTTTCAATAAAATAGTCTATCTGCTTTTTCTGTGCTTCTATATCTCCATTCGCGTTTTGTACATTTACCTCCGCACCAAGATCTCTTGCAGCCGATACAAATACATCCCGATCCCTTAACCATCTTTCAATGACAAAAGAGTCAAAGCTCACACCTATCTGTATTTTATCTTCCTCTACAGCCTCTTTCTTTTCTGACTGACGGCCGTAAGAATATGCAAAAACAAGCAAACCCGTTATTAATATCAGGGTAGGAATAATAATGATGCTTTTTTTCAATCTGCCTCCCCCTTTCCTTCTTTATATTCCGTTGGTGTAACACCGACATTCTTTTTAAAGGAACGACTGAAATAATTAGGGTCGGAATATCCTACCATTACACAGATTTCCTTCATCGAATAATCTGTATTACTTAGAAGCTCCTTCGCTTTTTCTATACGGATATTGGTAAGGTATTCAATAAAATTCTCTCCGGTTCCTTCTTTAAATATTTTGCTGAAATAATACGGACTTACATTCACATAATAAGAAACTTCATCCAGGTTTAACGCTTTGCTGTAATTTGCTTTAATATACTCTCTGGCATTATCCACAATATTATTGGAACACTCCTCACGCTTACTCAAAATATTCTGTGTCGCAATTTCCACTTTATCAACAAACCAACTCCTCATGGATTCATACTCCGCCATATTCATAATCGCTGTCAGATAATCATTCCTACTGGTAAATTCGTATGTCATACCCCCCTTTTCATACGCAAGATGTTCTGCCCAAAGCGCAAATTCCAAAACCTTTAAACGGATATCCATTAACCTGTCAGGATATGTATCCGTCATCCAGTCAAAGTAATTCTTGGCAATTTCGATTGCCTGGTTGACCTTTCCCGCATCAACCGCTTCAAACAACTGTTTTTCCAGATTGACCGGATAATCCTTCTCATAATCACAGCCAATCGGCAAATCGTCTGCATGTGCTACCGTTCCGGTTGTAATAACAAGTGCATTCGTAGCTTCTCCGTAAGCGTCCTTCATCTTGTGCAGTTCTTTTACCCTGCTGATACCGATGCGGAAGCTGATGGAAAACCGTTTCCGCATACTATATGCCATATCTCTGGCTTTCTCTATCAATTCTGCCCTATCCTTATACTCCATAAAAGGTTTTCCATACGGGACCAAAACAACTATTTTATTTGCCATGACAGAACCGACAATGCATTCAAAATGCTCCTTGATTTCCGCTCTCACTCCCTGATAATACTGCTGCATCTTAACACTACTGCCCACAGCATTTGTCATATGATTTCCTTCCTGTGTATCCCCATACACAACATTCATCATATAGGCATAATCTTCTTTTATGCCAAGCATATTCTTATAATTCTCAATATCTTCTTCAAAATGCTCCTGCAAAAGAATTTCATAAATCAATCCGCTCTCTAAAACAGGTATGACTGTTTCCAGCTTCTCTTTTACAAGCAAATCATTACTGCGTTTTTCACGTTCTTTATCTACCTGTTTCATTGCAGTTCTTAGGGCATTCAGAAGTTTCGTCTTCTCCATAGGCTTTGTAATATATTCCAACACGCCAAGTCTGATTGCTTCTTTTGCATAATCAAATTTATCATAAGCAGACATAACAATAAAAATAACATTCTGATTCGTTTTTCTGATTTCCTTCATGGAATCAATTCCGTTAATTCCGGGCATCTGAATATCCATAATCGCAATATCCGGTCGGAAGATTTCGGCAAGTTCAATTACATTTCTTCCTGTCTTTGCAAATTCAACCTGACATTCATCCCCAAATTCCTTCTCAATAATAAATTTCACTGAGTCAATTACGATTCCTTCATCGTCTGCCAGCATTATTTTATACATGTTTATCCTCCCGTGCGGACGGTTTCAAATATATCCGCACCTCTGTACCCATATTTTTTCCCTCACTGATAATGTCGATGACATCTTCCGTTTCCGTAAATAGCTGCAGTCTGACAATAATATTATTCATTCCGATTCCGTTAGAATCTCCGGACAGTTCTTCTTCCCGGTATGTTCCTGCCAAAACCTTCTCAATTGTCTCCGCACTCATTCCAATTCCGTTATCCCGGATGCTGATACAGGGTTGACCCTCAAAAGAAAATGCCGTCAGCCATATTTTTCCTTTTCCTGCCATTTCCCGGATGCCATGATTAATGCAGTTTTCTATAATCGGCTGGAGAATCATACTGGGCATCGGAGCATCGAGTACCTTTTCCTCTATACTCTTTTCATAATGGATATCCCCCGAAAAGCGTACATTCAATATGTAAATATAATTATCTACTAATTCTATTTCATCCTTAACCGTAACAATATCATTTCCCTTTTTTACATTATAACGGAAAAATTCCGCCATTCTTTGTACATATTCATATGTTTTATCCGCCTCTTCCATCATGGCAAGCTGTGCCCCGGCATTCAGCGTATTAAAGAGGAAATGCGGATTAATCTGTGCCTGAAGATATTTTAACTGCGCATCCTTTAGATGAGCCTCCATCAAAAGCTCTTTTTCCTTTAACTGGCGCTCTATTTCCATTCTTTCCTGAATCTGCCCGATATATTGGCGGATACTGATAACCATCTGGTTAAATGCATTTGTTACAACGCCAATTTCATCATGAGATTTATAATCGGTAAGCTCTATATCAAAATTTCCCCTTGCAACCTCGTCAGCCTGTCCGGCCAGCTTCCTAAGCGGACTAATCAGATTTCCCGTAAAATTAATAATTAAAATCACGTTTCCGATAATAACGGCCGCCATGATAAACATGCTGACAAATTCAAACACGCGGAACACCTTTGAAAGTGCGTTATAGTTTTCGGAATTGTTAATAAATTGTTCTATATTTAGACTGTAAATATAGGAGTTTATGTATTCATACAAATCCGTTGCATTTTCATAACGAATACGGTACTTTTCAACATTTCTGCCACGTTTTGCTTCTATCGTCTGCCCAACCGCATCTATATACTGCTGCGACATATTGCGGATATTCCGTTCCATTCGCTTGAATGTCACACTGCTGATATCCGAGGAAAGATTCTGGACCTGCGCATAAAAATCCTGTTCGCTGCGATAATAATTTTCCAATGCCTCCGTTGTTTTTACATTAAGGTATTCTGTCATATTCTCCTGTACGCTTGTCAGTCCCTCCGATAATTCATTTAGGGTCAGATTTTCCTGATATACCTTTTCCAATTCCTGAGACATACTGTTTATACCAAAAAGAAGAACAAAATTGGCCAGAAGAACAAAAATATTAGCCAGAATATATATACTGCTGATTTTTCCCTGAAGGGAAAAATCATAAAATCTGTCCTTAATCATCTGTATTCCCCCTCACGAAATCCGATACATTCGTTTTATCAATCAATGTTATATCCGCCATAAAATATTCATTGGTATTGCCCATTTGTTCATATTCCGTTAAGGCATCTACACAATATCGTCCCATCTGCTCTGTATCTACCGTTATGGTTGAAGTGATAACATTACGGTAAATGCCTTTAATAATCGTATCGGTGTCATAATATCCTAAAATATCAATCTCACCGACTTTATTATAATCAATAACCGCCTGATAGACACATGCAGTGTTTACAGCATTCAGGCAGATAATAATATCCGGCAGATTTTCCTGTATAAAGATATCTCGAATAGACTCCTCTACCGTAAATGTATTGGAATCATCTATCGAAAACAATGATAACTCTATCGGAGCATTTTGTATATTCTCCTGTTTAATTGTCTCCTGAATACCTGACCAGACAATGTTCTGGCTGGAGTCACTTGCATTTGCACTGACTAAGAGTGTAACCTTTTTGGGCTCCTTACCTGCTATGCCCAATACCTGTCTTCCGTATTCACAGCCCAAATCGTAATTACCGATTCCTACATAGCTGCAGCGCTTACTGTCCGTGTTGTCACTGTACAGGGTAATGACAGGAATTCCCTTTTCCACCGCCCTATTGATTAAATCTGTCATGCGATAACTTTCATCTGCCTCTACGATAATACCATCCACATCAGAATATATTGCAATCTCCATTAATTCATATTTATTAAAATTCCGGGCAAGATTATTTCCCAAAAGATCAACATAAACATTCTGCTCTAATCCTGCTTCATAAGCACCATTATAAATTGCCTGCCAAAAATCCGACTTTCGATCTTCAACAATCATCATATAGTATCTGTCATATATACTCTCATCCTTTTGAGGTCTAATGCTTTTGCGATATATTTGAAACACACCGATAATCAACAGGACCGTTAATAATACGGTTACTACGCTTATCCAAAGCATCCATGTTATTTTCTTTTTATCGTTTTGTTCTTTTTTTTCCTTCATCCGAAATACCTATGCTTTCTTTTGCTCAATCTGCCTTGAGTGTATGCAGTACCGCTTCAAAACACACGCCGTCCGTAAGTGGGATATCCAGTTCTATTGATTTTAGGATACACTTTTTTATAAATCCCGATGCTTTTTTTACGGATTTTGAAAATTCCACTCCGTTTGCCGCATCTGCAAGCAGTATTGAGGCAAAAATATCCCCTGTCCCGAAACGCTGGGTACCGATTCTCTGTGTACGGCAAATCTGAAGCGGTTTATTCTTTTCATAACAGAAATTAGCAACAAATTCTCCCTGCGGAATTCCTGTAATTACAATCTTTTCCGGTCCCATCATAAGGAGCTTTGATGCCATTTCATCAATCTCGTGTATGTGCCACCTTCCTTCATGGTATCCGGTATCTGTCAATATACAGCTCTCGGTCAGGTTAGGGGTAATAATATCCGCATATGCTACCAATTCCTTCATCCGCCTGCAAAGCTTCTGTGTATATGTTTTATATACCTTTCCGTTGTCTCCCATAATCGGGTCGACAAGAATAATTGTTTTTTCTTTTTTAAACTGTTCAAAAAATTCTGCAACAATGTTTATCTGTTTCTCGGAGCCTAAAAAGCCGCTGCCGATACAGTCAAATTCCATTCCGATTTTTTTCCATTCCTCAATATACGGCTGCATATTATCGGTAAAATCCTCATAAAAAAAACTTTTATATCCGGAATGATTGGAAAAAATTGAGGTGGGAAGCGGACAGCATTGAACCTTCAATGCAGAGATTATCGGCATGGCAACGGATAATGCACATCTGCCATATCCTGCTATATCGTTTATTACTGCGACTTTTTTCTGTTTGCTCATATATACTCCTGAACCTATGTTGACAATGTATGCCACGCTTCGTGAGACATCCTTATGATAGAAAGAATCACCTGTTTACAGATGATTCTTTTTATCAACTTATTTCTTCACTTCACTTTTGACATTGCTGTTTCCGTTTCAAAAATACTCTGTAAAAACAACGGGAAGTCCCGTTTGGCATCCTTTAAAGGCTTATCATTATTATACCGGTAATCATACTGATACAGCGCAACATTATCATCGGAGGGATTGCCCCAGCATTGATTTTTCTTCTGGCTACGGGTAACCAAAAGTGTGATGCAGGGAATCTTTACATATTGTTTTACCTTATCGATCTCTTCTGCTTCACGGATATGAATAAACATTACCTCTTCTTCTTTGTCTTCTAAAAAAAGATGATACTGCTCTTTAATATACAGAAACGGCAGGTCATTATAGGAAATAAATGCAGCCTTTAAATCTGCAAGCAGCTTTCGTGCCTTTGCATCCTTCTCACCCTTCCATCCATGCGCCGAAGCAATCTCTTTTATTGGGGTAATTGCAGAAATATTTCTGACCCTAAAAACACTCCCGGCGAAATCGCACAAGGTATCTTTTCCGACCCCTCCGTTACCATTAATGATGATTACTAATTTTTTCATAGTTAAAATAAATATAATCCTTTCCCCCAGACGGATAACTCTGCCACTTTATCAATTTTACTATTAAATTCTTTTTTCTTCAACAGGGATTTATCCGGTTCATTCTTTGTTGCAAATCGTAGGAATACAATGTTTTACCATCCTTATATACTAAAAAGGCCCGCCTGCCTGTTTGATATACTCCCGTTAAAATAAACAGGATAGCACATCAAACACGCTGGCGGACCTTTAAATCGGAAAAATCAACCGGCAATCGCATATGCTCTCAAGGTCTGTTCAAAGCTTTCATCATAACCGTGACAGGTTACTGTAAGCACCTGTTTTAAATCAAGTCCTAATACACCTACAATTGATTTGGCATCAACCGTATACCGATTATAACATATATCAATTTCAAAGTTACATTTGCAGGCTTCTGTCACAAAGTCCTTTACTTCTTCGGGTCGTAACATGATTCTGTGCCGGGACATAATTACACCTCCTTATTAAATAGGCAGTATTCACAGCGAAACAGCTCTTATTTATTAGATGTATTTTACAATTCCTTATTTAATATGTAAATATTATTTTTTACCAAAAAATGTCATTTTTATATCGGCTTTATAGTCGATTTTTCGTCAATTTTTATCGAAATTCTATCATGTCCGAGCGAAAGCGCAGCGGCAGCATTTGTTTTTGAAGAGAAGAATTCTCACGTTCCCGAATAGAGATTGTTTGGCAGAAATAACAAAACAATTCCTGAATCCGGGCTTCTCTGTCAGATATCTCCGGAATGTTCTCCTTCTGTAAAAAAGAGCCGTCTGCAAGAAACCATTCTTTTCCGGTACTATGTACCAGACAGATATTATGATTTTCATCATAAATAATAAAATTTTCATTTGGAAAACGGTTGGCAAAATGCTCCCCCAGAAACGGCATCACACGGTTTTTTGCATGAACCACCGAATATAAAATTCCATTCTTTAATTCTTCAAAACGGATAAACCCATAAAGATGATGGTATTCGTGCCAGACATTTGTACTTAATGCAATTACCTTCACAACTGCATCACAGGATAGACAATCAATCAGTTTACCGTGATATTTTCCGCGCAAACCGAATACAATCATTTTATACACCGCATCTGCCCTGCCACTGTCAGCGGAGCCTAGTGCTTCCATTATAATGCGCAATGTCTCTTTACCAAATCGAAGTTCTACGGTATGCATTACTTTTTCAGCCTTAATGGAGGACGGTTCCACCGTAATATATTCGGAGAACAGCCGCAGATTATCCCCATTTCCAACCTGCAAAAAGGTAATGTCATGCGAAAGCCGCCTCTCATACGCCTCATAGACACCTGTTAATATACCAATATCACTGTCTTCACAAACCAGAATAAACTGTTTTTCCATATACCTCTCCCGATTAACAAATAAGCTTTTCTCATCCGGAAATTGCCCGTAAGGAATTTACCTCCGGAAACAATCCTGTATCAAACAAAGAAAGCTGCCTGTAGGTCAACCCATCTGTGTCAATCGGAAGCCTCTCCTTTACATCCAAAAGATGTCTCGTAATATAATCCTCTTCTATTTTTGTGCGGTACAGCATTTTCCCATTACAGGTAATAAAATAAAGTGCCCGCTTTAAAGACACATTCAGCTTCTTCAGATGTTCAAATGTAAGAGTACACCCCCGTCTGGCTTTTACGATTTTCTGTGCACTTTTTACCCCGATTCCGGGAATACGCAGCAGCATCGAATAATCTGCCCTGTTGATTTCAACCGGGAATAATTCCAGATGACGCAGTGCCCAATCTGCCTTTGGGTCTAACAGGACGTTAAAATTCGGTTTTTCTTCGCTTAAAAGTTCCTGTGCTTCAAAGCCGTAAAATCGCATAAGAAAATCTGCCTGATACAGGCGGTGTTCCCTTAAAAGCGGAGGTCCTCCCGGAAGTGCAGGCAGCTCTTTATCTGTATTTACCTGCACATATGCAGAATAAAATACACGTTTTAATTTAAACTTCTTATATAAATTCTCTGCAACATTTACAATCTGATAATCTGTTT
>SAMEA3663267__coassemble_451_pt1 | contig 12815 bp, 10 predicted proteins | sample SAMEA3663267__metabat2_low_PE_017 | metagenome-assembled genome bin SAMEA3663267 (sample SAMEA3663267) | pig gut metagenome | biome: pig gut; feature: pig-associated habitat; material: faeces | place: China | collected 2013 | reverse complement strand
ACTACCGTAATAGGGAGTCCCTGTGCTATTCGCCGCAATGTTCGGATTCTCTCCGTCATAAGACGATTTCCGTGAATATCTGCCTGATAAAAGATTAAGTCCTTGGCCGGATAGGAATACACATTCCGTTCATACAGCCGCATATCTTCAACAATTTCCTTTACTCTCTTATCACTGAAAGTAGCGATGACTTTCATTTGAAATTCATCGCCCAGTCCTTCCAACATATGTACTTTTTGAGAATCTGTACAGCCGGATACGGCAACACAGATTTCTTCGTTTATTAATGCCGATTTTGTATCCTCAAAATCAGCAAGCTCCCGTAAAGGTTTAATAATTGCATTCATATTCTGACCTTAATCTGCTAATTAAAATAATTCATTGCCTTGTCTGTTTCTTCTTTTACCAGAAAAGAAACTGCCTGCACAGCCTTTGCACATGCAAGATTGATATCCTTCTTTTCAGCATCGCTGAAATGCCCAAGCACATAATCCGCCAAATCAAATCCGGCCGGTTTTTCTCCCACACCTATCTTAATACGCTTAAATATGTCTGTTCCCAATTTGGAAATAATATTCTTAATACCGTTATGGCCTCCCGCACTTCCCTTCTTTCTGATACGAAGAGAGCCCGGTGCAAGTGAGATATCATCATATATCACGATTAACTGCGTATCCGGTTCTGCTTTATAATATTGAAGAATTTCCCATACACTTTCCCCGCTCAGATTCATAAATGTCTGCGGCTTTACCAGAATAACCTTTTCCCCTTCTATATATCCTTTTCCGATAAGCGCTTTATGCCTGCATTCCAATATGGAGATGTTATGCTTCCGGGCAATCATATCTACACATTGAAAACCAATATTATGGCGGGTATTTTCATATTGTCTGCCCGGATTTCCCAATCCTACTATTATATACACGTCAACAACCATGCCTTTCCGTTTGTATGTATGCATAATCAGCATACCACAAAATACTGCGGGATGAATAGAAAAAAATTCATCCCGCAGTATCATTATATCTTTTGTTAATTTAATTTATTCTTCCGGCTCGGAAAGGCTCTTTAAATAACTCTCCAAGATAATCTTTTGAATATTTTCTCTTGTCTCAGAGTTAATCGGATGAGCAATATCCCTAAATTCCCCGTCTGCAGTTCGTTTGCTCGGCATTGCAATAAACAATCCTCTGTCGCCCTCTATTACTTTAATATCATGAATAACAAATTCCTGATCAATCGTAATGGAAACAACCGCCTTCATCTTGCCTTCTTTGTCCACTTTCCTTACACGTACATCCGTAATGTTCATTCTTAAGTCCCCCTATACCAAATAAAAGTATTATTGAATCAGATAATATACCGTTCGCTGCGCTCTAAAACAATTTCAATATTCCCTTCACCCTTGTGATAAGAATTCGCCCTGATTGTTCCGCGGCTTTCCACAATACAATTCTCTATATACGTGTTATCCCCGATATATACATCATTTAATATAATGGAATTCTTGATCACGCAGTTGTTGCCAATAAATGTTTTCTTAAATAAAATAGAATTCTCAACCGTTCCGTTTACAATAGAGCCGCTACTAACAAGGCTGTTGCTCACATGTGCGCCCATATTATATTTTGCCGGCGGCAAATCGTCTACCTTTGAATAAATATCCGGATATTGTTTAAAGAAATAATCACGGATTTCCGGTTTAAGAAAGTCCATATTGGTATCAAAATAATCATTTACCGATGCAATATTTCTCCAATAATCTTTCATCTTATAACCGTATATTCTCTTCTGGCTTTTATAACGAATCAGCACATCCTTAACGAAATCAAAGCGGTCCTCCTGAGCACATTTCTCAATCATCTCAATCAGAAGGCGACGGCGGATTACATAAATACCACAGGAAATCGTATTGCTCTTAGCAACAATCGGCTTTTCCTCAAACTCTTCGATGCGACATTCCTCGTTCATTTTAATCGTACCGTAACGCTCCACATTGGTACCTTCCGGCATATCCTTACATACTACCGTGATGTCAGCCTTTTTCTCTATATGGTATTCCAAAACCTTACCGAAATCCATTTTGTAGACGCAGTCCCCGGAAGCAATTACAACATACGGCTCATGACTTGTTTTTAAAAAATGCAGATTCTGGTAAATTGCATCTGCCGTTCCTCTGTACCAAAAGCTGTTATCGGCAGTCTGTGCGGGCGTAAAAACAAACAGCCCTCCCTGCTTTCTTCCGAAATCCCACCATTTGGATGAACTGAGATGTTCATTTAAGCTGCGCGCATTATACTGCGTAAAAACAGCCACCTTCTGAATATGGGAATTAGACATATTGCTTAGTGCAAAGTCAATACTTCGATAGCTTCCGGCAATCGGCATAGCTCCTATTGCCCTCTTCTGAGACAATTCTCTCATGCGATGGTTATTACCGCCTGCTAAAATAATACCTATTGCTCTCATGCCTCATCACCTGCCTTAATAAGATTTTTACCGCTCGGAAGATAATTATTTTCGTAATCCTGTGGCGTTGTCACCCCAAAAATACAAGCATTCTTTCCAACGGTAATGCCTTCCGGAACCTCACTTTTTTCTCCGATGCACACAAGTCCGCTGTTGTAAATATGCGGGAATTCCTCATTGCTGACCTCTTCCCCAATACCAAAACGGCTGTTGTCCTTAATCTCAACGTTCTCCGCAACAATCGTTTTATACAATTCACAGCCTGTTCCTATCCGGCTGTTATTCATGATAATGGAATCTCTCACAACGGTATCTTTTCCAATGGTAACTCCGCATCCGATGACGGAATTGTAAACCTTTCCGTAAATATCAGAGCCTTCTCCGACAATACTCTTTTCCACCACACTGCCGGCTGCAAAATACTGCGGAGGAAGAATATCACTTTTTGTATAGATTTTCCAATATTCTTCGTAAAGGTTAAACTCCGGAACAATATCTATCAATTCCATATTGGCTTCCCAATATGAATTCAAAGTTCCGACATCCTTCCAATAACCATTAAATTCATATGCATACAAAGGAGCACCGTTTTCATGGCAATACGGGATAATATGCTTGCCAAAATCAAGTGCCGGCTGGTCTGCCTTAGCAATCAATGCTTCCTTTAATGTTTTCCAATTAAATATGTAAATACCCATTGAAGCCAGATTACTTCTCGGATGCTCCGGCTTTTCTTCAAATTCGGTAATCTTACGGTTTTCATCCGTAATCATAATTCCGAAACGCTTTGCCTCCTCCATCGGAACGGGCATAACGGCAATGGTACATTCAGCCTTGTTCTGCTTATGAAAATCAAGCATCACTTCATAATCCATCTTGTAAATATGGTCACCGGAAAGAATCAGCACATACTCCGGGTTAAAGCTTTCCATATATTCAAGATTCTGATATATTGCATTGGCAGTACCGGTATACCACTCACTGTTTGTACTCTTTTCATAAGGAGGCAGAACCGTCACACCGCCGATATTGCGGTCCAAATCCCACGGAATACCTATGCCGATATGTGTATTCAGTCTTAGAGGCTGATACTGTGTTAATACTCCTACCGTATCTACTCCGGAATTAATACAATTGCTGAGGGGAAAGTCAATAATGCGGTATTTTCCCCCAAATGACACCGCCGGCTTAGCCACCTTCGATGTCAGCACGCCCAATCGGCTGCCTTGTCCGCCAGCTAACAGCATGGCAATCATCTCTTTTTTAATCATGTCATCACCTCTGAGTATATTTATTTTCACCAAACATAAATAGTTCTAAGGTATTATTAAAGTCATTATATCATACCGTTACAATAAAGTGAATGTTTTTTACTAAACAAAAAAGGTTTTTTCCACTTGCGTTTGTGCATATTTAACATGTTTTTTTCTTCTATTTTACATTGTTTGTACGTTTTTACAGCTTTTTTGTGCTGAAAAACAGATTTTTTCGTAATTTCTGGTATAATTCTCCTTTTTTCCTATACCATATAAAAATAAATTGTTTTTTTTATAACATTGCGATAAGATAACTATCAGAATGGATTATAAACTATAGATTGGAAGTATTTTTATGTATCAAATCGATTTTAACAATCCGGTTTCCGTTTATTTTATAGGTATTGGCGGCATAAGTATGAGCGGTCTTGCCGAAATTCTTCTTTCACGCGGTTTTACCGTCTCCGGCTCCGACAGAACACGTTCCCATCTTACCGAGCTCTTAGAGCAGAAAGGGGCTGTTGTTCATTATGGACAGCGTGCGGAAAATATCACCTCCGATATCGATCTTATTGTATATACTGCGGCCATCTCAAAAGATAATCCGGAGTGGATTGCCATGGAGCAGTCCGGTATTCCCTCCTTATCCAGAGCAGAGCTTTTAGGCGAAATCATGTGCAATTTCAAGCTCCCTGCAGCCGTCTCCGGCACTCACGGGAAAACTACTACCACGTCCATGATTTCCGAAATTCTTTTGAACGCCGATACCGATCCCACGTTATCTATCGGAGGTATTCTTAAATCCATAGACGGCAATATTCGGGTCGGGCACTCCGAATATTTTGTAACGGAAGCATGCGAATATACCAACAGCTTTTTGCATTTTCATCCTAAAATTTCAATTATACTGAACATAGAAGAAGACCATCTTGACTTCTTTAAAAATATAGAGGAAATCCGCGGTTCCTTTCACAGATTTGCTTTACTTTTACCGGAAGACGGCAGACTCATAATCAATCACGAGATTGATTGTGTGGATGAAATTACCTCCGGCATTTCCTGTCCATTTATCACATATGGCTTTGATTCCTCCTGTGATTATTATGCTACAGACATTGTTTACAATGAGCTTGGCTATCCTTCCTTTATTATTCATTCGAAAGAGTTCCCCGACAGTCCTGTCACTCTGGCAGTCCCGGGAAAACATAATGTATCCAACGCCTTAGCAGCTATTGCATACAGTGACTGCATGGGAATTGACCGGGAAACCGCTTTAGCCGCATTAAACGGCTTTACCGGAACAGAACGCCGCTTTGAAAAAAAAGGAGAGGTAGCAGGTATTACCATTATAGATGATTATGCACATCATCCTACAGAAATTACAGCAACCTTACATGCGGCTTCAAATTATCCCCACAGGAAATTATGGTGCGTATTCCAGCCCCATACTTATACAAGAACCCAGGCATTTTTAACAGAGTTTGCAGATGCATTAACGCTTGCAGACCATGTCGTACTTGCTGATATTTATGCCGCAAGGGAGAAAAATACAATTGGTATCAGTTCTCTTGATTTATGCAAATTAGTACAGAAAAGAGGAACTCCCTGCGATTATTTTTCTTCTTTTGACGAAATTGAAAATTTTCTTTTAGAAAATTGTACACAGGGTGATTTGTTGATAACTATGGGGGCCGGAGATATTGTAAAAGTGGGCGAAAAGCTTTTAGGCAAATAGTTATCCACGTAATCCACAAATTTTTTCTTGTTTTTCGCGAAAAAAATTTGTGGATTTCTTTTTGAAAAAAAGATAAAAAAAGCTTGTATTTTTCTATTTTTTATTTTTTATCCACATATTCCACATTATCCACACAAGCCGAAAACCTTGTATTTTCGGGCTTCCCGCCCATTCGTCCTGTTTTCTTTTTTTGGATTCTGTGTTATAATCACCTTTGCTTTGAAATAACAGAAATCAGGTGAATTTATGGGTGAGTTAACACTGTACAAGGAAAGCGGCGACGGAAATACCGTAGTCTCTAATTGTTTTATTGACCATTATCTTGCTGATGCAAATGATGCACAGATAAAAGTATATTTGTATCTGTTGCGTACCATGGGCTCCAACCGGGCTACAAGTATATCAGCAATTGCAGATAAATTTAATCATACGGAAAAGGATGTTCTGCGTTCTTTATCCTATTGGGAAAAAAAGGGGCTTTTGTCATTAGATTATGACAGCAATGGGCATCTTTACGGCATACGTCTTTTATCTCCACGCATCCGTACAAAGGAAGAAGCCGCTTCGTTTACTCCCTTTGTTACCCTGATGCCTGCCATGGGGCACAATTCCCCTGCAACACCGGCGCCTTCGGATTTGCAGTCCCCTGCCGCTTCTTATCAGAAGCCGGAATATACCCCCGATGACTTAAGGGCATTTCAGGAAAGCGAACGAACCGCAGAGCTTCTGTTTATTGCAGAACAGTATTTGAAAAAAACATTAAGCGCAAATGATATTCGTTCTGTTTTATTTTTAACGGATACGCTGCACTTTAGCAATGATTTAATTGACTACTTATTACAGTATTGTGTTCAGCGCGGCAAAAAAGATTTCCGTTATATTGAAAAAGTGGCTATCAGTTGGGCAGAGGCAAATATTACTACGCCTAAGGAAGCAAGCGAATACGCTGCCCGTTATGACCGCAATATCTATACCATCATGAATGCACTAGGGAAGAGCAGTACACCAACCTCTGCGGAGGTCGATTTCATGAAACGCTGGTATCTTGAATGGGGTTTTTCGTTAGATGTCATTCTGGAGGCATGCGAGCGCACGGTTCTTGCAACCGACAAGCACCGTTTTGAATACGCTGACAAAATTCTTTCCAGCTGGAAAAAGAACGGTGTCCGCCACAAAGCGGATATAGAGAAAATTGATTCTACATACAGGAAAGGTAAAAAACCTGTTGAAAAAAATATGTACTCAAATATGTTTACACAATTTGAACAGCACGATTACGATTTTGATGCTCTTGAAAAGAAGGTTTTAAGCAAAAAATAAGGAGTTTGTCGTGGCTTTATCCAATTCTCAGTTTACAAAAATCAAAAAAATTTATGATGACAGACAGCTTGCACGTCATTATGAGAAAGAGCGCCGTCTTACATATGTAAATGAACATATAGACGGCTTTCGGGAAGTAAATGAAAGTATTGCCTCACTTTGTGTAAAGCAGGCTTCGCTTTTATTGGACGGACAGGCTTTTGCTTTATCGGATTTAAAAGAATCCATCCGTATATTGAAGGAACAAAAGGCACTTTTGCTAAAAAATGCATCGCTTCCCGAGGACTATCTGGACGTTCCGTATATATGTCCGGACTGTCAGGATACCGGTTATCAAAACGGCGAAAAATGTCATTGCTTTAAGCAGGCGGCATTATCTTTACTGTATGACCAGAGCAATCTTAAGAACCTTTTGGATTCTATGGATTTTTCTATTGCATCTGATAAATACTATAAAGGAGAAGACTTACAAAACTACCTTGATTCTTACAACAAATCCGTCAATTTTGTAAATAACTTCAAGAATGACTATCAAAATCTTTGTTTTTATGGTACAGTAGGTACCGGCAAATCGTTTTTATCCGGCTGCATCGCAAAAGCACTTATGCAGGAGGGTCATTCCGTCATCTATTTCAGTGCATCCGGATTAATGGATTTCTTATCCCGTTATGCTCTCGATTACAAAAGCCGGGACGAATACGGGGAGGCATATCAGGATATATTTGAATGCGACCTCTTAATTATAGACGACTTAGGTTCTGAAATAACAAATGCCGCTTCCATTTCACGTTTATTTACATGCCTGAATGAACGGTTTTTGCGTCAAAAGAGCATTATTATTTCGACGAATCTCTCCATGCCGGAGCTGCGTACACGTTATTCGGACCGCATTTTCTCCCGTTTATATAACAATTTTGTTTTCTGCAAAATGACGGGAGCTGACATTCGTACAATATAGAACTTTTTATAAATGAAAGCGAGGACTTCTTTTCATGAATACGCGTGAAGAAACAAGAAACCTAGAAACAATTCCGGTAGGCCCCTTAGGTCTGATTCCGCTTCCGAGTTGCCGTGCACTTGGCAATAAGGTCAATGACTATCTCGTAAAATGGCGTGAAGAAAGAGAAAATGAACACAAAAATACTCTTTCATTTACAGGGTATCAACGCGATACTTTTATTTTAGAGCACAAGCTTCCGCGTTTTGGTTCCGGGGAAGGAAAAGGCGTCATCTATGAATCTGTCAGAGGGGATGATCTCTATTTAATGGTGGATGTCTGCAATTACAGCCTCACATATACGGTTGCCGGACACGAAAATCATATGTCACCGGACGACCACTATCAGGACTTAAAACGAATTATTGCGGCAGTTGAAGGTAAGGCCAAGCGAATTACTGTTATTATGCCGTTTTTATATGAAAGCCGTCAGCACAGACGCACTGCCAGAGAATCTTTGGATTGTGCACTTGCTCTTCAGGAGCTTATTAATATGGGGGTTGACAATATTATTACCTTTGATGCGCATGACCCTCGTGTACAGAATGCAATTCCATTGCACGGATTTGAAACAGTCCAGCCGGCTTATCAGTTTATTAAGGGCTTATTAAAAAATGTAAAAGGTCTGCAGATAGACGCAGATCATATGATGGTTATCAGCCCTGATGAAGGCGGGATGAGCCGCGCCATCTATATTGCCAATGTATTGGGTCTGGATATGGGTATGTTCTATAAGCGTCGTGATTATACACGTATTGTAAACGGACGTAATCCGATTATTGCACACGAATTTCTGGGTACGGACGTTGCCGGCAAGGACATGATTATTATTGATGATATGATTTCTTCCGGTGAAAGTGTGTTAGAGGTTGCTGCCGGTTTAAAAGCAAGAAAAGCGAACCGAATCTTTATTTTCTCTACATTTGGTCTTTTCACAAACGGGCTGGCAAAATTTGACAAGGCTTACTCAGATGGTTTGGTTACAAAAGTTCTTACTACTAACCTTATTTATCAGACACCTGAGCTTTTAAAACGCGAATGGTATATCAACTGTGATATGAGCAAATATATTGCCTATATCATTGATACACTGAATCATGACCAATCTATCAGTGATTTGTTAATTCCAAGCGACCGTATTACAAAAATTGTTAAGAAATACAAAAACAACGAATTATAAAAAAGAAAAAGAAGGCGGGATATCCCGTCTTCTTTTTTATGCCCCTATCATCTTTCCGGTATATAATTGGTAATATCGTCCTTTTTCTTCTATTAACTGTTCATGCGTTCCGCGCTCTATAATTCTTCCCTGCTCTAATACCATAATACAATCCGAGTTGCGTACTGTGGACAACCGATGCGCAATTACAAACGTGGTCCGTCCTTTCATTAATCTGTCCATACCTTCCTGTACCAGTTTCTCCGTACGGGTATCAATAGACGATGTCGCCTCATCCAATATCAATACAGGAGGATTTGCAACCGCGGCTCTGGCAATTGCTAAAAGCTGTCTCTGACCCTGGCTTAAGTTTCCACCGTCTCCCGAAAGCATTGTCCGGTAACCTTCCGGCAGACGTTTAATAAATCCGTGTGCATTCGCAAGCTTTGCAGCTTCAATACATTCTTCATCTGTTGCATCCAATCTTCCGTATCGGATATTGTCCATAACCGTACCGGTAAATAGGTGTGTCTCCTGCAATACGATTCCCAATGAGCGTCTTAAATCGTTTTTCCTGATTTTATTAATATTGATGTCATCATATCGTATCTTTCCATCCTGTATATCATAAAATCGGTTTATAAGATTGGTAATCGTTGTTTTACCGGCACCGGTGCTTCCCACAAATGCAATTTTCTGACCGGGTGTTGCGAACAGCTTGATATTGTGAAGTACCATTTTTTCATCATTATAGCCAAAATCAACATCGTCAAAAACAATATCGCCTTCCAGACGTGTATAAGTAACTTCTCCCGTCTGCATATGCGGATGCTTCCATGCCCAGATTCCGGTTCTTCTTTCTGTTTCGACAAGCAATCCGGCTTCATTTTCTTCTGCATTTACCAATTCCACATATCCGTCATCAACTTCCTGTTCAGCGTCTAACAACTCAAATACCCGTTCTGCCCCGGCCAATGCCATAATAATACTGTTCATCTGCTGGCTGACCTGCGAAACAGGCATGGAAAAATTCTTATTTAATGTCAGGAATGAAACAAGCCCGCCTATTGTCAATGAGGTTATCTGTTTTAAAGTCAATATCGCCCCTATAACCGCACATAATACATAACTTAAATGTCCGAGGTTATTGTTAATCGGCCCCATAATATTTACAAACATATTCGCATTATATGCACTGTCCCGAAGCTCATCATTCAATACACGGAAGGCTTCCATACTCTTTTCTTCACGGCAGAATACCTTGACTACCTTCTGGCCTTCCAGCATTTCTTCGATATAGCCATTCACTTTTCCCAAATCACCCTGCTGCTTTGAAAAATAATGAATGGAACGTCCCCCCAGCTTTGCTGTCACAAACAGAGTAAGGCCAATCATCAGGACGGTAAGTATTGTCAAAGGAATGTCAAGTACAAGCATCATGATAAAGGTAGAAATAATTGTTACAAGCGAGCTGATTAACTGCGGGATACTCTGTCCGATTAACTGGCGGAGTGTATCCACATCATTCGTATAAACGGACATAATGTTTCCATGGGCATGTGTATCAAAATATTTAATCGGAAGCGACTCCATATGTGTAAATAAATCAATACGCAGCTTCTTCATTGTTCCCTGGCTGATGCCAACCATAATACGGCTGTATGCATACGAACAGACTACTCCCGCTGCATAAACCGCCGCCAAAGAAATAAGTGCTTTTAAAAGCGGAATAAAATCAGGAGTCTGCATCTTAGTAAGAGGAAGAATGTAGTCATCAATCAATTCCTTCATAAACCAGGTTCCGCGAAGCGTTGCCAGAGACGATGCCAGAATACAGATAATTACAACTGCAAAATGAAGCTTATACCCCGAGAACGTATACTCTATCAGACGCCTGAAAGTTTTTCCCGGATTTTTTACTTTTGGTTTGGGACCCATAGGGCCGCCCTTCATATGTCCCTTTACCGGTTTAACCGTTCTGACTGTTTCTGCCATCCCTATTCCTCCTCTCTTCCGTTTTTATTATCATGCGGTTCATCAAAATCACCGCCACCCTTTGTCTGTGTTTCGTAAATTTCCTGATAAATCGGATTTGTCCGCAGTAATTCTTCATGTGTATCGAAAGCATCTATTCTGCCGTCTTCCATAACCATAATACGGTCTGCATTCTCTACACTGGAAATTCTCTGTGCAATAATAAGCTTTGTAGTCCCGGGGATTTTTTTAGCAAACGCTTCCCTTATTCTTGCATCCGTTGCGGTATCAACCGCGCTTGTGGAATCATCCAGAATCAATATCTTCGGGTGCTTTAATAAAGCCCTTGCAATACAGAGACGCTGCTTCTGTCCCCCGGAAACATTGCTTCCCCCTTGTTCAATCCGGCTTTCATATCCGTCCGGCATTTTCTCAATAAATTCATCCGCACATGCCGAAACACAGGCTTCCTTACATTCCTCCAATGTCGCATCTTCTTTTCCCCAACGCAGGTTTTCCAATACGGTTCCGGAAAAGAGTACATTTTTTTGCAATACAGCCGCAACCTCATTTCTGAGAACATCCAAATCATATTCCCTTACATCTACTCCGCCTACACAGACAGTTCCCGTATTCACATCATATAAACGACTGATTAGATTCACCAAAGTAGATTTACCGCATCCTGTACCGCCGATAATACCGATTGTCTCTCCACTTTCTATCGTAAAATTTATATCCGTCAGCGTGTTTTCACCGCTGCCTTTTTTATAGGAAAAACTTACATCTTTAAATTCTATTTTCCCATCTGTAACCTTCATCACGGGATTCTTCGGATTTACAATATCCGCCTTTTCCTCCAATACCTCTGCAATTCGTCTTGCGCTTGCCGCACTCATTGTCAACATAACAAAAATCATGGACAGCATCATAAGTGACATAAGCACGCTCATCACATATGTAAATAAAGAAGTCAGTTCACCGGTTGTAAGCTCTCCTATCACAATATACTGTGCGCCAAACCATGATAAGCCAATCATGCAGCCATATACAACAAGCATCATTATGGGGGCATTTAATACAATCGTACTCTCCGCTTTAATAAACATTTTGGCAAGCTTCTCTGCTGCATGAATAAATTTTTCATTTTCAAATTTTTCTCTTACAAAAGCCTTTACAACGCGGATTGCCGAAACATTTTCCTGTACGGACGCATTTAAGTCATCATACTTTTCAAATACCTGCCTAAAAAGATTCATACAGCTTTTAACAAGGAAAAACAGGGCAATCCCCAATACTACAATCGCAACCAAAAATATCCTGCTGAGTTTTGCATTGATTACAAAGCACATCACCATACTGATAATAAGTGTCATGGGAGCGCGTACCGCAATACGCAGAATCATCTGATATGCATTCTGTACATTTGTAACATCTGTTGTCATTCGCGTTACAAGACCTGCTGTACTGAATTTATCAATGTTGGAGAATGAAAAAGTCTGTATATTACGATACATGGCTTCCCGCAGATTACAGGCAAATCCTGATGATGCTTCCGCTCCGAATTTTCCACCCAGACAGCCGAATATAAGACTGCATAATGCCATCAAAAGCATTATGGTTCCGTAAATCAGAATTTTTTCCATATTTCCGGCTTCAATTCCTTTATCGATAATAGATGCCGTCACAAACGGAATAAGCACCTCCATCAAAACTTCCATTATCATACAACATGGTGTTAAGAAAGATGCTTTTTTATATTTCCCGATATTCTTACTTAAAATCTTAATCATGTTTATCCACCCTATTTCACTCAGACTATGTATCAATATAAATTTCCTACTTTATTTAGAAAATCCTTATATAGTATATCACGCCTTTTTTATTTATAATAATGAAAGAAAT
>SAMEA3663267__coassemble_398_pt1 | contig 13634 bp, 11 predicted proteins | sample SAMEA3663267__metabat2_low_PE_017 | metagenome-assembled genome bin SAMEA3663267 (sample SAMEA3663267) | pig gut metagenome | biome: pig gut; feature: pig-associated habitat; material: faeces | place: China | collected 2013 | reverse complement strand
TCGTATGAACATCGGTCAGGTTATGGAAAACGAACTTGGTATCGCAGGACACTTCCTTGATGAATGGTATTCATCACCAGCATTCCAGACACCAAGTCAGGAACAGATCGCAGAAAAACTTGTTGAAGCAGGTCTTTCTCCAGACTGTAAGCAAATCGTTCATGACGGTTTCACAGGTGAACCATTCCTCAATCCAATTTTCGTTGGATGTACATACTTCATGAAGCTCCATCACCTTGTTGATGATAAGATGCATGCACGTTCAACAGGACCTTACTCACTCGTTACTCAGCAGCCACTTGGTGGTAAGGCTCAGTTCGGTGGTCAGCGTCTCGGAGAAATGGAAGTTTGGGCTCTGGAAGCTTACGGTGCATCTTATACACTCCAGGAAATCTTAACAGTTAAATCCGATGATGTTGTCGGCCGTGTTAAGACATATGAAGCCATTATCAAAGGCGATAACATACCTGAACCGGGAATTCCGGAATCCTTCAAGGTATTGTTAAAAGAATTACAGTCACTCGGTCTTGATATCAAGGTTCTTCGTGAAGACCAGACGGAAGTAGAAATCATGGAATCTGTTGATTACAGTGATTCCGATTATCGCTTTGATTTGGATAATGATACACGTAATTATAATTATGAAAATGAATCCTTCGGTGCTCATGGCTATCAGCAGCAGGAGTTTGATGAAGAAAGCGGCGAACTCATAAGTACGGAAGAGGATGATGACTTTGCAGATGAAGAATTTGCAGATGACCAGGATGATTACGGCGATTCATTAGACGAGTAAAACATCTGATAAAAAAGTTGGAAGGAGTGCCATAAATGTCAGAAACAAAACAAGAAGCCTATCAGCCAATGACATTCGATGCAATTAAAATCGGATTAGCTTCACCGGAAAAAATAAGAGAATGGTCAAAAGGAGAGGTAACAAAGCCCGAAACCATTAACTATAGAACTTTAAAGCCGGAAAAAGAAGGTCTCTTCTGTGAGAGAATCTTCGGGCCGAGCAAGGATTGGGAATGTCATTGCGGTAAATATAAGAAAATCAGATATAAGGGTGTTATCTGTGACAGATGTGGTGTTGAGGTTACAAAGAGCAACGTTCGTAGAGAGCGTATGGGTCACATTGAACTTGCAGCGCCGGTATCCCATATCTGGTATTTTAAGGGAATCCCTTCCAGAATGGGATTAATCCTTGATTTATCACCACGTGTTCTGGAAAAGGTATTATATTTTGCTTCCTATATTGTATTAGACCAGGGAGAAACAGATTTACAGTATAAGCAGATTCTTTCTGAAAAAGAATACGGCGATGCAAGAGAAACCTGGGGCAATAAATTCCGTGTAGGAATGGGCGCGGAAGCAATCAAAGAACTGCTTCAGGCAATTGATTTGGAGACAGAATCCGTTGAGCTTAAAACCGCATTGAAGGATTCTACAGGTCAGAAACGTGCCAAAATCATTAAGAGACTGGAAGTGATTGAAGCGTTCAAGGAATCCGGCAATGATCCTTCATGGATGATTCTGGATGTTGTTCCGGTTATACCGCCGGATCTTCGTCCGATGGTTCAGTTAGACGGCGGAAGATTCGCCACCTCTGATTTGAATGATTTATACAGAAGAATTATTAACCGTAACAACCGTTTGAAGAGATTATTAGAGCTTGGGGCACCTGATATTATCGTGCGTAACGAAAAGAGAATGCTCCAGGAAGCAGTTGATGCATTAATCGATAACGGCAGAAGGGGAAGACCTGTTACCGGTCCCGGAAACAGAGCATTGAAATCCCTTTCCGATATGTTAAAGGGTAAGGGCGGTCGTTTCCGTCAGAACTTACTTGGTAAACGTGTTGACTATTCAGGACGTTCCGTTATCGTGGTAGGACCGGAACTTAAAATTTATCAGTGTGGTCTTCCGAAAGAAATGGCAATTGAATTATTCAAGCCTTTTGTTATGAAGGAATTGGTATTCAGAGGTATTTCTCAAAATATCAAAAATGCAAAGAAATTAGTGGAACGTTTGGATGCCAGTGTATGGGATGTGTTGGAAGAGGTTATTAAGGAACATCCGGTTATGCTAAACCGTGCTCCTACTCTGCACAGATTAGGTATTCAGGCATTTGAGCCGATTTTAGTAGAAGGTAAAGCTATTAAGCTTCATCCGCTTGTATGTACAGCCTTCAATGCTGACTTTGATGGTGACCAGATGGCGGTTCATCTTCCGTTATCCGTAGAAGCGCAGGCAGAGTGCCGTTTCCTTCTGCTTTCTCCGAACAACCTGTTGAAACCTTCAGATGGTGGTCCGGTTGCCGTTCCTTCACAGGATATGGTTCTCGGTATCTACTATCTTACACAGGAAAGAGAAGGTGCCGTTGGAGAAGGTAAATTCTTCAAAAATATTAATGAAGCAATTTTAGCATATGAAAATGGTGTATGTACCCTGCATTCACGTATTCGTGTACGTGTATCCAAAGAAGTAAACGGTGAAGTTATTACAGATACTGTAGAATCTACTTTGGGACGTTTTATCTTCACTGAGATTCTCCCGCAGGATTTAGGCTTTGTGGATCGTTCCAAGCCGGAAAATGCATTGTTGTTAGAAGTAGACTTCCATGTTGGTAAGAAAGGCTTAAAACAGATCCTTGAAAAAGTAATTAATATTCATGGTGCAAGCAAAACTGCTGAAGTTTTGGACTATATTAAGGCTACGGGTTATAAATATTCTACTAAAGCAGCTATGACCGTATCCATTTCCGATATGACCGTACCTGCACAGAAACAGCAGATGTTGGAGGATGCGCAGGCAACTGTTGATAAGATTGCACAGAACTACAGACGTGGTCTTATTACAGAGGAAGAACGCTATCGTGCTGTAGTGGAAACCTGGAATGAAACAGATAAAGAGCTTACGGATGTGCTGTTAAAAGGTCTGGATAAATATAATAACATTTATATGATGGCAGACTCAGGTGCCCGTGGTTCCAACCAGCAGATTAAGCAGTTGGCCGGTATGCGTGGTTTGATGGCGGATACAACAGGTAGAACCATCGAATTGCCGATTAAATCTAATTTCCGTGAAGGTCTTGATGTATTGGAGTATTTCATGTCTGCACACGGAGCTCGTAAGGGTCTTTCCGATACAGCTCTTCGTACTGCTGACTCCGGTTATTTGACAAGACGTATGGTTGATGTTTCACAGGAATTAATTATCCGTGAAACAGACTGCTGTGAGGGAAGAGATGAAATCTATGGTATGTCTGTTAAGGCATTCATGGAAGGCAAAGAGACGATTGAAAGCTTAAAGGACAGAATTACGGGAAGATATTCCTGTGAGGAAATCAAAGATAAAGACGGTAATGTCATTGTTAAGAGAAATCATATGATTACTCCGTCACGTGCTGCTAAGATTTTAAGTGTTGGTGTAAATGCACAGGGTGAACCGGTCGAAGAAGTTAAGATTCGTACAATCCTTACTTGCCATTCACATAACGGAATCTGTGCGAAATGCTACGGTGCTAACATGGCAACCGGTGAAGCAGTGCAGGTTGGTGAAGCAGTCGGTATTATCGCAGCGCAGTCAATCGGTGAACCCGGTACACAGTTAACCATGCGTACCTTCCATACCGGTGGTGTTGCGGGTGATGATATTACACAGGGTCTTCCTCGTGTTGAGGAACTTTTTGAGGCAAGAAAGCCGAAGGGACTTGCAATTATTGCAGAATTCAGCGGTGTTGCCACAATTAAGGATTCTAAGAAGAAACGCGAAATTGTCATTACAAATGACGAGACCGGTGAATCCAAGACATACCTGATTCCTTACGGTTCACGAATAAAAATTATGGATGGTGCAGTACTTGAAGCCGGTGACGAATTGACAGAAGGTAGTGTTAATCCGCATGACTTACTGAAAATCAAAGGTATCCGTGCCGTACAGGACTATATGATTCGCGAAGTTCAGCGTGTATATCGTTTACAGGGTGTTGATATCAGTGATAAGCATATTGAGGTCATTGTACGTCAGATGCTTAAGAAGGTTCGCGTTGAAAATAACGGAGATGCTGATTTCCTGCCTGGTACTTTAGTTGATGTCCTTGACTTTGAGGAGATGAACGAGAAGCTTATTGCAGAAGGAAAAGAACCTGCAGAAGGCAAACAGATTATGCTTGGTATTACCAAAGCGGCTCTTGCAACAAATTCCTTCCTGTCAGCAGCGTCCTTCCAGGAAACCACAAAGGTTCTTACGGAAGCAGCAATAAAGGGTAAGGTTGATCCATTGATTGGCTTGAAAGAAAACGTTATTATCGGTAAGCTGATTCCCGCCGGAACCGGTATGAAGAGATATCGTGATGTAACTCTTTCAACTGATTACAAAGAAACAGATGTTTTTGATATAAGTGACGGAATGGAAGCGGACGGAGTAGAAGATAGCTTTGAAACAGAAGACATTACGGATGAGGTAATGGAAGAATCCATGCTGGAAACGGTTGCAGCAGATGAGACTGCAGCAAATGAATAAGTAACAGAAGAATGCCGGGTTAATTAACCCGGCATTCTTTTATAAACATAAGGATGGCTCGAGAAGCGTGCTCTCCGTTGTTAATGAATCAGTATTAAACTTTCATCCAATTCGGGAGTGGAAATATTTACGAGTGAATAAGAGGTAATGCGATAGTAGCTGTCACCTTCCTCCTGAGGATATAGAAACTCAACCTCTACCTGTAAATTTTGATAATCTGAAATAGGAACGGTAATGGTAGTTCCTTTGGTAACAGTATCAAAATAAGCATTCATTGAATCGGAAGTAGCGTATGCTCTCGCAAGTCTGACATCCAGCTCACCGAGCTGTTCTTCTGCAAGATTACATGCATTATAATAGGTTATATTTTTTTGCCTGATGTTTTCCGTAAATTTCTTGTCAGTAATCGCAGAGGACAAAGAAAGAACAGAAAATGATACTAAACTGATAATAACAAATATTAAAAGCATAGTTGAGGAACCAATATTTACACCCGGGACTTGTTTTCTTTTCATAATCAAATCTCTTTTCTCTAAGCATTTTTAAATAATAGCAATAATGCATTTTTCTATGCAAATCAGCAGGTAGTTATACAAAACAGAACTATAATGTGTCCTGTACATATTTTTTTATCGTAGATTGATATAGAGAATCACTTTTATCCATGCGATGAATGTCAAGATTAAGAATGCGATAGGATAAATTCTGCTCAAATGATAAAATCACAGTATATCGTGCTTCTGCTTTTGGACAGATTGTTCTATTCTTTGAAAAGAATAAAACAATATTGTCATTGGATTCCTCATATTCGTTATAATAAGAGAGCATTTGTGCTTTATCACCGTTTGCATAGTGAAAATACTCACAGATATCCTGAGCAATCAAAGTCGCTTTTGATATATCCTCCGTAGCCTCATTAATAGCATGTGCTTTGACAAAAAGTTGAATACATACCGCGCTTGACAGCGAGAAAAACAATATGCTGATCATTAATTCCATTAAAAACAGACTTGCACGTGAGCTTCGCATTTTTAAATCCTTTCTGAGTGCAAATAATAAATATCAATAAACAAAGTTTGATTTTGAACTGATGATTATGGTTTCCGACTTAAGGTCATCATCTACAAGTGTAATTTCATATAATCCGTCATCTAATTTGGTGATGAAGAAATCGGAAATTGCCAGAATATTTCTTCCTGCTTCAGGACTTAAGGTAATGTCCTTTTTAGTAAATAGTTCCTTTAGTTGTCCGGCATACGAATAAATGTAAGTACAGTATAATTCATCATTATATGTACTGTTCAAAACAAGAGCATCATTTCCGCCGAACTTTTGAACATTCACGCCATCTAGAGTGTCGTTTTGACGTATTTTCTCAACTATATAAGATAATGAAGTAGTGGAAGTGAAATGTTTTTCCATACTATTAATCGTATTTTGGTATACTTTGGCACCAACCGCTATTAAAAGAATGGAGCAGAGTGCAAATACACAAAATAAAGTAAGAACAAAAAGCAAATCTACCATGTGTCGGTGTTCATTTTTGATGTTCATTTTGCAGTTCCTTTCCGAATAATCGTAAAGTCAGGGTACAGATTTGTACCGATTGGTTGATAATCCACAATAAACATGTCTTTATCGTAAGTCAAACCATAATGAATTTCCATATATTCCAGACTTGGAGGATAAAAACCTTCCAAAGCATAACAATGCACAATATTTCGTTCCATTGCTCTAATAAGAGATTCTTCCTGTTGTCTGCCGGAAGAGGAATCAACATAAGAAATTCCGAACAAAAACAAAACCATAATAATACAAAAGAATATAATTCCAATGTGGAATGAATTTATTTTTTTTCTCTTGCGAATTCGAAAACCACTCATAGCAAAAAACCTGCCTTTCCATGGAAAATCCGTTAACCAATGCTGGTCATGATGCTAAGTAACGGTAAGATTACGGAAAGTAGAATCAAACCGACAACGAAGGAGAGGGATATTACAAGAGTCGGCTCCAAAACAGAGATAAATGTCCGAATCTTCTTATCGGTTTGCTCCTCATATATATGTGCAATCTTTGCCAATATAGAATCCAAATTTCCGGTTTTGACACCAATTGCAATCATTCGGGAATAGAGGTTGTTAAAAAAGTGTTCCTTCTGCAATGCCTCGGCAAATCCGTCACCCTCCGTAATATGATTGCGGCACTTTTTTACTTTTCCCTATTTCCCACAAGGTAGCTTACCATCTCCAGACTCTGATAGATACCCATTCCGCTGCCTAACATCAAAGACATTCCCGATGCAAAACGACCATAGGCTACAGAGTCATAGAAACGTTTTAACGGACCTATTTTTGAGGCAACCTCAGCCAGAAAAGAAGCGCCTCTGGTAGTTTTTGTCACAAAAAAGAACAATGCTGCAAGTAAGAATAAAAATCCAAAGAAAAGAATGGAACAGGACTGAAGTTTGTCGCCTAATCTTAATAAAGAACCGGAGAAACCATCCATCTGTGTTCCAAGTTGTATAAATACCTGATTAAAAAGCGGCAACACCTTTGAAATGATTACGGCGATTATAATTAACATCATAATAATCATAATAAAAGGATAGGTAATGGCACTTTTTATACTCTCGGAAATATTGTCCTCGTGCTCGTAATAGTCGCTTAAGGATTGCATAACATCATCAATCCGACCGGTTTCTTCTCCGATGGCAATCATATTTTCCACGTATTCGGGAAATACACCGGACTGCCTTATGGATGTGGTAAATGTTTCGCCAAGAACAGCCGATTTATAGATGGATTGCAAAATTTGTTTTGCAGACTCATCCTTTGTGTCACTTATAAGAATGGCAAGTCCATCTTTGGGAGTAATACCGGCCTTCGTAATCATAGCCATTTGCTCACAAAAAGATGCTATTTCCAAGTTGGTCAGTCGATTTCTTTTTCTCATAATGAATTCCCTTCGTTTATTTGTTGTTATTTAATATGTATATTTTGTCACATAATTGGTTCCGTCGCCAATAAAGTCTTTCAAATCCTTTTCGGAAGAACTTGCAGCAAAAGTGGGATCCATTAACTTCCAGCTTTGTCCGTCAAATTCAATAATTCCGTTTACCCATCCTTTTTCATCCAGATATGTGGAAATCCAGGCGTGGTAGGCTTCGCCGGCATATCCGATTTCCAATCTTGTCGGAATGCGCTGGCTCCTTAACATGGAAGCCATGGCAGAAGCAAAGTCAAAGCAGATTCCTTTTTTTGTGGTAAGCAGTTCATCCACTACCGGGACATATCCGCTTTCTACGGTAGTAGCTTTGTCATAGTCATAGGTTATGTTCGAAATAATATAATTGTAAACATTGGTAACAACCGTCAAATCATCGTTTGCAGGCAAGGCCAATTCGGATGCAAGCGCTACAACCTTGGAATTGTTGTCAAAATTTACATATTGATTAGGGTATAAATAAGGACTGAATTCATCTGTAACGGAAACTTCGTAAGTATTGTTAAAGATAGTGGCATATTGTGTCCCTGAAATATTTTCATGAATACCGATTGAATAGGTGCCGTTACCTGCGGCAAAAGGGAATGCTTCATAGGAAGTGCCGAGGTTGTATGTATAAGTTACACTATTGGGGCCGGTTACCTGCATTTTTACCTTATTATTAGTGCCAAGATATTTTGCCATGAAATATCCGCATTCAATATGGGATAAATCCAGACTGACCAATTCGTTACCATCAGTAGAACTGCCGTCTGCAGACGGGGTTAGACAAACGGGTGTATTGTCACGACTGCCTTTTGCAGAGGCAGAATCCATATCGGGGGCGGACTTGCCGGTATTATCGCTAAGCGGTGTATCAGAAGCGTCGTTCTCCAACAGAGTAGAACTTTCCGGAGTGGTCGGAGACGGAGTAGAACCGCCACAGGCCGTCAGAAAAAAGGAGAACAGAATTATGGACAAAATGATTATTTTTTTTTCTGAAAAAATATCTATAAAAAATTTGTGCATAATGTCACCTCTCTTCCCTAATGATTGTATAGTATTAATAAACTTACAAAAAATAGAAAAAATAATTTGTCAGTCTACTATATGAGTGCTATTATTATAGCAAGAATGCAAACAAATAGGAACCCAAATTGTAAAAGAAATTTATTATCGAAGATTTAAAGGGGGAAAAATATGGAAGAGAGACGTAAGATTAACAGAGTCAAATATATTGCAAAAAGTGTAATTGTTGTTTGCGATACGGAAGAGACGATTTATGTTGATGTGGAAAATGTAAGTCCTCTCGGTATGGGAATTCGCATGAAAGCGGATGCACCGAATATTCTGGGGAAAGATATTATCATTGTTGCGGAAACCCTGATTATGTATGCTGAGGTAAATCGTCAGGAAAAACAGGAAGACGGTACGTATGTTGTCGGTATCCGGGCAAAGAAATTTACAGAAGATGTTTTGGAATATCTATTCAGTCATATTGGAAAAGACATATAGAAGAAAAAAGTCACAGGAATTAAAAAAACTATTTGCGTGTGACCGCTGTGTGACTACACACTGTTAAACTGAACACAGAAAATGAGAAATATTGGAACGGGAACATATATTTGTCAAAAGGGAGAGAAGAAAAAATGATGAAGAAAAATCTATTAAACAAACATGTTGTAAAAGCAATTTCACTTGGCCTATCAGCAGTTATGCTTACAACACCAATGCAGGCAATGGCAGCTGAAGGGGATGATACAACACCGGCTGACCCTGCGGAAGTGGATGTCAAAGAGGACAGCAAATACGAAACAGCAGAAGGTTTGGTGGAGGATGCACAGGGTAGTACAACGGATGCAAGTGATGCAGCAGCTGCAGAAGAATTAAAGGATGTTACGGCAGTAGTGGATGAAGAAACTGTTGATTATACAGACGTGGCAAATGATGAAACAACAGCAAACAAGGAACTTACTGATGCAGAAGCCGGTTTAATTCAGACAGATGCAGCAGAAGAAGCGGCAGCGGTTGATGTTTCAGAGGCTAAAGACATTACAGAAGAAATCGAAGTAAACAATGCTGTTATTACAGATGCAAGTAAGGAAGCAAGTGATGCAACAGATAAGGCAGCAGAAGCAGCAGCAGAAGCTGCAAACGCAACAACAAAAGAAGAGGCTCAGGCAGCAGCAGATAAAGCAGCGGAAGCAGTTGCAGAAGCAGAAGCGGCTCAGGAAGAAGCACAGGCTGCATATGATGAGAATGTTGATAAATTAGCAGAAGCAGAGAAGGAATTAGCATCAGCAAAAGATAATCTTGAGGCAGCAAAGAAATCTCTTGCCGCAACAAAGGAGGATGTAGCGGCAGCAGAAGCAGCCGTAATTGCAGCAGAAAAAAAAGCTAAAGCATTAAAAGATGAAGTTGATGAAGAAGCAAAAGAACTTAAGGAATCTAAAGAAGCGGCTTTAAAGGCAGCTTATGAAAATATGATGGCTCAGAAATCGGTTTCTAACCTGTATGAGGACTATGGTAAAGATGAAAATGAGGATGGTATCGGTGATGAATGGTTAGATGAATTTGGAGTTGAAAGTGCTTCCGGTGATTACTGGAAAGCAGCAGATGCTTATTTTGAACTGTATTTAAAATACGTATACGGCGATAACTATCAGAAGGGAACATGGACAAGAAAGAACACATTAGATAATGGTTTGAATTATGTGGCTTTAAGAGACAATGTATTCACAGTAACATATCTTGATGAAAACGGTGAAGAAGCTACTGCTCTTTACAATTATCATACAGCAGATAAAGATGGTAACATTTCTATCTTCGAAAAACAAATTGATACAGATATTATTATCAATAAAACAACAGAGACATCATCAGAAGATGCATTATCTATTGAGAATATTAATGAGGACGGTAGCGTTACTTATACAAAATATGATGATGTTAAGAAGGATACGGATGTTGTTGTCAGTGTAGAAACGGATGAGAATGGTAAAGATACAAGTATCTTAGTTAAGGATGATAATTCAAAGCAGACAGGAAACGTTGATGATCTTGCAGAATATCAGAAATCTCTTGGCAAAAATCAGAATGCTGAAGTGACAGGGAAAACAGAAACGATTTATGAAATCGGTGAAATTACAATTGTTGATTCTTATGAGCAGAAGAAAGAAAAAGAAAAGTCTGTAACCACTTTCAAGAATGAGAATGATTTCAAGAATCAGGTAGATTCAGCGGTTGCAGAGGGCAAGGTTGTTGAAATCAGTTGGAAAGGTTTATTTGGTACTCATACAATTGATGCAAGTGATGTTAACTGGTTTACACTTATGGCAGACGATTTGGCTGAACTCATTGGTTGTGGGCTGAAGATTGAAGTGTTTAACATGGTTGATGATACATCAAGACCTAAGGATACTCATACAGAACAAGGTATTATTGCAAAGACAACTGCAAACGTTACAACGACTACAAACAATCAAGATACGAAAGACGGATATTTCGGAAGCTGGAAGAAAGTCGGTAGATGGAAGAGAGAATGGGTTTCACCAGAAGAAAAAGCAACAAGAGATGCTGAAGCGAAGAAGGCACAGTTAGAAGCAGCCGGTTATAGCAATGTTGAGTATCAAATTCATAAAGCGGGACTCTTTGACGGTCATAACGGTGTATATTATACAATTACTTATACATCTTCTTCAACAGAGAGCAAGACAATCAAGACAGAGTCATACACAGCAACTGCTTATGGTATGAACACCATCACAACTGAAAATGTAATTGAAACTCAGGAAGAAGTTAAGTATTGGCAGGAAAGAAAAAATACAACAAATGACCAGAAAATTAAGGATGCTATTGAGGGTGTTGAAAAGCTCCTTAATGATATGAGAGCAAAACAGGATGCAGCAGATAAAGCATTATTGGCTGCTCAGGATGCTAAGAAGGATGTAGATGCAGCTAAAGAGGAATTAGATAAGTTGTCAGTTGACGATACGGCTTATCAGGCAGCATTGGCAAAATATAATAAAGCAAACGAAGCATTTACTTCAGCAAAAGATTTCTTAGATGAAATTAAGGACGATGTTGAAAAAGCAAAGAAGGATTATGAAGATGCAGCAGACGAACTCGACAGATTCAATCCTACAGGTGGCGGGGACGGTACAGATCCTACACCGGATACAACTCCCGATCCTACAGTAGTGCCTCTTGCAACTCCTGTAGCAGTTCCTACGGTAGTTGCTCCTGTTACATTAGCGGCAGGTGTTGCTCAGGCAGTAGTAGCAATTGATGATGAAGCTACTCCGTTAGCAGGCGGTATCAGAGCGGCGGAACCGGAAGCAGCAGATGAAAAAGAGGAAGCAGTTGTAGCTATTGAAGATGAAGCTACACCTCTTGCAGCAGCTCTGCCAAGCGCGGAAGAAAAGGCAAATATGTCTTGGTGGTGGTTGTTGATAATTGCAATCTTAGGTGCGACAGGATATAAGATGTATAAAGATCATCAGAAGAAAAAAGAAGAAGCAACACAGGAAGCATAAGGTGTGATTAAAAATGAGTGTAAGGGGCTGATTATTCAGCCCCTTTTACCAGTATTTGGGGGAAAAATTAACATACATCACAAATGTTATGTATAAATATGGAAGAAGCCGGAAATAGTAATAGATGATTGAAAAAAAGTATACAAAAATATACAATAAATTTCGTGAATTTTTTTAAGAAAATATTGACAATCGAAATTGTGGGAATTATACTAATTTAGTGTGCGCGATAATGCGTATGTACTTACATTTATTTTATAAACAGGAGGTGAAACCGAATGCCAACATTTAACCAGTTAGTAAGAAAAGGACGTCAGACTTCAGTTAAGAAATCTACAGCACCTGCTTTATTAAAGAGCTTCAACTCTTTACACAAGAAAAGCGTAGATTCCAACTCTCCTCAGAAGAGAGGTGTCTGCACAGCTGTTAAGACAGCAACTCCTAAGAAACCTAACTCAGCTCTTAGAAAAATCGCCAGAGTTCGTCTTTCAAACGGAATCGAAGTAACAAGCTACATTCCGGGTGAAGGTCACAACTTACAGGAGCACAGCGTTGTTCTTATCAGAGGCGGTAGAGTTAAAGACTTACCCGGTACAAGATACCATATTATCAGAGGTACTCTTGATACTGCAGGAGTCGCTAACAGAAAACAGGCTCGTTCTAAATACGGCGCTAAGAGACCTAAGGCTGCTAAATAATGTAATGCAGTTTGGTTAGGAAACATAAAGTTTGTTTTACAAATTTTATGTCGGAGATTTTGTACCACAATAAGAACTAATTAAGTGTTGGAATTCTGGGGGAAACCTAAGAGATAGACGACACGAACACTAGTCGGCCCGCATGCGGGACTTGTGAGTACCGATGATTTAATAATATTATTAAGGAGGGAAGAACCGTGCCACGTAAAGGACATATTCAAAAAAGAGACGTTTTAGCAGATCCTTTATACGACAACAAGGTAGTTACAAAGCTTATCAATAACATTATGTTAGACGGTAAGAAGGGTGTAGCTCAGAAAATCGTATACGGCGCATTTGCAAGAGTAGAAGAAAAGGCTGGGAAGCCTGCTCTTGAAGTTTTTGAAGAAGCAATGAATAATATTATGCCTGTACTTGAGGTTAAGGCAAGACGTATCGGTGGAGCAACTTATCAGGTGCCAATCGAAGTTAGACCGGACAGACGTCAGGCATTAGGTCTTCGTTGGTTGACCATGTTTTCTCGTAAACGTGGTGAGAAGACAATGGAAGAAAGACTTGCCAACGAAATTCTTGATGCAGCAAACAATACAGGCGCTGCAGTAAAGAGAAAAGAAGATATGCACAAGATGGCAGAAGCAAACAAAGCATTTGCTCACTATCGTTTTTAATAATTATAGGAGGAAAAAGCCTTGGCTGGAAGAGAATATCCATTAGAGAGAACCAGAAACATTGGTATTATGGCTCATATTGATGCAGGTAAGACAACAACAACAGAGCGTATTCTTTACTATACCGGTGTTAACTATAAGATTGGTGATACTCATGAAGGTACTGCAACCATGGACTGGATGGAGCAGGAACAGGAAAGAGGTATTACAATTACATCAGCCGCTACTAC
>SAMEA3663267__coassemble_378_pt1 | contig 13981 bp, 17 predicted proteins | sample SAMEA3663267__metabat2_low_PE_017 | metagenome-assembled genome bin SAMEA3663267 (sample SAMEA3663267) | pig gut metagenome | biome: pig gut; feature: pig-associated habitat; material: faeces | place: China | collected 2013 | reverse complement strand
TCCACCCTATTTCACTCAGACTATGTATCAATATAAATTTCCTACTTTATTTAGGAAATTCTTATATAGTATATCACGCTTTTTTTATTTATAATAATGAAAGAAATCTAAATTTCACAAAGAATTCATAAATACAGTATGTATGGGGCTCATTTGTTCTTGACATTTGAAAAACAAATGGTATACTTGACAGCGTTATGTACTTCATAGCAAAACCGTGTGTTCGAAACCATCCACACGTAAAACAAAACTAAGGAGAATCAAAATGAAAAAAAATGTTACCTACCTCACACAAGCGGCAATAATTGCCGCACTCTATGTCGTATTGACTTTTTTTGCCAATTCACTTGGGCTCGCAAATTATGCCGTACAGGTCCGTTTCTCGGAAAGTCTCTGTATTCTTCCCTATTTTACACCTGCCGCCATACCCGGACTTTTTATCGGATGTCTTCTAAGCAATATCCTGACAGGATGTGCACTGTTAGACATTATTTTCGGAAGCATTGCAACCTTGATTGGTGCCATCGCAACACATCTGTTGCGGAAAAATAAGTGGCTTGCCCCGGTTGGTCCTGTCTTATCAAATGCACTGATTGTTCCCGTTGTACTTTTCTATGCGTATGGCATACAACCTATCTGGTTCTCATTTATTACTGTGACGATAGGTGAAGTCATTTCATGCGGAATATTGGGTATGTTATTGTTGACCGCTCTTACAAAATACAAACAAATACTCTTTCCGATACAATAAAACAGAGAAATATTATAAACGGCAGTCAGTATTTATTTACTGACTGCCGCATAGGTCATAAAGCAATTACCATTCTCTTCAAACATCTCTCTCGAATCATTAAGCCCTTTTTTATAAATCTTACCGTTTTCGGGGTCCATAAGCACCACATTCTGCTGATTAAATCCGATTATCAACACAGCCGTTTGTGCATCCTTTAATGCAAGCACCGGGATATCCTGATTAACATAATACAACATGGCATCCAATGTGCAGCCCTTCATATTCAATATGATACAGTCCTTTAAATTATTTTGCAGAATTTCCTTTGTGCTCTGCCCCTGTTCCAGCATAAATTCCGTATTTCTGGAAATTCCCTCATATTGAAGAATAGTATCCAGACAGACTGCCAGAGAATTTTTTTCCTCCGTTACTGCTGCTTCCTTAATTGCCATAATCTGGTTTCGAGCAACCAGCTCTCCACGACGGTATATTTCATTCCCGCGGTCATCCAAAACCGTACCGGCATTATCATATGCATATAATACTGCTTTGCCGGGGTCAGAATATATATCTGACAGTCTTCCTTTTGTATATACATAATAACGGTTTGAGATATTTCCCGGCTCCAACGTAAGGCTTCTTGCCCCTTCATACATGACTTCTTTAGGAGTCAAAAATTTCAATGCCTTTACATCTATTTCCTTTTTTAACTCAATCTGTTGGATTGTCTCAAACAAATCGGTAACTGCGGCTGCTATTTTATTTGTCCCTTCTTCTTCCTCCATATTACTGGTAATCTGATCATCCGTTGCAGGAGTCAGTTCCAAGGGCACAAATTCATTCATTCCGTCAGTTTCTTTGTCTTCGCCCTCATTACGAGACCCTTTTGCTCTTTTAAGATTTAACTGATTTCCGTTTATTTCCCCTTCCAGAATATAGATATCTTCGTTACGATAGTTTTTAAGCTTCTTCCCGTCCTGAGCCTGTATGATTAATTCTTTCATCGGAATGATATATGTTCCAAAGCTGTCAACACTTATATCATTTTCATTTACAAGGCCATAGATTATATCCTCGTTCATGAAACCGATTGCTTTACAATATTCATCCTGTGAAGCTGCAATACGCATCATTTCTTCGGTATTTAGATTCATTAACGTCAGGCTCTTTGCCGCCGGTTTCTCATTGTCATCCTGCCACACAGCCATCATATTACTTTCGGACACATAGAAGTTCTCTTCATTCAGTCCGGTAACAATGCCCGTGCATTCCTTCGAGTCAATTCCGACCTTATAAATAGCAGCATCCATAAATAGAAACAATTCATTCTTTCTGTTCCTATAAGACAGTTTTTCCAAATCACTCATAAGAATCTGTGGTGATTTGTCATAAGAAATGAAAATCTGCTCCTCAATCGTATTTAATAAACTATTGTAATATGATACTTCAATTCCGACTTCTCCCTCATGAGTTCCTCGATTCATATATCCATACACCATAAAGGATACATTACCGTTTTCCTCCACATCCAGAATTTTTATGTCTGACATATTATAATATGTCCGGGCATCGAAATTATCATCATCAAAAAAAGCGTATAGCTGCGCGAGTTTATTTTCGGATACATTATAGCAATAAAGCCTTCCTGCATTGACAAATGCCAGAATATCCCCGCCATCACTTTCTGCTATTTTAATATTCTCCTTTTGAATGCCAAGGACAATTTTATCATTGGCAAAGGAGTTTTTTTCCATTGAAAAAATTTCTTCCATTGTACGATTAAAATTTAAGAGATAAAATCGTTCCTTTGTATATCGTATCCGGTAAAACTCCGCAATCCGATATAAACTTGTATTTTTCCCGTTTTTAACCTGTACAATCGATTCCAGTCTGACAGATGCCATATTCTGACTCAGTTCACATATGCTGATTGACGGCTCACTTATTTCGTTAATATCCATATTCCCCCAGCTTACCTGGTTCAGGTTACTATGAATATCCACGTTACCAAAATTCGTATTATCACCCTCAGAACCGGGTTCCAGATAAAGTGCCAATTCCTTTGCCGCCTCTTTATCAAAGGTTTTTCTATGAAAATCCGAAACAAAGCCCAGCTTTGCCGAAGTCAGGGAATTATCACACTGGATTACCCTGGTATAATAATAGACTTCTCTTCCGTCGTTTAAAGTCAGGATTAAAATGAAATTGTATTCTTTATTTTCGCTGATTAAGTCTTTTAGGCTTACTGCAGCAGTCACTGCATCATCTGACTTAACATAATCCGTCACACGGGAATCTTCTATCAATCGCTCTCCGTCAATACTCCTGACCTCGTATCTGATTTCCTGTAATTTCTGTCCGTATAAATCAATCTGCAAGAAAATTTTTCTATCCTCTCCGATTGGAGTCAGTACATCACGTATTGAGTCTGCTTCCATACGCTGCACATATCCATGCATCTCATTTACCTTCTGTTCCTCAATAAACACACAGGCTGTCGGCAGAGATGCCGGGGGCATTTCCATTGTCATATCCGTATTTCCCTGATTCAAAACAATAGAAAAAATAAACAGCGCTGCAATAAACACTACTATGATAACAATATATCTAATCCAGTTTCTATTCATAATTTCTTTCCTTCAATGTATATTCCCATCTCTTCTAGTGTACTGTTTTTTTCTTTTTTTCACAACAACATTCTGAAACTTCTCCCAATTCCATTATCCCTTAGTAATATTTTTTATCACATCTTCTTTTAAAAATTTCCAGATACAGTACCAGCTTAATCATATCCTGCATCCACATCTCTTTCTCTTTACTCCACTGTTCTCCTTTATTTTTTGCATCCTTTTTCATCTCCTCCCAAATGGATGCAACAACTCTGTACATCATAAGCTGATCCGGATACTCATCATACAAAAAGCTTCCCGAATAATCGATAGGCTCCAGATGAAGCATTACCTTTTTTAAGATATTTTTAGCTTCTTTCGGATATAGCTGCTGTAAATATTCTAAGTCCTGCATTCTCTTCATTTGCTCATCATAAGCATATGGATATGGATATGCCATATAAAAAGGTAAAATAACGTCATTTTTCAAAACAATGCTCCTAAAAAGGTTCTTGTTATAATATATGAGGGGCATCACATGAATGTGATGCCCCTCATATGGAATTAGCTTTTTTCCGGCTGTTTATTTTAAAACATTAATTCGTGCCATAGCACGAAGAAGCGCAGTTTCTGCACGTGCCATATCCGTTTTTGGATCTTTATTGCGAATACGCTCCTGCGCTCTGTCTAATGCTGCTTCTGCACGCTTTTCATCAATCTCATCCGGCCATTCAATAACTTCTGCAAGAATCGTAACCTTATCCTGCAGAATTTCAACAAATCCGGAATGCAGCGCTGCATGCTTTACTTCTTCTCCTTCCGTAATGGACAGAATACCGGGTTTAATAATAACGGTCATCGGAATATGGTTCTTATAAATTCCGATTTCTCCTTCCGTTGTATTAAACTCTACCATTTCTGCGCATCCCTCGTAAAACATACGGTCAGGAGTGATAATTTTTAGATCAAATTTTTTATTCTCGTCTGCCATATTTTCCTCTACATAATCCCTGAAAGAATAATCTAAATCATTCTTCCCCAGATAAACACGTTTTATTTGGTGCGGGCTAATACGTCATCAATTGTTCCGGCATTAAGGAAATAACTTTCCGGAATATCATCATGCTTTCCTTCGATAATTTCTTTAAATCCGCGAATCGTTTCCTGAATGGGAACATACTTACCTTCCGTACCGGTAAACTGTTCTGCCACGAAGAACGGCTGAGATAAAAATCTCTGTACTCTTCTTGCTCTCGCTACTATCAGCTTATCCTCTTCTGACAATTCATCCATACCTAAAATTGCAATGATATCCTGAAGTTCTTTATACTTCTGTAATATTTCCTGAACACCTCTGGCCACCTGATAATGCTCTTCCCCAACCACACGCGGGTCAAGTATACGGGAAGTGGAACCAAGCGGATCTACTGCCGGGTAAATACCCATTTCCACGATACCACGGTCAAGTACGGTCGTTGCATCCAAATGGGCAAATGTGGTTGCCGGAGCCGGGTCCGTCAAATCATCCGCAGGCACATAAACCGCCTGAACAGATGTGATAGAACCATTTCTTGTAGAAGTAATACGCTCCTGAAGTGCTCCCATTTCTGTCTGTAATGTCGGCTGATAACCTACTGCGGAAGGCATACGTCCGAGTAAGGCAGATACTTCGGAACCTGCCTGTGTAAAACGGAAGATATTATCAATAAATAATAATACATCCTTTCCACCCTTATCACGGAAATACTCCGCCATAGTTAGTCCTGTAAGACCAACACGCATTCTTGCTCCGGGCGGCTCGTTCATCTGACCGAACACCATGGTTGTCTTATCGATAACCCCGGATTCCTTCATTTCATAATAGAGGTCATTTCCCTCTCTGGTACGCTCACCAACTCCTGTAAATACCGAATATCCGCCATGCTCCGTTGCAATATTACGAATTAATTCCTGAATCAATACAGTCTTTCCTACACCTGCACCACCGAATAATCCGATTTTACCACCCTTTTGATAAGGACAGAGAAGGTCAACGACCTTAATACCTGTCTCTAAAAGCTCTGATTCTGTTGCCTGCTCTGCAAATTCCGGTGCAGGTCTGTGAATCGGTTCGTAATACTCAACCTCAGGTGCCGGCTGATTATCAATAGGCTCGCCTAATACATTGAACATTCTTCCCAATGTATTTTCACCGACCGGTACAGAAATCGGTGCACCTGTTGCCTCTGCATCCATTCCTCTTACCAAACCGTCTGTCGGACCCATGGCAATACATCTGACGGTATCATCACCCAGATGCTGGGATACTTCTACAACCAATACACTGTTATCTTTTCTCGTAATCTTAATTGCTTCGTTAATTTCCGGAAGCTTACCTTCCTGAAATTTCACATCAAGAACGGCACCGATAATCTGTGTAATTTTTCCGATTGTCTTTTCTGCCATTTTTGTTTTCCTTTCTATTTTCCATTATCAAACTGTGGAGTGCAATCTTCATCAGGAGATTGCATTTGCCCCAGCTATAATTTCTGTTAATTCCTGTGTAATAGAACCCTGACGTGCACGGTTATATTGTAAAGTCAGCTTACCAACCAATTCCTCCGCGTTACTCGTTGCAGAATCCATTGCCTGCATTCTGGCTCCGTTCTCACTGGCGACAGATTCTACCATGCCGCCATATATAAGGCTTGTTACATACTTCGGAATAATTAAATCCAATGCTTCCTGTTCCTGCGGTTCAAAATTCATCGGAACATCATCTGCCACACCGGTTTTATCACTACTCTCTACAGCCATATTTTCTGCAAAGCTTTCCTTTTCAGAACTTGCTTCCACCGGCAACAGTTTCATCAGAACAGGCTCATGAACAACCGTATTTTTAAAATGTGTGTACGCAAGGTATATTTCTCCAATTTCACCTTTTTTAAAGGCATTCAGAAGATTGGCACTCAGCCTCATGGCATCCACATATTCCGGTTCGTCAATCATCTGTGAATAATCTTCTGCCAGCTCATAGCCATATCTTGCCATTGCTTCTCTACCTTTTGAGCCAAGCGTGTAAATAATCAAATCCTCTTTTTTGAGATTACCTCTTGTTATTAACTTAATTACATTAGAGTTATACCCTCCTGCAAGACCGCGATTACCTGTAATCATGATTACTGCTTTTTTACCGCTTTCCTGAGGGGTAATATAGGGATGTTTGATTGTTCCCGCTTTTGCTAACATTGACTGCACGGTACGATACATATATGAAAAATATCCCCGTGCGTCCATAGCATGCTGCTTGGACCTCTGAAGCTTTACAGTAGAGACTAATTTCATGGCCTTCGTGATTTGCTGGGTACTTTGGATACTGCCCTTACGTCTTTTGATATCTCTCATTGACGCCATATCATATCACCTTTTCCAATCTCTTAGTTAAACTTTTCTCCGAATTCAACAAGTGCTTTCTTTAACAATTCTTCTGTTTCTTCCGTAATTTCCTTCTGCTTGGCAATCGCTTCGGGTATTTCGGGATACTTTGTATCAATGAATGCAAAAAGTTCTTTTTCGTATCTTGTAATATCCTCGACAGGTACAGAAAGCAGGTACTTTCTGGTTGCAGCATAAATAATAATTACCTGATACTGAACCGGCATCGGCTGATACTGAGGCTGCTTTAAGATTTCTTTAATCCTCTCACCCTGATCTAATTTTTCCTTTGTATCAGCATCCAATTCGGAGCCAAACTGTGCGAATGCCGCCAATTCACGATACTGAGCAAGCTCTGTACGAATCGGTCCTGCAATTTTTTTCATTGCTTTAATCTGTGCGGAACCGCCTACACGGGATACACTCAGACCGGCATTAACAGCCGGGCGGAAACCGGCATTAAACATTTCTGTTTCCAAATAAATCTGACCGTCTGTAATGGAAATAACGTTTGTCGGAATATATGCCGATACGTCACCTGCCTGCGTCTCAATTATTGGAAGTGCCGTTAATGAACCTCCGCCATATTCGTCACTCATTCTTGCCGCACGCTCCAACAATCTGGAATGCAGATAGAATACATCACCCGGATATGCTTCACGTCCCGGCGGTCTTTTAAGAAGTAAGGAGAGGGTACGGTATGCCATAGCATGTTTACTTAAGTCATCATAGATAACTAATACATCTTCTCCGTTTTCCATCCACTCTTCACCGATTGCACATCCTGAGTACGGTGCAATATACTGTAATGGTGCAAGCTCACTGGCTGTAGAAACAACAACAGTCGTGTATGCCATAGCACCAAATTCTTCTAATGTTTTAACGATGTTGGCAACGGTAGATGCTTTCTGTCCGATGGCGACATAGATATTTTACGTTCTGTCCTTTTTGATTAATGATTGTATCAATTGCAATCGCAGTCTTACCTGTCTGACGGTCACCGATAATCAACTCACGCTGTCCCCTTCCAATCGGAACCATGGAATCAATTGCTTTAATACCGGTCTGCAACGGTACACTTACAGATTTTCTGGTAATAACACCGGATGCAACTCTCTCAATCTGACGGAATTTATCAGTCTGAATCGGACCCTTACCATCAATTGGCTGACCAAGAGCGTTTACTACTCTTCCAAGCAAAGCATCTCCGACCGGCACCTCTACAACACGTCCCGTAGTTTTAACCAGGTCTCCCTCATTAATGTTTTTACTGTTTCCCAATAAAACGGCACCAACATTATCTTCTTCCAGGTTTAACACCATTCCGTAGATTTCTCCGGGGAATTCCAGTAATTCGCCCTGCATTGCATTTTCCAAGCCGTGAACACGGGCAATACCATCTGCAACCTGAATAACGGTTCCTACTTCCGAAACCTCAAGTTCACCCGCATATCTCTTAATCTGATCCTTAATCACTGAACTTATTTCTTCTGGTCTTAAATTCATGGATCTGTTTCCTTTCTTTATTCTGCCAAGATTCATCGGCAGAACTGATTCATTATAGCTGGATTTGCATTAAGTTCTGCTGCATCTTCAGAATTTTAGTCCGGATACTGCTGTCCACAACACGGTCCTTTATTCTGATCTGCATACCGCCAATCAACTCCGGTCCAATTATATAATGCATCTCCATCTCTTTATATTGAGTCGTCGATAGAAGTTTTTCTTCTACCGCTTTTTTCTGGTCCTCATTCAATTCCATCGGCGTCGTAACATATGCAACACCGATTCCTTTGAATTCCTTCGCACTGTCCAGAAAATATTCTAAAATATCATTAATAGCAAAGTAACGCCCTTTTGTTACCACAAGGATAAGAAATCCTACAAGCTCGTCACTGATACGTCCGGTAAATATCTCTTTTACAAGAGTCGTCTTTTCTTCTACCGGTATACGGGGATGATTCATCAGTTTGGAAAAATCCTCTTCTTTTTTAAGAATATCCAAAAGCTGGGAAATTTCCTCAACCAGTTCATCCGTCTTGTTTTCCTCAACCGCTAACGTAAACAGGGCGTCTCCATATGTTTTTGAAATTAGCTTAGCCATGTGCCGTCACCTATTTCCTTTAATGTTTCTTCAACCAGGCGATCCTGAATCGCATAGTCCATTGAAGCGCCAACTGCTTTTTGGGCAAGAACGGCTGCAACAGAAATCATTTCTTTTTTTACATCATCCGTTATTTTCTTTTTCTCAAGCTCAGCTTCTGTATGCGCATGTTCGATAATTCCCGCAGCATCTTCCTTTGCTTTCGCAATAATTTTTGCTTCATTATCCAGCGCCTTTTTACGTGCTTCGCTTAAAATTGCTTCGGCTTCCTTGTTGATGTCTTTTAATTTTGACTCATATTCCAGCTTTAGTGCTGCTGCCTGTTCCTGACTGTTTTTAGCCTCTGTAAGTTCATCCCGAATTTTCTCGCTTCTTTTCCGAAGCATTTCTCTTGCAGGATTGAAAAGAAAATATGACAAACAGAAAAACAACACAATTACCGCAAGTAATGTAAGCAGTGAGTCGCTTAAAAGCTGCGGCGTCAGGTCAAACAAATATTCCAATTCACCGGCTGCCAGTATAAACTGGCTTCCAACAAAAGTATTCAACATTCTGCCTCCTTTCTGTTATTTTTTGAAGGCATTATTTTGCCAAAGGCTGAACAAATAAGAGTAAGAATGCGATTAACAGACCATACAAACCGGTTGTTTCTGCTACCGCCTGTCCCAATAACATGGTACTTGTAATATCAGATTTGGCACCCGGATTACGTCCTACTGCTGATGCAGCATGTCCTGCGGCAATACCCTGTCCGACACCGGGACCGATACCTGCGATAACAGCAAGTCCTGCACCGATTGCTGAACATCCTAAAATAAACTCTCTGTTAAATTCCATTATAATTTCCTCCTAAAAAATATTTTCCTTATTCTGTTGTCATTGCATCAGAAATGTATGTCATCGTTAACATACAGAATACATATGTCTGTATGGCTCCTGAAAACATATCAAAATAAACATGCAGCACAGCCGGCCAGAACAAAGCAATCTTATTTAACAAACCATAAATAAGTGCCATCATAACAGTTCCCGACAATACGTTTGCAAATAAACGCAGAGATAATGAAACCGGTACTGCAATATCGCCAATTATATTGATTGGCGCCCAGAACGGCCACGGGTCACAAAGTCCCTTAATAACACCTGACACCTTCTGGTAACGGAACTTGTTTACATGAATCAGTGTAAATGTCATAAGACCGAGTGGCAACGTCACACCATAATCTGCTGTCGGCGGACGAAGACCAAACAATCCCGATATATTACTAATCAGAATAAAAATGAAAATGGTTCCGATATAATTGCGGAAGTTCTTACCGTTTTTGCCCATGGTTGCATCAACCATGCCATCCAGCTTCTCTACAATCAGTTCCACTACATTTTGAAATCCTGTAGGAACCTCTGTTGCTTTTAACATAGCCCGCCTTGCAAAGATACCAAATATTATCAGGACAAGCAGCACAATAAGCATTGACATATGTGTCGTTGTAATCCACACTTCTGTTCCAAAGAAATTGTACGAGAAAACACCGTGTATCATAAAATCAATTTCATTTTCTGCACTCAGCAAAATCCCCTGTGCCATACACTCACCTCCTTATCCGGCTATTTTTATATGGTATCTTCCTCGTTATGAAAGATATATTTATGAGTAAAAGGCTGGATATATGCACCTGCCTTCAATCCCATAATCCCAAGAAAAACTGCCAACGGATATGCAAAATCCGTCAGACAGGTTATGAAAAACACGACAAGAATCACCGCATACCGAATCATACCGGCTTTAACGGAGTATGCATTCGCCGCGCTTTCTTTGCCTGTATTTATTTCGAGATTTTTCCGTATCGATACATACATATGAATTGCGGAAAAAACTGCCAGAAGCATCCCTATGGCGAGTCCTATTAAATACTTTACAACAGATTCTGCAAACCATATGCCGATTCCCAAAGCAAGAAGTTCAAAAAACAGAATCCCTGTCAGCAGTTCTTTAAGAGTCTCGTCCATCTTTTCTGCTTTTATATTCACCTGAAGACTCTCCTTTTTTGTCTGAATAAATACGCCTTGCCATATGAAAAATATTTCTAAAACCGGCCAAAGCTCCTACAAAGAATAAAATAATAAAAAAGAAAGAAGTATTAAAGTGTTTATCAAGCAGATATCCGGCAACAGAACATAAAAAAATAGGTACCAGCATGTTAATGGTAAATTGCGAAAAAAAAGTTAGTGCTTTATAAACGCTTTTATCATATTTCACATGTAGTCCCTTTCCTCTTTTTTATTATATTCTTCCCAATCTTTCCAAAAAACATCATTGTCAATTATAACTTGTTTTTCTTGCTGTGTAAAGGTTTTTACCCGTTGTATACACAAGTGTTTTTTCATTAATTCCAAACTTTAATTTTTTCTCTGACTTTATAAATATAAATTGACTTCCTGACATAAGATGTGTACCATTAAACCATATATTAGTATTTTTTACCGCCTTATCAGAGAGAAGGACATGCCTATGAAAACATGGAAAATTTATCGGAAACGTCTGATTCCGGACGAATGCATTCCTCTAAAAAATGACATTATTCTGCATTCAGATGAGGAGCTTCTAATTACGAAATGGAACACACTTAAGCCACGTTGTGATTTCCACCACGGTTATTCCTGCTATTATCTCAAAGAAGGCTTCAAAATCAGCCGCTTTTACAAGGAAGACGGTTCACTCGTATATTGGTACTGTGACATTATTTCTCACGCAGTTCAAAATGAAGATGAGTTGGTTATTACCGACCTTCTTGCTGATGTTATCATTTATCCGGACGGATTTGTGCAGGTCATGGATTTGGATGAATTATGCAGAGCAAGAGAAAATAATTTGATTACGGAAGATGAGTTTTTCCTCGCCGTAAAACAATTGGGCGCTTTACTTGACATCATATACCGTGGACATTTGGAAGAATTTGTAAAACCACTGCTTGATGCGATTGAAAGAAATCTCGGATGAAAGTGTCGGAATATTCCAATTTCATTCTTAAAACTCCGTTTTGCGTTATGTAAACTAAAAATTACCTACTAATGCCCAATATTGGGCAACTTAGTAGGTATTTTTGTTGTAAAAAGTTTAATAGAAAATATGTCCGCCGATTTGAATTCCGGTCAGGCCTTCTATCGGTGTACGGAAATATACACAGTTGCCGACGTTTGTCTGCCCGCTCATTGCTTCGTCTGCCGCTTTATAGCAGGCTGCCGTCGCACGGTTTTCAGCAAGGGCAAGGGCAAGTCTTCCGCTTGCAACAGGTGAAAATTGTTTGTTCTGATAAATTACACCAACCACCGTATTCGGATATACAGAAGAAAGAACACGATTGATGACGACTGCTCCGACCGCAAGCTGTCCCGCATACGGTTCGCCACCTGCCTCACAATATATCAGATTGGCAAGCAGATAACGGTCTTCTTCTGCAAACTGCACTTCCGAAATATCACGCCATTTTGACTGTGCCGCCAATTTGGATAATGCAATTTCTTCTGCAAGCTTTTTCTTCAGATAAGCAATATTTTCTTCGTTTTTCTTTATTTCTTCCTCATATGCTGCGGCCTGCGCTTCCGCATCTGCTATCTGTCCTGAATACTGGTTGATGCTGGAGCTTGTGGAATTCACATAGCCCGTGACTTTTTTCTGTTCCTCCGCAGCCTCATCCCTAAGCTTATCCAACTCTTCCTTTTCAGCAATCAGTTCTGCCTCTTTTTCAGCGATTCTGATACGGTTCTGCTCATATTCCGCAAGAAGATTTTGGTCATATTCCGATAATTCTTCAATATAGCTCGCCTTATTAATAAAATCACCGAATCCGCTTGCGTCAAACAAAATTTCAAGATACAAGGTATTTTTTTTCTCATACATGTACTTGATTCTTTTTTTCATATTTTCATATTGGGTTTTCTCTGTTTCTTTGGCTTCTGCGAGGTCAGCCGATGTCCGTTCAATCTCTTTTTCTTTTTTGTCGATCTTGTCTTCTAAGTCTGCGAGCCTGTCACTTACCTTAGATAAGTCTTCATTTAATTGGGAAAGCTTTGTTTGAAGTGATGATTTTTCTTTCTCCATCCCTTCAATATTTTCTTCTGTCTCCTCTAATTTTCCTTTTACTTCTGCCTGCTCTTTTTCCGCCTGTTCCAATTGTTCCTTGGTGGTCGCTGCATACGCATCCGTAACGGGCATACACGATATGTACATTGTAATTGTCAAAATCACCGCTACAATGCGATGCGCACCTTTCCTTTTCATAAAAACTCTCCGACCTTTTATACTTCCACTACCAGTTTCCTCCCGCTGGAGTCATATTTTTCACATACAACTCCCGCTGCCTGAAACATTTTCTTCGCCGCAATATCGGTATCCGTTCCGCTATATTTCTCACTGTCAAAGATAATTTTACGGATACCGCTCTGAATAATTGCTTTAGCACATTCATTACAGGGAAACAGGGAAACATACAGCTTCGCCCCCTGAAGACTTCCCCCACGGTAATTTAAGATAGCATTCAACTCACTATGCGTTACATATGCATATTTGGAATGAATGGTATCCCCGGTCCTATCCCACGGAAACTCTTCGTCGGAACAGCCGGTAGGAAAACCGTTATAGCCGACTGATAATATCTTATTATCCTCACTGACAATGCAGGCCCCTACCTGCGTATTCGGATCTTTTGAGCGCATTCCCGATAATTTGGCAATTCCCATAAAGTATTCATCCCATGAGATATAGTCTTCTCTTTTCATCCCCTCTTTATAACCTCTCTACAGTATATATCCGGCATTTTTATTTTGTTCCGAAAATACGGTCTCCGGCATCTCCGAGTCCCGGAACAATATAGCCGTGATCGTTAAGCCTTTCATCCAAAGCACCAATGTACATATCTACATCCGGATGTGCCTCTTTCATTTTTTCAATTCCTTCCGGTGCTGCAATAATACACATAAAATGTATTTTTTTACAGCCCTTATCCTTAAGCATCTGAATGGCAGCAACAGACGAACCTCCTGTTGCCAACATAGGATCAACCACAAACACTTCTCTTTCTGCGCAGTCTGCCGGAAGCTTGCAATAATATTCTATCGGATTCA
>SAMEA3663267__coassemble_353_pt1 | contig 14628 bp, 8 predicted proteins | sample SAMEA3663267__metabat2_low_PE_017 | metagenome-assembled genome bin SAMEA3663267 (sample SAMEA3663267) | pig gut metagenome | biome: pig gut; feature: pig-associated habitat; material: faeces | place: China | collected 2013 | reverse complement strand
CCCCTCGATAAAATCATGTTTACCTGCAATTGTTCTGGCTCTGTTCAGCTTCTTTGCGAGACTCTTATACAAAATCTCATTAATCAGAGAGCTTTTTCCTGAACCGGATACCCCTGTAATGCAGGTCATAACACCTGTCGGTATCTTCACATCAATATCTTTCAGATTGTTTTCTTTTGCACCGTGTATTGTAATCCAGCCGGATGGTTTCTTAACCCCGGCCGGTATCGGAATCCTGCGTTTTCCGCTAAGATACTGTCCTGTAATGGAGTTGGGATTTTTCATGATTTCCTCTGCGGTTCCCTGTGCAATGACTTCGCCACCGTGTGAGCCCGCTCCCGGACCGATATCTACAATATGGTCCGCCGCAAGCATCGTATCCTCATCATGCTCTACAACTATAAGGGTATTTCCCAAGTCCCGCAGATTCCTGAGTGTTGCCAGAAGCTTGTCATTGTCTCTCTGATGCAGACCGATACTGGGTTCATCCAAAATATAACAGACACCCACCAGACCCGATCCAATCTGTGTTGCAAGACGGATTCGCTGTGCTTCACCTCCCGAAAGGCTTGCCGTTGCACGTGAAAGTGAAAGATAATCCAGCCCGACATCCATTAAAAATCCGACTCTTGCACGTATTTCCTTTAATACCTGCTCCCCGATAAACTGCTGGGTTTCCGTCAGTTTCATGTCTTTTAAAAATTCCTGCAGACTGCCGATAGACATCGAAGTAATTTCATATATATTTTTATCACTGACTGTGACAGCAAGTGATTCCTGTTTTAAACGCATACCCTTACATGATTTACAGGGTATAATGCTCATAAAAGCTTCATATTCCTGTTTCATGACATCAGAGGATGTCTCGCGATAACGCCGCTCCATATTCTTAATAAGACCCTCAAATGCAACCGGATATACGCCTTCTCCCCGCTGTCCTTTATAGTGAACGAGCAGTTCTTTTCCGTTTGTTCCGTATATCAGCATTTCCTGAACTTGCTCAGAAAGCTGATTAAAAGGTGTATCCATGGAAAAATTATACTCCTTCGCCATCGCCATTAAAATTGCGTTGGTAAAGCTTCCCGATGATTTAGAGCTCTGCCACCCCATACAGGAAATAGCTCCCTCATTCAAACTCAAGCTCTTATCAGGAATCAGTAATTCAGGTTCAAATTCCATCTTATATCCCAATCCATAACAATCAGGGCATGCGCCGAATGGATTGTTGAATGAGAAACTTCTCGGTTCAATCTCGTCCACACTGATGCCACAATCAGGACATGCAAAGCTTTCACTGAAGGTCATAGTCTCACCGTCTATTACATCCACAAGCAGAAGACCCTCTGACAACTCTATTACATTTTCAATAGAATCTGTTAAACGTGTTTCTATACCCTCTCTTACAACAATACGGTCAACTACAATCTCAATAGAATGCTTAATGTTTTTATCCAGCTTAATATCTTCCGAAAGGTCGTACAGATTCCCGTCGATACGGGCGCGTACATAGCCGCTCCTTCTGGCACGGTCCAATACCTTGACATGTTCGCCCTTCTTACCGCGTACAACCGGAGCCAGCAGCTGCAGCTTCGTACCCTCCCCAAGCTTCATAATCTGGTCTACCATCTGGTCTACCGTCTGCCTGCGGATTTCCCTGCCACATTTGGGACAATGCGGAATACCGATGCGAGCATACAAAAGCCGGAAATAATCATATATCTCGGTTACGGTTCCGACTGTAGAACGCGGGTTTCGGTTTGTTGATTTCTGGTCAATGGAAATAGCCGGAGAAAGCCCGGAAATCTGTTCCACATCAGGTTTTTCCATCTGCCCCAAAAATTGACGTGCATAGGATGATAAGGACTCCATATAACGGCGCTGTCCTTCTGCATAAATCGTGTCAAATGCAAGCGATGACTTACCGGAACCTGAAAGTCCTGTAAGAACGACAAACTCATTTCGCGGAATATCCACATCAATTGATTTTAAATTATGTTCTTTTGCTCCGCGAATTTTAATATATTCACGCGGGCGTATTTTTACATTCTGACTCATATCTACCTCTGTTTATTCAACATATTTTTCAGTTCTGTCATTTTATCACGCAACTCTGCAGCCGTTTCAAAATCAAGATCTGCAGCAGCCTTTTTCATTTTCTTTTCTATATCCTTTATTAATTTCCGAAGTTCTTCTGCGCTCATGGACTCCGGATCCTTTTCAAAACGGAGTTCCTCCTGCGCAATTACCTTTGAAATGCTAATCAGATCTCGAACCGCCTTTTTGATAGTGGTCGGGGTAATTCCATGTTCTTCATTGTATTCCTGCTGCAACTGACGGCGACGTTTTGTTTCGCAGATAGCGTTATTCATTGAATCGGTAATGTGGTCTGCATACATGATTACACGGCCTTCACTGTTTCGTGCCGCACGTCCGATTGTCTGAACAAGCGATGTCTCGGAACGGAGGAAGCCTTCTTTATCGGCATCCAGAATTGCAACAAGGCTGATTTCCGGAATATCCAACCCTTCCCTTAAAAGATTAATACCAACTAAAACATCAAAAACATCAAGGCGCATATCACGGATAATCTCTGCTCTCTCCAATGTATCAATATCCGAATGCAGATATTTCACACGGATGCCGACCTCTTTAAGATAATCCGTAAGATCCTCTGCCATTTTTTTGGTCAGAGTTGTGACGAGTATTTTGTTCTTTTTATCCGTTTCTTTACGGATTTCCGCTAACAGATCATCAATCTGTCCTTCTACAGGACGAACAAATACTTCCGGGTCCAAAAGACCTGTCGGACGTATAATCTGCTGCACACGTGAGAGCTCATGCTCCTTTTCATAATCGGAAGGAGTTGCCGATACAAATAACATTTGGTCAATATGCTGTTCAAATTCTTCAAAGTTAAGCGGACGGTTATCCAATGCCGACGGAAGACGGAATCCGTAATCCACCAAAGTATTTTTACGTGAACGGTCTCCGGCATACATTCCTCTGATTTGCGGAATCGTAATGTGAGACTCATCAATAATTATCAAAAAATCATCCGGGAAGAAATTCAACAGACAAAACGGAGTTTCTCCGGGCTGCAGGTTATTAAGGGGAGCCGAATAATTTTCAATACCGGAGCAAAAACCGGTCTCACGCAGCATTTCAATATCAAAGTTTGTTCGTTCCGATATTCTTTGTGCTTCTATCAGCTTGTCTTCCCCTTTAAAATAGCGGACCCGCTCTTCCAATTCCTTTTCAATACGTTCACAGCCTTCTAAAATCTTATCCTGAGAAATTACATAATGGGATGCGGGGAATATTGCAATATGCTCTAAAGATGCATGAAGCTTACCGGTCAACGGCTCAACCTGAACAATGCGCTCAATTTCGTCTCCGAAAAATTCAACACGTATCAGATAATCCCCGCCTTCGGCAGGATATATGTCAATACTGTCTCCCCTTACTCGAAAGGTTGCACGTTCTATATCGACATCATTTCTTGTGTATCGGATATCAATCAGCTCACGCAGCACTGCGTCGCGATCCTTATGCTGGCCCGGGCGAAGAGAGACAATCATATCCTGGTATTCATCCGGACTTCCCAAGCCGTATATACAGCTTACACTTGCAACAACTACCACATCACGCCTTTCAGACAAGGATGCCGTTGCAGACAGGCGTAGCTTCTCTATCTCTTCATTAATGGAAGAATCCTTCGCAATATATGTGTCCGAAGATGGAACATATGCTTCCGGCTGATAATAATCATAATAGGACACAAAATATTCCACTGCATTCTCGGGAAAGAACTCCTTAAACTCTCCATACAACTGTCCGGCAAGCGTCTTATTGTGTGAGATAATCAAAGTCGGTTTATTCAGTGCAGCAATCACATTCGCCATGGTAAATGTCTTACCGGAACCGGTTACACCCAAAAGCGTCTGAAACTGCTTTCCTTCTTTAAAGCCTTCTACCAGCTTTTCAATTGCCTGAGGCTGATCTCCCGTTGGGGAATAATCGGAATGTAATTTAAATTGATTCATAACAGGCTCCTAAAAAAACAATCATATATAGTATAGGTCATTACTATTATAACATAAACTTTTTAAATGTACAGAACAAACGTTCTTTGTTTTTTTTATTAAAAAACAGGTGATGAGCAATGTCACCACCTGTCTTTCTGTATTATTATTTAATTCTGCCCATCATGAAAATACGATACGGATTCTTCTAATTCCTTTGCCATACAGCTAATCTTTTCACAATTTTCATTAACCATCTGAACCTCAGAAATAATTTCACTGATATTTGCATTCACCTCTTGATTGCTTGCAGCATTCTCTTCGCTGAGTGCACTTAAATCATGTATATTTCCGATAATGTTTTCTTTATAGTTTGTCAGATTTTCTGTTTTTTCCGCAATGGATTTTATTTCTATAACGGATTGATTTATTTCACCGCTAAGCTCCTCGTATTTCTCCTGTGTTTTTGAAACATTTTCCTGTTCCAATAAAATCAGGGAATGAACACGCTCCGTCAATTGAACCGATTTCTTGGATTTATCAGTAATCGTTTGAGCAAGCTTCTTAATCATTTCCGCACCATCGGCACTCTGATCCGACAAACTTCTGATTTCTTCCGCAACGACAGCAAAGCCCTTCCCGTGCTCACCGGCTCTTGCAGCTTCAATTGACGCATTCAGACTCAACAAGCTTGTCTGCTCTGAAATTGCAAGAATCAATTCTACCGCCGTATCAATTTCCTTAATGGAATCATTTGTCTGTTTAATCTGTACCGCAATATCATTTACCGCATTGACAGACTCCTTCGTATTTTCCATTATTGTATTCATATTTTTCTGAGCTTCATTGTTTGTCTGCAGAATATTTTCGGAGCTGTTGTATAAATGCTCCACACTACCGGAAATATCATTTATACAATTGCCGATTTCCATCATCTCAGAACTGATATCATGTACATTTTCCGCTGTTCCCGTGGTCGCAACAGTCAACTCATCCACAGCGGAGGTAATCTGCTTTGCCCTGTCAGAGCTGCTTTCGCTAAGCTTCGTGACCTCCAGAATATTCTCTACCAGTCTCTGAGAAACGTCTTTAACCTTCCCTATGGTTTCAGCAAGATTTTTCTGCATGGCAGTAGTTTCTTCCATGAGAATATGCATTTCTTTTACGACACTGTTCCGGGCTTTTCGTTCACTAAGGTCACCTTGAGACAGCGCGTCAACACTCTTCCCGACCGTCTTAAAGGTTTTTAAGAGACCACGGCTGAAAAGCAATCCGACAATTACAAAGATAAGAAGCAGGCATACCGCAACACCGACAAACAGGAAGATAATGTTTTTGGTTGCTCCGGTCACACTTTCCTGAAGCTTACCGGCAAAAGCCATTCCGATAATCTCGCCCTCTGAACGAATCGGCATATAATAAGCATAATAAACCTTCTCATCAATTAAAACATACTTATCATAATAGCCATTTTCAATTTCAGCCTTATCGGCCACAATATCTTTTTCAAATTCTATCTCTCGGATTCGATAATCATTTTCATTTTTTATGGAAGTAGCGCATGGTGCCCCATCAATGACAATTGCCATTTCAATGCCCTGCTCCTTTAAGCTGTCAAGATATTCATAATAATTGGAAGCATTGATTGCGGTTATTTCATTCTCATAACAATAATTTGCTAAATTGTTTGCCACAATATAAAGAGCCGACTCTGTTTCTTTTTCCATATTATTCTTTGTAATAAACAGAGACATTGTACTGATAATGGCCACTGATAATACCATTGGCAGAACAGAAAGCATAATCAGCATTGCAAATAGGCTTACCTTTTTACTGCTTTTTCTTTTTTTGTTTTTTTATCCTTTTTATCTTTTTTAATCATCCGAATACACCTTCCTACAGTATAATATGCTGTTTCAAGGAAAACGCAAAAGAGGCCGCCGCAAAATATTGGTGGCCACCTCTTTTGCAGACTGTATTATCATTTTTATCTGCTATTTTCTTAAGCTTCTTTTCTTAAAAGCTATAACAACACTCTGAACAACTAAGAATAAACAGAGCATCGCTGCAATCGTAATACCTGTCCACCACGCCTGATCAAGTCCTGCTGAAGAAACGATATTCTGGATAGTACTAAGTGAAAGAACACCAAAGAATGTACCGATAATATTACCTACACCACCGGTCAGCATTGTTCCTCCGATAATGGAGGATGCAATGGCGTTCATTTCCAATCCGCTTGCATGAGACGGAGAACCGGAACCAACGTAAAGGAAATAAACAAATCCTGCAATTCCTGCTAAAAGGCTGCAAATCAAATGAGAAAAGAATTTTGTTCTTCTCACATTAATACCAAGCATCAATGCACTCTGCGCATTTCCTCCTACTGCATAAAATGCACGTCCGAGCTTAGTCCATCTGAGCATAGCAAACAATAACAATACGACTAAGAGTGCCACAACAACACCTATCTGAATATACGCATCCACATATACACCCTTTTTATTAACAGAGCCCATGAAAGGAACAACGATACGGAAATTCTTAAGTGCAACAAACTCTTCGTGTGCTACGTTAAACGGAGAGGAATTAACAATTGTAGTCATACCTCTTGCAAAGAACATACCTGCCAGCGAAACAATAAACGGCTGAATATTCAGATATGCTACTAAATATCCCTGTACAAGACCATATAAAAGTCCTATCAGCAATGCAATTCCGATTGCACCGATTACAGAGCCGCCATGATAATCAAGATATACTGCACAGCTCATACTTACAAGGGCAATAACGCCACCAATGGAAATATCAATACCACCGGAAATCATAACGATACTCATACCACACGCACCAATAATCAATGCAGCATTTGCATTTAAAATATTAAAGAATGTCTGTGGCTTTAAAAATCCTGCTCCCTGAAATACGATTGCTCCGATATACATCACGAAGAAGATTACGATTGTAATTGTTAACAACAAATTCGTATCTGTCATATTGGCAATCTTGTTCAGCAAACTAACGGAGCCTGCTGTTTTTTTATTCTTTTCTGACATTTTAAGCAACCTCCTTTGTCTGCGAATTAGATTTGAGTTTCTTACTTAATGAAGCAACTTTTTCCTTTACTGACGGTGCACTCATAACAACCAGCATAATAATAACGACTGCCTTGTATGCCGGCAAGGCATCTGCCTGTACATTAAATTTATAAAGTGTAGTTGTAAGGAACTGAATAACATAAGCACCAAGAATAGATGCCGTCATATTAAATTTACCACCGCTTAATGCATTTCCTCCAAGAGCAACTGCAAGAATGGCATCCATTTCAATATCCTTTGCCACTACCGAATAGTTAATGGTAGAAAGACGACTAACTTTAATAAGTCCGACAACAGCTACACACAGACCGAGAATTACAAAGGAAAGTATTTTAATTAAAACAGGATTCAAACCATTCAGTTTAGAAGAGCTTTCATTAATACCAACTGCCTGTGTATACAGTCTTAAGTTTGTAAATTTCATTACAAGTGCAATGACAAGCATACATGCCAAAGCAACAAAGAACGGTGTCGGAACCGGGATTCCCGGAATAAAACCACCGATATATGTAAAGGATGTATCCGTTACAATCGGAAGTGTATTGTTGTTAATCCATGCTGCAATGGAACGGCCTGCCGTATAAAGAATCAGTGTCGCTACCATCGGCTGAATCTTAAAGCATGCTACCAAGACACCATTAAATGCACCAAACAGCATAGCAACAACGCACGCAACTAAAAATGCAACTATAATCGGTGCCTGAAGGCCTTCTAATAATTCATTCGGATTACCGCAGAGCACACGGAGAATAACGCTGCCGGCTATGGCAATCGCAGCGCCCACACTGATATCCTGTCCACCGGAGGCTGCTGTAACCAATGTCATTCCGATTGCAAGAATGGCAACCTCTGAACCGTAATCCAAAATAGTTACCAGGTATCCTGATAATACCGGATCGCCCACACTGTTATATCCTAATGTTATCTTAAAGAAGTTAGGATCCGCAATAAGATTAAAAACAGCGAGGATTAATAATGCCAATACCGGAATAAACAATTGATGTCTTACAATTCCTTTTAAAGCTTCAGATGATTTTGTTTTCTGCATTATTTATCACCTCCGGCAATTGTATTCATAACTTTACTCTGGGTTAAATCATCACCGGAAAGCTCACCTACTACCTTACGGTCACGCATTACTACCAGACGAGAACAGGTACGGAGCATTTCATCCAATTCAGATGAAATAAAGGTTACGCTCATACCTTCAGAAGCAAGTTTAAGCACTAATTTCTGAATCTCAACCTTTGTTCCGACATCAATACCACGTGTCGGCTCATCCAAAATAAGGTATTCCGGATGGGTAAGAAGCCAGCGGGCAAGGATAACCTTCTGCTGATTTCCTCCGGAGAGAGATTTAATCGGAGTATCTGCGGAAGCTGTCTTAATACCTAAAAGTTTAATGTACTCATCCGCAAATTTATTTGCTTCTGCCTTTGAAAACGGTTTAAAGAAGCCTTCCAAAACCTGAAGTGCAAGAATGATATTGTCACGTACGGAAAGATCTCCGACAATACCGTCTACCTTACGATCCTCCGGCAGATAAGCAATGCCGTTTTTCATTGCATCAAGCGGCTTTGAAATCTTAACAACCTTTCCGTTTTTCTTTACGGAACCGGAAATAACTCTGTCCGCACCGAAAATCGCACGAACACATTCGCTTCTTCCGGAACCGAGAAGCCCCGTAAATCCATTGACTTCCCCTTTATGAATATAAAAGTCAAACGGTTTAATTCCTGCATCACTTGCCAGACCTTCTGTTTCGAAAACAGCAGTGGAGGCATCTGCCTTGTCATAGGCAGCCTGATCACTCTTAATATCTGACATATCATCCAAATCTTTACCCAGCATCTTAGAAACCAGCTGAACGCGGGGAAGATCCTTAATTTCATATTCACCTACCAGTTTTCCGTCACGCAAAACTGTAATTTTATCACACACTTCATATACCTGATCCAGGAAGTGTGTAACAAAGATAATTCCAACCCCTCTTGCCTTCAGATCTCGCATCAGACCAAATAATTTTTCAACCTCCTGATCATCCAGGGAAGAAGTCGGCTCGTCTAAAATCAATACCTTACAATCCATATCCACTGCACGAGCAATAGCAACCATCTGCTGAACTGCAATGGAGCAGCTTGCTAACTGCTGCGTTGCTTTTGCAGGTATATCAAGCGACTGCAGAATTTTATCCGCATCCGCATTCATTTTTTTCCAATTCTCACACAGGCCATCGGTTCTTCCTATGTACATGTTCTCTGCAACCGAAAGATTCGGGCAAAGCGTAATTTCCTGATAAACTGTACTGATTCCCAGCTTCTGTGCTTCCTGCGGTGAACGTATTGCTACCGCTTTATCTTTTCCTTCAACGAAAATCTGACCCTCGTCTTTTTCGTAAACGCCGGTTAAAACCTTGATTAAAGTCGATTTTCCGGCACCATTCTCTCCCATTAATGCATGAATTTCTCCTTCGCAGAGTGTAAAATCCACTCCCTGCAAGGCACGTACTCCGGGAAAGCTCTTATGGATATTTTTCATTTCCAATACGGCTCTATCTTTCACCAGTGCATTCACCCCTTAAAAAATATTTTTAGAAAATAAGCGCGGTGCAAGCGTACGAATCATCATTTACGCTGCGCCGCGCTTTTTAGCAGTTGTTAATTAACTATCTAAATTAGATACCATACTTATCAACATCATCCTGTGTGATAGTAGAAGCATCAAATCCTTTTTCTTCCATGATGATAGTCTTTTCAGCGATTGTTCCGCCACTTTCAAGAGTCTTGATGATATCATCAATGTAAGAAGCCTGGAAAGGATTACACTGTCCATCATAGTTCCAGTTCTGAGCAAGTAATTCTTCTAATGCCCACTTGTTGCAGTCAAAGCCCATAACTACTACGTCTTTGCCAACACCGTGAGAAATGTTTGCCTTGTCAAGAGCTGCTACAGCACCCTTAGCCATATCATCGTTTTCTGCATAAATTACGTTGAAAGATTCACCTGAATCAATTACAGACTGAACGATCTGCTGAGCTTTTTCAGCGTTCCATTCTGCTGTCTGCTGTGTAACAAGTGTCCATCCGTCAGATGCAACTGCTTCATCAACTGCTGCAGTACGTCCCTGCTGAGCTGCTGAACCCATAACACCCTGAAGGTGGATAATCTTGTACTCGCTAAGGTTCTGTCCCTTTAACCAATCAACAGCTGTCTGTCCTTCTTTAGCCATATCGGAAACGATAGAAGCTTCATAAAGGCTAGGATCTGCATCGATTGTACGGTCGAATAAGATTACGCTGATACCAGCATCCTGAGCATCCTTTAATACAGAATCCCAACCAGCTGTATCTGCTGCTGAAAGAAGAAGGTAATCAACGCCGTCCTGAATGAACTTCTGAGCTGCTGTAATCTGCTCGTCGTTCTTAAGGCTGTATGCGAAAGATGCTTCATAACCGTTTGCTTCTGTAAACATTTCTTTTAAATCCTTATCGTTAGCTGTACGATATCCGGATTCGTTAGGATCGTTGTTGATGATACCAACTTTGATTAATTCGCCTGATGCTGCAGGTGCTTCTGCTTCTGCTGCAGGTGCTTCTTCTTCTGCTGCAGGTGCTTCTTCTTCTGCTGCAGGTGCAGGAGCTGCTGCTTCTTCTTTAGCGCCGCATCCTACTAACATGGTTGCAACCATTGCTGTTGCAAGAATAACACTTAAAAGTTTTCTTTTCATTGTTTGTTTTTCCTCCCTTTTTATTGATTCAAACATTGAATGTATTAAGTATTTGGAAGCGCCTTATCGCTTCCGTGGTTTAACTTTAATCCAATTTCTTCAATCCGGCAACAAGGCTTTTTTCTGTTTTTTTGAATTTGTGTAGATTCACAATACAAATTGTTGTATTATTTATTTAAAAACAATACAAATTTATTTTTTTGATGAAAAGGTATGTTTTTTTCATATTTTCTTTTCTTTTTTTTCAATAAGTTGATTTTTTTACGATTAAATAAAAAATGGTACAATCCTGTTTTTATTGTGCCATTTGGCAAAAGAAATGATTTTTGGGGATTATTTTATTCTTTACTAAATTTTTCCTTTGTAATTTTTTCACTTATCATTATAAAAAAAACCGGAAAGGAGTCACTATGGCTATAAAATATCGTCAAATTGCAGAAGAACTACGCGATAGCATTCTCTCAGAACAGAAAATTATTTCCTACAAGCTTCCCACCGAAAAGGAATTATGTAATAAATACCGGGTCAGCCGCCAGACTATCCGTCAGGCATTACGTATCCTTACAGAAGAAAAACTGATTACAGCATGCCAGGGAAGCGGTTTTTTTACCGTTCCTCTGTCAGAACATCTTAATAAAATAAAAATTGTTCTGCTTGTTTCGGAAGACAATGAGTATATATATCCTGCCTTCCTCTCAGAGCTTCAGGCCGCCCTTCGCCAACAAGGGCTTTCTCTTACAATTTACACAACCCGCAACAATTATAATAAGGAAAGGGCAATTCTTACGGAATTACTGTCACAAAGACCTGCTGTTTTACTTGTAGAAGGTATTCGGGATGCTTTCCCCAATCCTAATATTGATTTGTACGAAACACTTCAGCTCTCCGGTACCAATATTCTTTTTATAAACACGAATTACTCTCAATTGCAGCACATTTCCTTTGTCCGCTCCGACGATTTTGAAGGAGGCTACCTTTTGGGAAAGCATTTTATTACGGCTGATTTCCAAAAAATATCCTGCATTCTGCCGGATTTTGCGGCAAATGCAAAAGAAAGATATTGCGGCTTATTAGCTTCCTACCGGGATTCTGTTCTTCCTATGCCGGAAAATGACATATTCTGGTATTCGTATAACGACTTAAGCTCCTTACGTACCCGTCGAAATACCGAATTTCTCACTAACTTCATACGACGGAATTTATATCAGCAGGATGCCGTTTTCTGTTATAATGATGAGATTGCATATTGGCTGATTAAGGAATTATCTTATGCGGACATTAAGGTTCCGGAACAGATATCAATTGCCTCCTTTGATAACAGCTATCTATGCAGTATAAGTACACCGCCCATTACCTCTTTGTCCATGCCTGCTCACGGATTTTGTGATGCAATTGCCGACTTTGTAGAAAAAGTCATAAAACAGCTGTCATCATACGAAGCTTCTTCGTATAATAAAGTTATACCCGACGCTTCATCCATATATAGTAAAACACTGCCGTGGGAACTGATATCCCGCAGCAGCGTCTTGACTTTTTCTGAATAGCATATGTAGCATAATCAAAAACATCTATTCAGTTATGCTTTATTCCGGATTCGTTCCGATATTCCCGGGGAGTACATCCCTGGGTTTTTTTGAATACAAAGCTGAAATAATGCGGATCTTTATAGCCTGTTTCCAAAGCAATATCTGCTGTATGCATATCACTCTGCCTAAGCAGCTTCTTAGCTTTCTCCATTCGTTTTCCGGTTACATATTCCACAAAGGTCATATTCATCTCCTGACTGAACAGAGCACTGAAATAATTGGGGCTGACATTAATTACTGCTGCCGCATCATTTAATGATAATGTTTCATCACAGAATTTTTCTTCAATATAATCAAGTGCTTTTTTCAGAATGGTATGACTGCGGTCATTACTTTCCTTTTCTTTTTCCATGACCGCCCGATGGATTAATCTGCAGGCGTACTCCTTTAGGCTCTTCACACTGCTGTTAATATCCGGCATCGTCTCAGCCTGTGCATTATGCAGAAACTCTTCCTGATTACATCCCAATGATTCCGCATAAGCCAATACAACAAAACGCACATTCAAAAGCAGATAATTCCTAAACAGCTTTGATTTTAACGCGTCCTGCAGGCTTTGGAAATAATTGTCAACAAAATTTTCTACCTCTTCTACCGAGCCGTTTTCTAAAAATCCTTTCAAAATATCCGGATCCACTTTTGCAACATCAAGATTATCCAGATTACCGTCGTTTTCATTTACATTAAAAAGCTCTTCCGATGTCTCCGTTATAATATGCTGCGTCGGTGAAAGATAACGCAAAGAGAGCTTATGGTTTACATTACTGTAACACTCAGCTAACTGGCTTAAACGCTCTACCGTGTTACCCACTGCAGCATACCAGTCATAGTCCTCCTCAACCGCAGAATATATGCGTGTAATATTCTGTAATGCCCGTTGTTTATAGGCATCAATCTGTTCCTTTTCCCCCTTTATTAAAATACCATAGGTATTGATGTTCCAATTAAAAATAAGATATTCCGGAAAACGCAGAAAATAATGCATCATTTCATCCTGACACCGCAGAAAGCCTGCCGAGTCATTCCGAAGTGTCTCTGCGTCTCTGCGCTTTCGTTGCGCGCTTACCATAACAAGATTATAACATGGTCCGTTCAAGTCAAGTGACAGCTTTTCTGTTTCTACATAAATATCCTGAACAGGCATCTGCCCGCTGAATACCTTTTCCAGAAAGTTTCTTCGGGCCATCTGTTCATACTCCTGCATTTCTTTTTTAAATTTTTCAATATAAGTTTTTTTCTCTTTTTCCGACTCTATCTTATCTTTAACCTCAAGCAGGACCTTCTTCATGGTTTCTCTGGAAATCGGTTTTAAAATATACTGCTCAACGCCAATTTGAATGGCCTGTCTTGCATATTCAAAATCATCATATCCGCTTAAAATGATAATTTTCATATTCGGAAACTCTTTTGTAACAATACGGCTTAAGGTAAGTCCGTCCATAAACGGCATTTTGATATCTGTCAATAATACATCAGGCTTCGTTTTCCGAATTAACGGAAGTGCTGTTTCCCCATCTCCCGCTTCTCCAACGAATTGATAGCCAAACTGCTGCCAGGGCATATTATCCCGTAAACCTTCCCTCATAATGCTCTCATCTTCAACCAGAAAAATTTTTAACATCTGATTTCTCCTTATATAGTCCAATGCTTAATATGTTCTGCCATCAAGGTATTTCTCCACGTTTTCTTTTGTAAATACCTTGTCTTCCACAATATATTCTTTTTCTACTTTTTCACCGCGCTCCAGCATACGAATAACCTCTGCAAGAGTTTCCCCCTGCTCAGGATTACATTCCACATCTACATCGATGATTCCATCCCGAACCATCATTAAGGCATCATGTCCCGCATCAAATGAAATGATACGGATATCATCATCCTTTCCTATTTCTCTGCCGGATTCCCTTAATGCTTCTATCGCTCCAAACGTCATATCGTCATTTTGGGATACCAGAACATCAATATCCTCATAAAGGCGAAGAAAATGTTCCATTACTTCCTTTCCTTTTGCAGTCGTAAAGTCAGCGTTTCTCTGTTCCAAAATATGCCAATTGCTGTGTTTTTCTGCAATTTCTGCAAATCCCATTGTTCTGCCGAGTTGTACTGAAGCTCCCGGAGTTCCCTGAAGAACAACAATATTTATCTCTTCCTCTTCCTGATGCTTCTTTTTTAAATCTTCCTCCAGCCACTTTCCC
>SAMEA3663267__coassemble_351_pt1 | contig 14647 bp, 7 predicted proteins | sample SAMEA3663267__metabat2_low_PE_017 | metagenome-assembled genome bin SAMEA3663267 (sample SAMEA3663267) | pig gut metagenome | biome: pig gut; feature: pig-associated habitat; material: faeces | place: China | collected 2013 | reverse complement strand
ATTTTGAATGGCGGCAAGTTTATATACTCCGCCAAAGGACGGCCAATCCTTAGAGGTAATAAGGTTAGTCCCTACACCCCATGAGGTTATTGTTGCCCCCTGTGCTTTTAAGCTGTCAATTAAAAACTCGTCCAAATCATTGGAAGCAGATATAACGGCATCTGTAAATCCTGCCGCATCCAGCATTCTCCGGGCTTTTTTTGATAAATAAGCGAGATCGCCGCTGTCTAAACGTATGCCGTAATTTTTCAATTCGATACCGGACCGGCGCATTTCCGTAAAAACGCGGATTGCATTCGGCACACCGGACTTCAGTGTATCATAAGTATCTACCAATAAAGTACATGCATTCGGATACATCTCTGCATAGGTCTTAAAGGCTGTATATTCATCCGGAAAACTCATAATCCAGCTATGCGCATGTGTGCCCTTGACAGGGACATCAAATAATTGTCCGGTCAGTACGTTGCTTGTGCCGACACAACCGCCTATTACGGCCGCTCTTGCACCGTATGTTCCGGCGTCCGGACCCTGAGCACGTCTTAAACCGAATTCCATGATGCCGTCGCCCTTTGCAGCATAGCAGACACGGGAAGCCTTGGTGGCAATCAGACTCTGGTGATTGATAATATTAAGTATTGCCGTTTCGATTAACTGGGCCTCCATAATCGGAGCAATGACCTTTATCATCGGCTCACGAGGGAACATAACACTTCCCTCCGGAATAGCATAAATATTACCGGAAAAATGAAAGTCACTTAAGTATTGCAGGAAGTCTTCTTCAAAAATCCCAAGACTCCTTAAATAATCAATATCCTCCTTGCCAAAATGAAGGTGGTTAATGTACTTTATTACCTGCTCTAAGCCGGCACATATGGAATAACCGCTGTTCATAGGATTATTCCGGAAAAATGCATCAAAGATAACAGTTTCATTGCGGTCTTTATGCTTAAAATAGCCCTGCATCATTGTGAGCTCATAAAGATCGGTCATTAATGTCAGATTTTGTCTGTCCATAAAGAAGACCTCCGTTTTTCGTGTAAAAGTTATGTAAATGCCGGAAGCATTTATCATTAGGTAGAATACCACCTAAAGGATGGCATTAAACAAATAATACGGTATTCAGCAAAAAAAATCAATGATTTTACAAATGTAAAGACAATGAAAACAACGAAAAACAATGAAAAAAGATCTTAGAAAAGTATTGACATACTGTACGTGACACTGTATGATAATAATCAAACATAGGTGTGTGATACACTGTATTGCATATCGTACATAGTTGTGCGATTACACTGTGTAAAAGGAAGGAGTAAAAGACAATGAATTATGATGAAGTGGTGTCCGGACTGATACAGGAGTTTCGACGAGGAACTCTGATTATGCTGGTCCTAAGCCAGCTTAAGAAACCAATGTACGGATATAATCTGGTTAAGATTCTGGAGGAGGCGAGTATTCCCATAGAAGGTAACACATTGTATCCTCTGATGAGGCGTTTGGAGAGTCAGGGACTATTAAAGAGCGAATGGGAGACGGATGGAGCAAAGCCGCGAAAATACTACATGATTACGGAAGACGGAACGGTTGTACTTGAAAAAATAAAGAAGTATTGGATGGAGCTTTCTTCCAATATCAGTAGACTTTTGGAAGAATAAGGAGGTAAAGTATATGAAGACAGTAGAAGGACATAACAATATGCAGTCTCAGGAATTGATTGAACGATATATTTACGCTGTTACGCGTCACATAAGAAAAGAAGAACGTGAGGATATTGCAAAAGAACTCCGTTCCATTATTGCCGATATGCTGGAAGAGAGAATGGGAGAAGAATATTCCGGGGAATCTTCCGAAATGCCGGATGAGGAAACCGTGAAGGCAGTTCTGGAAAGTCTCGGCAGTCCGCAGGAGTTATATGAAAAATACAGCTCAGACGGAAAGGACTGTTTAATAGGTGCACCTTATTACGGTGTTTACAAATATATCATGAAAATTGTTTTGGGCTGTGTTATATTTGGAATGGTAATTGCGCATTTGGTTATAAGCATTACGGAGACGGTAAGCTTTTATGAGATTATGGCAAGACTGGCAGGTGTAATTCTGGGCGGAGCATTATTTTCTTTTGCGTTTGTAACACTGATATTTGCGATTTTCTATCACAAAGGTATAAAAATGGATAACATATTTGATTCGCTTGATAATCTGCCGAAGCTGCCTGAGAAAAATGCCAAAATATCAAGGTTGTCGTCCGGCTTCGGGATTGCTTTTTCGATAATCTTCTGGATATTATTTCTGGCATGTCCGCAGATACTTTGCATGTTTGATGGTAATACAGGAGAAATGATTCCGATTTTTTCAGTGGAATATATTCAAAAAACATGGTACCTTATTGTATTATTTGCATTGCTGGGCATTATACGTGAAAGTGTAAAGCTGATTGATGCAAGATACTCAAAGCGTCTGCTTATTGTAACGGCAGTAGTGGATATAGTATCAGCACTGCTTTGCGTTGGCTGGCTTAAAAACCCTGCCATTATAAATGCAGACTTTGCTGCTTCCGTGTCCGGGCTATTTGCGGAAGGAATGATTAATACACTAATGCTACACTTTAATTATTTCTTCTTGGGATGTATTTTATTTGCCCTCATTCTGGATTTGGCGGTTACTGTTTCAAAAACAGACTATTCCAAGTAGACTAGGAGTGTTTTGTTTTATGATTTCATTGACAAATACACTATTTGAGCTATATAATAGCGAAAGAATAAAAAAAGACTATGACGAAGACAGTACCTGTTTTTGAAGGCCACAGAGAGTCCGTATCAGGTGGGAGCGGATGCTGATAGAAAATATGGGAATATCACTTCCGAGTTGCCGGCTGAAAGGAGACGAGTAAGCGCAGGCCGGGTCTTCCCCGTTAACAGAAGAGCGTATCATTTTAATTAATTGTACGGTGTATTGGGTGGTATAACGAGCTGACTAAAACCTCGTCCTTTTACAAGGATGGGGTTTATTTATTTGAAAGAAAGGAAAACGCTATGTATCAGAAAGTTGACGCGAGCCTGAACTTCGTAGACCGGGAAAAAGAAACCTGTAAGTTCTGGCAGGAAAACAAAATTTTTGAAAAAAGTATGGAAAACCGTAAAGACGGTCCGACCTATACATTTTATGACGGACCTCCGACAGCAAACGGCAAACCGCACATCGGCCATGTTTTAACACGTGTTATTAAAGATATGATTCCGAGATACCGCACGATGAAGGGCTATATGGTGCCGAGAAAGGCCGGATGGGATACACATGGTCTTCCGGTTGAACTCGAGGTCGAGAAATTACTCGGGCTTGACGGAAAAGAACAGATTGAAGAGTATGGATTAGATCCGTTTATTGACAAATGTAAGGAAAGTGTCTGGAAATATAAAGGTATGTGGGAGGATTTCTCCGGTACAGTCGGTTTTTGGGCAGATATGAATGACCCGTATGTTACATACCATGATAACTTTATCGAGTCTGAGTGGTGGGCATTAAAAGAAATCTGGGACAAAGGCTTATTATACAAAGGATTTAAGATTGTTCCTTACTGTCCTCGCTGCGGAACCCCTCTTTCTTCCCACGAGGTGGCACAGGGATATAAGGCAGTAAAAGAACGCTCCGCAGTAGTGCGTTTTAAGGTAAAAGATGAGGATGCACACTTTTTGGCATGGACCACAACTCCGTGGACACTGCCTTCAAACGTTGCACTTTGTGTGAATCCGAACGAGACTTATGTGAAAGTAAAAGCGGCAGACGGCTATACCTATTATATGGCAGAAGCTCTGCTTGATAAGGTGCTTGGTGATTTGGCAGAGGAAGATAAACCGGCATATGAGGTTTTAGAATCCTATAAAGGTACGGATTTGGAATACAAGGAATATGAGCCGTTATTTGCCTGCGCCGGTGAATCAGCAGCAAAACAGCATAAGAAGGGTCATTTTGTAACCTGTGACAATTACGTTACAATGACAGACGGTACCGGTATTGTTCATATTGCACCTGCATTTGGTGAAGATGATGCACAGGTTGGAAGAAAATATGACCTTCCGTTCGTACAGTTTGTAAACGGTAAGGGTGAAATGACAGAAGAAACTCCTTATTCCGGCAAATTTGTCAAGGATGCAGACCCGGATGTATTAGTCGATTTGGATAAAGAAGGAAAATTATTCAGTGCGCCGAAGTTTGAGCATGATTACCCGTTCTGCTGGAGATGCGATACACCTTTGATTTACTATGCGCGTGAGTCATGGTTTATCAAAATGACAGCTGTTCGTGACGATTTGGTTCGTAACAATAAAACGGTAAACTGGATTCCGGAATCCATCGGAGAAGGCCGTTTCGGTAATTGGCTTGAAAATATTCAGGACTGGGGAATTTCCCGTAACCGTTATTGGGGAACTCCTTTAAATATCTGGGAATGTGAAGACTGCGGTCATCAGGAAGCAATCGGCTCCCGTGCCCAGTTAGAAGAAATGAGTGACAATCCCGCGGCGAAAACGGTAGAATTACACAGACCGTATATTGATGAAATCACATGTACCTGTCCGAAGTGCGGTAAGACAATGAAGCGTGTGCCGGAAGTAATTGACTGTTGGTTTGACTCAGGAGCAATGCCGTTTGCACAGCATCATTATCCGTTTGAAAATAAAGAGCTGTTTGAGGCACAGTTCCCGGCACAGTTTATTTCCGAAGCTGTTGACCAGACTCGTGGCTGGTTCTATTCCTTAATGGCAGAATCTACACTGTTATTTAATAAGGCACCGTTTGAAAACGTAATCGTATTGGGACATGTACAGGATGAAAACGGACAGAAGATGAGTAAGTCGAAGGGAAATGCCGTTGATCCGTTTGATGCATTGGAGACCTACGGAGCAGATGCGATTCGTTGGTATTTCTATATCAACTCCGCACCGTGGCTGCCGAACCGTTTCCATGGCAAGGCGGTTGTGGAAGGTCAGCGTAAATTTATGGGTACCCTTTGGAATACCTATGCATTCTTTGTACTGTATGCCAATATTGATAACTTTGATGCAACACAGTATAAACTGGAATATGATAAGCTTTCCGTAATGGATAAGTGGCTTCTGTCAAAAATGAATACCATGGTAAAACTGGTAGATGAAAATCTCGAAAATTACCGTATTCCGGAAGCAGCCAGAGTATTACAGGATTTCGTAGATGAAATGAGTAACTGGTATGTAAGACGCGGCAGAGAACGCTTCTGGGCAAAGGGTATGGAGCAGGATAAGATTAATGCTTATATGACTCTGTATACGGCACTTGTGACGGTTTCTAAAGCAGCAGCACCGATGATTCCGTTTATGACGGAGGAAATTTACCAGAATCTTGTAAGAAGTCTGGATAAGAATGCGCCCGAGAGTATCCATCTATGTGATTTCCCTGCTGTAGATGAAGCAATGATTGATAAGAAGCTGGAAGAAGCTATGGAAGCGGTTTTGAAAATCGTTGTTATGGGTCGTGCATGTCGTAATACGGCTAACATTAAGAATCGGCAGCCAGTCGGTACCATGTTTGTAAAAGCGCCTTTCACACTTTCTGATTTTTATAAAGAAATCATTGAAGATGAGCTGAATGTAAAGTCAGTCATTTTCACGGAGGATGTAAGAGATTTTACCACATACACCTTCAAACCGCAGCTTAAGACAGTCGGCCCTAAGTATGGCAAGCATCTAGGCTTTATCCAGAAGAGTCTTGCGGCGCTTGACGGAAACAGCGCAATGGATGATTTGAAATCAAACGGCGCAATCGTATTGGATGATAACGGAACATCTATTTCGCTGGCTGAAGAGGATTTGTTAATTACAATGGTTCAGAAGGAAGGCTTTGTAACAGAAGCAGATAACACCGTAACGGTAGTTATGGATACAAAACTCTCTGAGGAACTGATTGAAGAGGGCTTTGTATATGAAATCATCAGCAAGATTCAGACCATGCGTAAGGATGCTGATTTTGAGGTAATGGACCATATCAAGGTATCTGTCCTTCAGAATAAGAAGCTTGCAGAAATTGTAAAGAAAAACGAAGAAAGCATTGCAACAAAGGTTTTGGCTGACAGCTTTGACTTTGATGCAGAGTATTCTGTTAAGAAAGAATGGAATGTTAACGGAGAAAGTGTTACAATTTCTATTGAAAAACGAGTATGATAAAAACACATGGAACACCTGGCAGCCTGTCAGGTGTTCAAGTGGTATTTAAAGGAAGAGGAGAACATTATGAAGAAAAAGGCGGCAATAGCTAGATTCGACAAGGAACTATTCAAACGCAGTGTCCTGTACAATGTTAAGACCTTATATCGTAAAACACTTGAGGAAGCGACTGAACAGCAGATTTTTCAGGCAGTGTCTTATGCGATTAAAGATGTAATTGTGGATAGTTGGATGGATACGCAGAAAGCGTTTGAGGAAGAGGACCCGAAGATGGTTTATTACATGTCCATGGAATTTTTGATGGGACGTGCTTTGGGAAACAACCTGATTAACCTGAAAGCTTATAAGGATGTGGAAGAGGCATTGGATGAGCTGGGTGTGGATTTGAATGTTGTGGAAGACCAGGAACCCGATGCCGCCTTAGGTAACGGAGGCTTGGGAAGATTGGCAGCATGTTTCCTTGATTCACTTGCGACACTTGGTTATGCCGCATACGGCTGCGGTATCCGTTATCGTTATGGTATGTTTAAGCAGCAGATTCGCGATGGTTATCAGATTGAAGTTCCGGATCATTGGCTGGAAAACGGCAATCCGTTTGAACTGCGTCGTCCGGAATATACAAAAGAAGTAAAATTCGGCGGATATATCCGTGTTTCCATGGATGAGAACGGAAGAAGCGTATTTACACAGGAAAATTACCAGTCTGTGAAAGCGGTTCCTTATGATATTCCGATTGTGGGCTACGGTAACGGTATCGTGAATCCCCTTCGTATCTGGGATGCCGAGCCGATAGAATGCTTCCAGTTGGATTCCTTTGACAAGGGAGATTACCAGAAAGCGGTTGAACAGGAAAATCTGGCACGTAATATTGTTGAAGTATTATATCCGAATGACAATCATTATGCCGGAAAAGAATTACGTTTAAAACAGCAGTATTTCTTTATCTCAGCCTCCGTACAGGAAGCAGTGGCAAAATATATGCGTAAGCATGATGATGTGCGTAAATTATATGAAAAAGTTACATTCCAGCTAAACGATACACATCCTACTGTTGCGGTAGCAGAGCTCATGCGTATTTTAATGGATGAATACGGCTTAACATGGGATGAAGCATGGGAGGTAACAACCAAAACCTGTGCTTACACAAACCATACCATTATGGCAGAGGCGTTGGAAAAATGGCCGATTGAACTGTTTTCAAGACTTCTTCCGCGTGTATATCAGATTGTGGAAGAAATCAACAGAAGATTTATTATTGAGATTGAAAGCCGCTATCCGTATTCAACCGGTATTACACAGGAAAAAATCAAAAAGATGGCAATCATATACGACGGACAGGTCAAAATGGCGCATCTTGCCATTGTAGCCGGCTTCTCCGTAAACGGTGTGGCAAGACTGCATACCGAGATTTTAAAAAATCAGGAATTGAAGGATTTCTACGAAATGATGCCGGAAAAATTCAACAACAAGACAAACGGTATTACTCAGAGAAGATTTTTACTTCACGGCAATCCGCTTTTGGCTGATTGGGTAACGGCACATATCGGAGATGATTGGATTACGGATTTAAGCCATATAAACCGTCTTAAGGTTTATGCAGACGATGAAAAATGCAGACAGGAGTTTATGAATATTAAGTATCAGAATAAGGTCCGTCTTGCAAAATATATTTTAGAGCACAATGGTGTTACCGTTGACCCGCGTTCTATTTTTGATGTGCAGGTTAAGAGACTTCATGAATATAAGAGACAGCTTCTTAATATCCTTCATGTAATGTATCTTTACAATCAGATTAAAGAGCATCCGGAGATGGAGTTCTATCCGAGAACGTTTATTTTCGGGGCAAAAGCGGCAGCAGGCTACCGCAATGCCAAGCTGACGATTAAACTTATTAATGCAGTTGCTGACGTAGTAAATAATGATGCTTCCATAAACGGTAAGCTGAAGGTTGTCTTTATTGAAAATTATCGTGTATCAAATGCAGAATGGATTTTTGCGGCCGCAGACGTTTCGGAGCAGATTTCAACTGCAAGTAAAGAAGCTTCCGGAACCGGTAACATGAAGTTCATGTTAAACGGTGCATTGACACTGGGTACGATGGATGGTGCAAATGTTGAGATTGTGGAAGAAGTCGGAGAAGAAAATGCAATTATCTTCGGATTAAGCTCTGATGAAGTCATTGCTTATGAAAAGAATAAAAACTATAATCCGATGGATATCTTTAATAACGACCCGGAAATCCGTCAGGTATTAATGCAGCTTGTAAACGGCACATATGCACCACAGGATGCGGAATTGTTCAGACCGCTGTATAATTCATTGTTAAATACAAAGGATACATCTGTAGCAGACAGATACTTTATCTTGAAGGATTTCCGTTCTTATGCGGATGCACAGAAGCGTGTGGAAGCCTTCTATAAGGATGAGACTGCATGGGCAAGAAGCGCAATCTTAAACGTGGCATGCAGCGGAAAATTCACGTCAGACCGTACGATTCAGGAATATGTAGATGATATCTGGCACTTAGATAAGGTGGTACTTAAAAAATAGTGAGACAATGACCGCAAGGAGGAGTAATCAGATGGTTTCATTGATGGAAACAGGCGCATATCTTGTTAACGGGACAGAAATCGTACCGGAAACAGCAGATGCGGCGGCTCTTATTAAGAGCAAAACAGGATTAGATGTCGTAAAAGAAGAGGCATTAAAGAATACAATTGCTTATGGCATTTTGAAAAGCCATAATACATCCGATAACATGGACAAGTTAAGAATCAAATTTGACAAATTGACTTCCCATGACATTACCTTTGTAGGTATTATCCAGACGGCGCGGGCTTCAGGACTTGAGAAGTTCCCGATTCCGTATGTATTAACCAACTGTCACAATTCACTTTGTGCGGTAGGGGGTACAATTAATGAAGATGACCATATGTTTGGTCTTACATGTGCAAAAAAATACGGCGGCATTTATGTTCCGCCTCATCAGGCAGTGATTCACCAGTTTGCAAGGGAAATGCTTGCGGGCGGCGGTAAAATGATACTTGGTTCTGACTCTCATACACGTTACGGAGCTCTGGGTACTATGGCAATGGGCGAAGGCGGACCGGAACTTGTAAAACAGTTATTAAACCAGACATATGATATTGACAGACCGGGAGTTGTCGGTATTTACCTGACAGGAGAGCCGATGCATGGCGTAGGCCCTCAGGACGTTGCAATTGCTCTGATTGGTGCTGTTTTTGCAAACGGTTATGTAAAGAATAAAGTATTGGAATTTGTCGGACCGGGTGTTGCCGCCTTAAGCGCGGATTTCCGTATCGGAATCGATGTTATGACAACAGAGACAACATGTCTTTCTTCTATCTGGCAGACAGATGAGGAAATTGAAAAATTCTATGAAATTCATGGAAGAAAAGAAGATTATGCGCTTCTTACACCGGGACAGGTGGCTTATTATGATAAGTTCATTACAATTGACCTTTCTGCCATTAAGCCGATGATAGCCATGCCGTTCCACCCAAGCAATGCGTATACGATTGAAGAGGTGAATGCAAACCTCACGGATATCCTTCATGAAGTAGAGGAAAGAGCAAAGGTAAGCTTCGGAGATAAGATTGAGTATTCTCTGCAGGATAAAATTCGTAACGGTAAATTATATGTAGACCAGGGCGTTATTGCAGGTTGTGCAGGCGGCGGATTTGAAAACATCTGTGCAGCGGCAGACATCTTAAAAGGACATTACATTGGTGCAGATGAATTCACATTGAATGTATATCCGGCTTCCACTCCGATTTATATGGAATTAATGAAGAACGGATGCGCAGCAACACTCCTTGAAACCGGTGCCATCTTAAAAACAGCATTCTGCGGGCCATGCTTCGGTGCAGGCGATACACCGGCTAATAATGCATTCAGTATCCGCCATTCAACAAGAAACTTCCCGAACAGAGAAGGCTCTAAGATTCAGAGCGGACAGATTGCTTCCGTTGCGCTTATGGATGCACGTTCCATTGCGGCAACCGCAGCAAATAAGGGGTATTTAACACCGGCTACTGATTTTGACGGTAGATTTGAGACATATCAGTATCATTTTGACGAGAAGATTTATGCAAACCGTGTATTTGATTCTAAGGGTGTGGCAGATTCGTCTGTAGAAATCAAATTCGGTCCGAACATTAAAGACTGGCCGGCGATGAGTGAGCTTCCGAATAACTTAGTGCTTCGTGTTGTTTCCGAAATTCATGATCCGGTTACAACAACAGATGAATTGATTCCTTCCGGTGAGACATCTTCTTACCGTTCCAATCCGTTAGGGCTTGCTGAGTTTACATTATCCAGAAAAGACCCGGAATATGTAGGGCTTGCAAAGGATATGCAGAAAGCACAGACGGCCCTTATGGAAAATAAGGACGTATTTGCCGCTAAACCGGAATTAAAAGAGGTTGTAGAAACAATTGAAAAAGAATTTCCGGGGGCAAGAGCAGAGGGAATCGGCTATGGTTCCACTATCTTTGCCGTGAAACCGGGGGATGGCTCAGCACGAGAGCAGGCTGCAAGCTGCCAGAAGGTATTAGGCGGATGGGCAAATATCGCAAATGAATATGCGACAAAGAGATACCGCTCCAACCTGATTAACTGGGGCATGCTTCCGCTCCTTATTAAAGAGGGAGACCTTCCGTTTGAGCGGTTAGACTATATTTTCCTTCCGGATATTCGTAAGGCGGTAGAGGAAAAGACAGACGTAATCAATGCCTACTGTGTGGCAGACGGACATTTAAGAGCATTTGAAATGACACTGGGAGACTTGACAGACGAGGAACGTCAAATTATCTTGGATGGTTGTTTGATTAACTACAATAGAGTGTAATTATTAAATACAGATTAAATAAATGGGCTTCTGCAAAGACAGAAGTCCCATTTACTATAAAGTTTTTAAAAATATTGCCGATATATCAAGTACAAGCGAAGGCCGCGCTTAAAATTTGAGCCACGGATGGCATATGTCAGGACAGGAGGTTCGGACACATGCTATTTTTTTGTCCTTTTTGGTTCACGGACGATGATAAGAGGGGTGGAGAAAGGAGCTTTATTGATTATTAATTCCTCAAATGTAGGAATGGAATCTGCCAGAAAATATACTTCTGTACGCATGGACGCGGTTGTGTACAACAAGGAAGTTATCTATGTCCGCAAATGCTGTTATGTATTCTTTTGCGGATAATGCGTTAGGAAATCAGGAACTGCCCGGAGGTAATTCGGAAGAGTTGTTAGAAACAGGCAGGGAAAATGCCGACGCAGCTGAGAAACAAACGAAAGAAAATACCAATGCAACAGAAAAACAGGCAAAAGAGGATGCAATGGCAAAATTAAAGAGCACATCCTCATCTGCTATAGACAGAATCCGCGAAATTTCCAATGGGTCAGAAACAAAATCGATTGAACGCATCAGACAAAGATGTATTTTATACTTATGGGAGTTGTTTTTTGGTAAAGAACGGGCATCCAGAATGTCCGAAGACTATGCTTTTGAAGAAAGCGGTGTAGAACTTGCGCAGCCGCGTGAATTAAAGGTAATACAGCTTTCTGCAACGGAAGAGTACTCTTTTTCTGAAACCGAAACAATGGATTTTTCTACAACCGGAACGGTCAAAACCGCAGACGGTCGCGAAATTTCGTTTCATATGAATGTCGGAATGAGCCGCAGCTTTTCAGAGTATTATAAAAGAGAGGGCATAGAAATTGCGGCAATGTGTGACCCACTTGTGATTAATCTGGATGATAATGTGGTTGGTCTTTCCGATCAGAAATTTTTCTTTGATTTGGATGCGGACGGAACGGAAGAAGAAATTTCTACGTTGGAAACCGGCAATGCATTCCTTGCACTTGACCGAAATCAGGATGGAAGAATAAATGACGGTTCGGAACTGTTTGGTGCAAAGAGCGGAGACGGGTTTGGAGAGCTTGCAGTCTTTGATGAAGACGGGAATGGCTGGATTGATGAAAATGATTCCGTGTTTGAAAAATTAAAAATCTGGATAAAAGATGATTCCGGAGAAGATAAGCTTTACACCCTAAAGGAAAAGGGGTTAGGTGCAATTTATCTCGGAAGTGCTTCTACCGATTATACACTACGTTCCGACACAACATTACAGGTTAACGGTGCAATCCGCAGAAGCGGTGTGTTCCTATATGAAAATGGCATGGCGGGAAGTATTGCCCATGTAGATATGGCAAAACGTGCATACGAGAGCGCGTAGTGAAATTGAAATTTTAATTTTAAAAACATCTGCATAAAGTTATCCCTTACGGAAAAACTATCTTTATAGAATGGAGGGATAATAATGCGAAATCGACACAATCCAAAAAAGGAAAAATTTATTATGCTGGCTTCCAGCCTGCTTGTTTTATCTGCCCTGACTCTTACAGGAGTATATGTAAAAGAAAGAACGCGTATTCAGAATGAAAATTCTGCAAAGCTGTCAAAGGCAGAAACGGAAGAGGAAACCGAACAGAAAGCGGAAAACAGCTCACCTGTGAATGTGGGAACTGCCGTTAATCCGGGTGTAAAGGAAGATGCGCTTGAAAGCGATTTCGGGAGCTATCAGAGCCGTATAGAGGTTGAAAAAGAAAAAACGGAGGATACGCCTGATTCTAAATCTGCAGTGGAGGAAGAAACAAAGAAAACCTCCGTTTCAGCTCCAACACTTTCTTTCTCACAGGAGGAAGGCCTGATATGGCCGATTGTAGGAAAAGTGCTGATTAATTACAGCATGGATAAAACGGTTTATTTTCCGACCTTAGAGCAGTATAAATATAATCCTGCAATTATGATTGCCGCTACAGAGGGAGAAAATATTTCCGCAGCGGCAGACGGAAGAGTTAACAGTGTATTTCATGATGCCCAATTTGGAAATTGTATCAGTGTAGACCTTGGAGACGGCTTTGAGATTACCTACGGACAACTGGGTAATATTTCGTTTAAAGAAGGCGACTACATGCAAGCAGGTGATATTATCGGAACGGTAGCATCACCTACAAAGTATTTTTCCAAAGAAGGACCAAACGTGTATTTTAAATTAACAAAAGATGGGGAACCATGCGACCCATTAAACCGCATGTCATAAAAGATTGTATCTTTACCGTAAATTCTGATGTGTTATAATGATAGAAAGAATTTCGGAGGATGCAGAAAATTGGAAAGAAGAGTCTGGCTGTTTTACATTTTTATATGTTGTCTGTTTTGCCCGGCCTGCGTGACTTCGCAGGATAAGTCAGAACCGGTTTCAACGGTTCCTTTGGAGCAGGACACATTGGAAATGGAGCCGGACTTTTCTTATGAGATAACAGAGCAGCTTCCTCATATTCTGATTGACCAAACGGGATATCAGAGTATGGATAAAAAGATTGCTTTTTTTTATGGAAATGAGTTGGAGGAAAACTTTGAGATTCGGAATGAGAAAACGGAGGAAACAGTATATACCGGGCTGCTTCATAAAGTAAAGGAGGAAGACGGAAAAACTCTTTACAGCGGTACCTTTACTGATTTTACGAAGGAAGGATGTTATTATCTGCATCACAATAAAATCGGAGATTCCTATGCTTTTTCAATAGAAAAAAATATTTACTCCCGTCAGTATACGGATTTAAATAAGATGCTCCTTAAACAGGAACATGAAAATGTCGGCAGTCTCGCCTATATGCTTGCCAATTGCATGTTTATTAAAGAAATGTTTCAGGATGCATGGATAAATGCTTCCTTTATTCATACGAAAACCGCGCTGCTTTTAAATTCACAGGATGCAAAAACCGGTGCATTTTATAGTGAGATATTGACGGAACCGGTAGCTTTTGAAACATATGAGGGCACGATATCGCTGTCAACAACAGCGCAGATGGCCGGTGTTCTGGCACAATACTCCTATATATACAGAGAAGACAAAGATACTCTTTTAGCCGGGCAATGTTTACAGGCGGCGCAGAAAGCATATCGGTATGTAGAGAAATATCGTGACAATACAGATACGGATGCATGGTATTTTGCAGCCGTTCAGCTATATCGTGCAACAGGGCAGTATAAATACCGTAATGCGATTAGGGAGTATGATACACTTTCTGAGGAATCACGAAGCAGTACACCTCAGGGATATACAATGCTTGCCGATTTTACATATCTCGCAACGCCTTATGCTACGGATTATAAAAGATGTACCGGACTTTTAGATGCCTATATCGAGAGAGCACAGAATATTTCAGCAAATTCTTTCAGAGAGAACTTTTACGTTCCGTCAAATATTGATACAATGAGTAATAAAGAGATTTTGGATGATATGTTTGTGCTGGGTGTGGTAAATCATGTGCTTTCAGGGCAGGAATATGCCGGTATTCAGAAAAATTATATTCATTACTTATCCGGTATAAACAGAAAGTGTAAAAACTATTTGTCAAAGGAT
>SAMEA3663267__coassemble_324_pt1 | contig 15241 bp, 16 predicted proteins | sample SAMEA3663267__metabat2_low_PE_017 | metagenome-assembled genome bin SAMEA3663267 (sample SAMEA3663267) | pig gut metagenome | biome: pig gut; feature: pig-associated habitat; material: faeces | place: China | collected 2013 | reverse complement strand
AATAATTGATACACCCGGGGAATATGCGCAGACAGCAAGATTGGGAAGAGCTCTTGCATTATATACATATGAAGCAGATGTGGTAGGATTATTGATTTCCTCGACGGAACCGTATTCTTTATTTCCACCCTGTATTACAAGCCAATGTAACAGAGAGGTAATTGGAATCGTTACAAAGATTCATGATGAGGGAGCAAATCCCGGGCGGGCTGAACAATGGCTTAGACTTGCCGGATGTAAAGAAATCTTTTTTGTAGATTCAAAGACAGGTGAGGGAGTTGCGGAAATACTGCTCCATTTAAAGGAATCAGGCGATGTGATGCCTTGGGAAATTAAGAACACCATATAGAATGTACCTATTGGTAATTTGGCGGGAATTATGCTCGCTACAAATATATTTTATAAAAAAGGAGAACGAAATGGCACAGCTGAACGAGTATGAAATCAAAAAACAGATTTGCGAAATCGGTAAAAGAATTTACGACCGAAATATGGTCGCAGCAAACGACGGTAATATTTCAGTAAAACTCAATGACCATGAGTTCCTTTGCACCCCAACAGGAGTATCAAAGGGATTTATGACACCGGAGTATATCTGTAAGGTGGATGAGAAGGGTAATGTGATTCAGGCTAATAAAGGATTCAAACCTTCATCAGAGATTAAGATGCATATGAGAGTATATGAGAAGAGACCGGATGTAGGATCTGTAGTTCATGCACATCCTATGTATGGTACAGCGTTTGCAATTGCAGGAATCCCACTTACACAGCCAATTATGCCTGAGGCAGTTATTGCACTTGGATGTGTTCCGATTGCAGAATATGGCACACCATCAACTATGGAAATTCCTGACAATCTTGAGAAGTATCTTCCTTATTTTGATGCCGTACTTCTTGAAAATCACGGTGCACTTACATGGAGTACAGATTTGAATGCAGCATATATGAAGATGGAGTCATTGGAATTCTATGCTGAATTACTTTATAAGTCAAAGATGCTTGGTGGACCAAAGGAATTTGATCAGAAAAATATTGAGAAACTTTATGAAATTCGTCGTAAGTTTGGTATGCAGGGTAAACATCCGGCAAATGTATGTTTAAACCATGATGGCAAGAACTGTCATAACTGTGGTGGTCACTGCAGTGGAAACGAAGATTTCAGACAGTTCCCGGGTTATCAGTATGATTTTGTCGGCAAATCCTGCCCGGATGCCGCAGCTTCAACTGATAACGCAGATCTTGTTGCACAGATTACAAAGAAGGTACTTGAGAGTCTTAAGTAATTATTATGAAGAATGATGTTGAAAAGAACATATTACAGAACGTAGTTGAAAAAGCCATTGTTAAGGAAGTAATGGGACTTAAGCTTGCCAAGCTTTTAATTGAGAGAGTTGAGAGGAAGGCTTCGCAGGTAGGGGTTAGAGCGGTAATCGCTGTAACGGATTCGTCCGGAAGACCGATTGCCGTCCACTGCATGGATGGTGCATATCACGGAAGCTTTGATGTGGCAGTCAATAAAGCTTATACCGTTACCGCTTTTCAAATGCCCACAAAAAATCTTGCAGAATTGTGCAAGCCGGGAGCGGATTTATACGGTCTCCAGTTTTCGAACAATGGCAAGGTTATGATTCTGGGCGGAGGTGAGCCTCTTATGATTGGTGATACGATGATAGGGGCGCTTGCCGTATCAGGTGGCACTGCCGCACAGGATAGCGAGCTTGCTGAATATGGCAAAGAAATCTTAAAGGAGGTAATAGAGTGTCTGTAGATGAAACTTTTGTCCATGACATAGTAAAAAAGGTTATGGCAAATATGCAGATTACCGGAGATGTTTCGGGAATGCACGGAGTATTCAAGGATATGAATGAAGCTATTGCAGCTTCAATAGAGGCGCAGAAGGTTGTCAGAACAATGACTCTTGATCAGAGAGAAAAAATCATTTCTATTATTAGAAAGAAAGTTCACGAAAACGCTGAAATCCTTGCCAATATGGGTGTAAACGAGACCGGAATGGGGAATGTTGGTGATAAGATAATGAAACACCACCTCACAGCGGACAAGACTCCCGGAACTGAGGATATTCAGACAATAGCGTGGTCCGGAGACAGAGGTCTTACTCTTGTGGAGATGGGGCCATTTGGAGTGATTGGAGCAATTACTCCTGCAACGAATCCTTCCGAGACGGTAATTTGTAATTCGATTGGAATGTTAGCAGGTGGAAATACAGTAGTATTCAATCCGCATCCGAACGCAAAAAAAACAACAATATATACAATCAATATGATAAATGAAGCTTCACTTGAGGCAGGAGGACCGGATAATATTGCTGTTACGGTTGAAGTGCCTACAATGGATACCAGCTCCATTATGATGAAGCATCCGGCAATTCATTTGTTGGTTGCAACCGGTGGACCCGGGGTAGTTACAGCTGTTCTTTCTTCAGGTAAGAGAGCAATCGGAGCAGGTGCCGGTAATCCCCCTGCATTTGTCGATGATACTGCTGATGTAAGTAAAGCAGCTCGTGACATTGTAAATGGTTGTACGTTTGATAACAATCTTCCTTGTATCGCTGAGAAGGAAATTGTTGCAATGGACTCTATTGCTGATGAATTAATGGACTATATGATTTCAGAGAACGGCTGTTATCTTGCCAGTCCTGAGATTCAGGACAAACTGGTTCATACAGTAATGGATGAAAAAGGAAGACTGAATCGAAAGTGTGTAGGACGTGATGCGCGAACACTCCTTTCAATGGTTGGGGTGAATGTAGGCCCTGAAATTAGGTGTATCGTATTTGAAGGACCAAAGGAGCATCCGCTTATAAAAGAAGAACTTATGATGCCAATTCTCGGAATGGTTAGAGTCAAGACTTTTGAAGAGGGTGTTAATACAGCAGTATGGCTCGAACATGGCAATCGCCATTCGGCACATATTCATTCAAAAAACGTTGATAATATTACAACTTATGCAAAGGCGCTTGATACAGCAATTCTTGTAAAGAATGGGCCAAGTTACGCAGCCTTAGGTTTCGGCGGTGAGGGCTATTGTACATTCACAATTGCATCAAGAACCGGTGAAGGCCTAACCAGTGCACAAACCTTTACAAAGAGAAGACGCTGTACAATGAGCGACAGCCTTTGTATTAGGTAGAAAGGAGAAAAGATGGCAGTAAATGAACAAGCAGTTGAACAGATTGTAAAACAGATACTAAGCCAGATGGGTGGACAGACGGTTTCTTCATCTGCCTCAAATACAAGCGGAGCAATCCCTTCGAAGGTACGTATTGCTTTTCTTTCTGAGATTGGAAAGATGGAAATAAAGGAATATCCAATGCCGGAAGTTGGAGATGATGACCTCCTTGTTAAAGTTGAAGGATGCGGTATCTGTGGTACAGACGTTCACGAATATAAGAGAGACCCATTTTCACTTATACCGGTTGCTTTAGGTCATGAAGGAACAGGTGAAATTGTTAAAATGGGTAAAAATGTAAAGGTCGACTCTGCCGGAAAGGCAGTAAAGGTTGGGGATAAAATTGTCACCTGTATGATATTTAAGGACGATCCGGAAATTACGATGTTCGATCTTAATAAGAAAAATGTTGGTGGAGCTGATGTATATGGACTGCTTCCGGATGATGATGTACATGCTAACGGATGGTTTGCTGATTACATACTTATCCGTGGCGGACTTGGTTCAACATTCTTTAATGTAAGTGAACTGGATCTTGATTCAAGAATTCTTATTGAACCATGTGCAGTACTTATTCATGCTGTTGAAAGAGCAAAGAGCACAGGTATACTTAAGTTCAACTCAAGAGTAGTTGTTCAGGGATGCGGACCTATTGGTCTTATCTGTATTGCAGTGCTTAAGACTCTTGGTATACAGAATATTATTGCTGTTGATGGCAACCCGACACGACTTGAGTTTGCAAAGAGACTCGGTGCATCAGATTATTGTAACTTTAAAGATTACGATGGAACAGAAGCTATGGTTAAGGCTGCTTATAATAAGTTTGGCGGACATTTAGCTGATTTTGCATTCCAATGTACGGGTTCACCCGCAGGACATTCAAACATCTATAAGTTCATCCGTAACGGTGGTGGCCTTTGTGAACTTGGATTCTTTATCAATGGTGGAGATGCAACTATCAATCCACATTTTGATATTTGCTCAAAAGAAATCGTTACAGTTGGTAGCTGGGTATATAATCTGAGAGATTATGCTACAACATTTGATTTTCTTAAGGCTGCAAAGTCTATTGGGCTTCCAATGGGTGAGTTAATCACAGATAAATTTGCTCTTGATGATATTGATGCTGCATTCCAAAAGGCAGCTTCCATGACAGGGCTGAAAATTGCTGTAGTTAGTAAATAAGATTAAGGAATAGAAAAGGTAAGTAAGATGGCTGATATAAAAAAGCGGGACACACAGGAGGCTGTAGGAATCTTAGAAGTTTTTGGCCTTGTATGTGCATTCTTGGCAGCTGATGCAGGCTGCAAGGCAGCAAATGTACATCTTGAGGTGTTCGATAAGAATAAGCCTGCAAATGCGGATGCACTTCCGGTTCCACTTCTTGTAACAATAAAATTCAGAGGAAGTGTTGCTGATGTGGAGGAGGCAATGAGAGCCGCTGAGGAAGTGGCAGCTGCCAATACTGGTATTGTGCAGAAACATATTATTCCAAGACCTACGGGAGACACCGAAAAAATGCTTAAGGTTAGCGCTCTCGACAAGAACTGATAAACAATATTTTTGAAAAAAAGGAGAACAAAAAATGGCACAAGAAGCATTAGGAATGGTTGAAACAAGAGGACTTACAGCAGCAATCGAGGCAGCTGATGCAATGACAAAGGCAGCCGAGGTTGTACTTGTTGGAACAGAGAAGATTGGATCCGGTCTTGTAACAGTTATGGTACGTGGAGATGTTGGAGCAGTTAAGGCTTCTGTTGAGGCCGGTACAGCAGCTGCTTCAAAGCTTGGAGAACTTGTAGCAACACATGTAATTCCGAGACCACATAACGATGTTGAGAAGATTCTTCCAAAATTCAAGGCGTAGAAATTAACGGATAGAAAAAGAAGGATGACCGGTATGAGTAATGCATACGGATTTATTGAAATCACAGGGGTTGTAGCTGCAATGGATGCATTGGACATAATGTGTAAAGCAGCCAATGTAAAGCTTGCAACATGGGAACGCAAACTCGGTGGAAGGCTGGTTACATTGGTAATAGAGGGAGAGATTGCTGCCGTAGAGCAGGCAATTGAAGCCGGGGCGACTTTGGCAATTAAAAAACCAGCAGCTACGGGAATTTTACCTAATCCTCATTCGGAAATCAGAAGAATCGTTGCTTTGTCAGCAAGCAGATTTAAGGGAAAGAAAGAACCTTCAGCTGATTCTAAGATGTTGGGAGAAGACCCACCGGATTTTGTACCAAAAGGAAATAATTAATTTGTATTAAAAAGAACAAATAACACAGCATTTTAAGAAAAGGAGAAAAAATCATGGCATCACTTGAAGCATTAGGAATGGTTGAAACAAGAGGTTTAGTAGCAGCAATTGAGGCAGCAGATGCAATGTGCAAGGCTGCAAATGTAACACTGATTGGGACAGAGAAGATTGGATCCGGTCTTGTAACAGTTATGGTACGTGGAGATGTTGGAGCAGTTAAGTCTTCAGTAGAGGCAGGAAGTGCAGCAGCCGGAAAGCTTGGAGAACTTGTAGCAACACATGTTATTCCAAGACCACATGGCGATGTTGAACTTATTCTTCCGCAGATTAAGTAATGAACTGAGTTTTAATAGTTGGGATGGTGTAAATCTTGGATACATATAATAATGTTGAACAAATCACAAGGTTGGTTATTCAGGCTATTGAGAGTGCAAAAAATAATGAGACAAAGATGAGTGTGCCGGTGGGTGTATCTGCAAGGCACATTCATCTGACTCAGAAGGATGTAGAAATACTATTTGGTAAAGGATATCAGCTTACCAAGAAGAAGGAACTGATGGGTGGTCAGTTTGCTGCAAATGAGCAGTGTACGATTGTGGGGCTTAAGCTTAGGGCCATCGAAAATGTCAGAATCCTTGGACCGGTACGAAAGCAGTCCCAGGTAGAGATATCTGCGACCGATGCCAGAACACTGGGTATTAAAGCACCTCTTCGACAGTCTGGTGATACAGTCGGTTCGGCACCAATCGCTTTAGTTGGACCAAAGGGAGTTGTATATTTGGATGAAGGCTGTATTATTGCGGCAAGACATATCCATATGACTCCATCTGAGGCTGCAGCTGCTTGCCTTAAGGATGGGGATTATGTTTCTGTCCGGATGGGAGAGGATCGAGGTGCAGTTCTTGATAATGTTAAAATCCGCGTGGATGATTCATTTACATTGGAGATGCACATTGATACTGACGAGGCAAATGCATGTCAGGTTAAGCAGGGTGACGTAGCAAGAATTATTTCAAAAATGTAAACATGTTAATCTCTTTGGTGGTCAGTGTAATCAGACACTGACCATTAAAGAAGAGTTCAGATTGGAAATAAACGGTAGGGATTATGATAATCGGAAAAGTAGTCGGAAGCGTTTTTTCAACAAGAAAAAGCGAAAAATTGATTGGAAACAAGTTCATGATTGTAGAACCTGTTGAGGGCATGAATGTTACAGGGAATAAGCTTGTAGCAATTGATATTATTGGCGCAGGAATAGGTGAGTTTGTCCTTGTTGCGCAGGGATCGGCAGCCAGAGTTGGATGCGATATGACGGATTCGCCAATTGATGCAGCAATAGTTGGTATTGTTGATGAAGGTCAGGAGTGGAATAAATAACCATGAATATTGACGAACTGAAGAAAATAGCACGTGATCATGGCATTGTTGGTGCCGGTGGAGCCGGATTTCCTACTTATGCCAAGATGACGGACAAAGCTGACACTATTATTTTGAATTGTGCAGAGTGTGAACCGCTTTTAAAGCTTCACAGACAGCTTCTTGCAACGCATGTTGAAGAGATATTGCAGATGTTAGATGAGGTTCGTGAGACACTCAGCGCAAAAGAGGCAGTTATTGGTATCAAATCCGAGTATGTCTCTACAGTGGAAGCTGTTAAAGAAGAAATAAAGAATTACCCAAGCTTAAGACTGTGCGAGCTTAGAGCAGAATATCCTGCCGGCGATGAGGTGATTTTAATATATGAGGCAACCGGCAGAGTGATTAGGCCGGGTGGGATACCTATTGATGAAAATGTCGTGGTATTCAATGTTGAGACGATGTATAACCTGTACAGGGCTGTGCATCTGGATGTAGCGGTGACCAATAAGATTGTATCTATTGTCGGAGAGATTGATAAACCACTTACGGTAAGAGTTCCTTTAGGGACTACACTTCCTGAGGCGGTTGCACTTGCGGGCAAACCAACAATTAAGGATCCTGCGTATCTTATTGGCGGACCAATGATGGGATATCTTGGTACAGAAAAGACTGTAGTGACAAAAACCACAAATGCAATAATTATTCTCCCTAAGGATCATCCCATTGTTCAAAAGATGAATAAGAATCTGGAGATAGAGAGACGCAGAGCCTCTTCTGCTTGTTGTCAGTGCAGAACATGTACAGATTTGTGTTCAAGACATAATCTTGGACACCCTATTGAGCCACACAAGATTATGCGTGCAGTAGCAAACAATGATATAAGTGATCTTCTTGTTTTTAGCAACGCAGCATATTGTAGTGGTTGCGGATTGTGCGAAAAATATGCTTGCCCTCAGGGACTGTCGCCAAAGTCCATTATTCAGGAATTTAAGAAAGGGTTGCGAGTAGCCGGAGTAAAGCCTGACAAACTGGAACCGGCTCCGGTAAGTCCGGATCGCAGGTACAAGAAAGTCCCGTCACACAGATTGGAGAACAGACTTGGCTTGGCAAAATATGATGTGGATGCTCCTTTTATTGATACAACTCCGGAGAGCGATTATGTACGAATTCAAATGAGCCAGCACATTGGTGTTCCCGCAATTCCGATTGTTAAAGCGGGTGAGAAGATAAATAAGGGACAGATGATTGCAAAGGCGGCGGAAGGGCTTAGTGTTCCAATTCACAGCTCTGTGTGGGGAGTTGTTGAGAAGGTATCTGATAAGGAAATAGTTGTCAGAGGAACAGGAATGCCGGAAGAGGAACGCCGGAGACTTAAAAGTCTGGGAATGCTTTAGTAACAGTAAGTATGAAAGTCATTAGGAAAGGCTTGGTAAATAAATGGCAAAGGCAATAGGAATGGTTGAGTGTTCAACAGTATCAACAGGATTTACTGCGGCGGATGAGATGGTAAAAGCAGCAGATGTAGAAATAATACAGGCAGAGGTTACCTGTCCGGGAAAATATGTTGTTATTGTAACCGGTGAAATTAGCGCGGTCAGGGCATCAGTGGACAGAGTAGCTACAAGATTTGGTGACAAGATTATAGATACTTTTGTTTTGGGAAATCCTCATGAAGCTATTTTCCCTGCAATATATGGCACAGCAACACCTGAGAAGATTGAAGCACTTGGTATCCTTGAGACATATGATGTAGCTGCAATTATTGTTGCAGCAGATATAGCAGCAAAGACAGCAATTGTTGATCTTATTGAGTTAAGATTGGCAAAGGGGATGTGCGGAAAGAGTTACATGACCATAACAGGTAGTGTATCCGCAGTACAGGCAGCAATTGACACAGCTAAAGTTTCAGCCGGAGATAAGGGAATGTTCCTTGACAGTTCTGTTATTGCCAGACCTTCAGCTAAACTTATGAAATATATATATTAGATTTTTTGGAGAAGGAATGAATTATGCTTGCAGCTCAAAGAAGAAGTTTAATTCTTGAAAAGGCATATCGTGAGAAAAGAGTTATAGTTGGAGAACTTAGCAAAGAATTTGGGGTTTCAGAAGAAACTATAAGGCGAGATCTTGAAAGGCTGGAAGAAGAGGGGCACGTTACAAAAGAGTATGGTGGTGCTGTAGTTAGTGAGAAGAGCGGAATTGATCTTCCTTTCAATATTAGAAGACAGTCGAATCCGTTGGGGAAACAGAAGATTGCAGAGCTGATTTGCAGTCAACTGAATAAAGGCGAGCATATTTTTCTTGATGCTTCTACAACGGCTGTTTTCATTGCTAAGAACATCAAACCGTTGGAAGGACTTACTGTAATAACGAACTCGATAGAAAATATTGTAGAACTGGCGGATGCTCCTTCTATAGAGATTATCTCTACCGGAGGTAAATTGAATATAGGTTCCATGTCATTGCTTGGAAGAAAGGCAGCGGATTCAATTTCAGAATACAATGTGGATAAAGTAATCATGTCCTGTAAGGGGTTTGATACTGTAAAAGGAATTTCAGATGGTAATGATGAAACGTCCAGTATAAAACGGAACATGATAGAAGCTGCTGAAAAGGTGTATCTTGCAGTTGATTCAACGAAATTCGGCAAGACAGCATTCTCGAAGATTTGTGATATTTCAGAAATAGATATAGTTGTTACTGATAAAAAGCCAAATGATATGTGGATAGAATATCTTAAGGCAAATAATGTTGAGTGTATATATCCTGAATGATGGGAAAGGGGCTAAAATGTACGATAAAACTCCAATAGCAAAAACAGACAGAATAAAAAAATTAGTGGATCATCTTTACGAAAAGATGCCTGAAATAGAGGCATCAAGGGCTGAACTGCTAACAGAGAGCTTCTTAAAAACAGAGAATGAACCTATGGTTGTTAGAAAAGCCAAGGCATTTTATCATATTCTTGAGAATATTCCTATTATTATCAGACCATATGAGTTAATTGTTGGGTCAACAACAATAGCTCCAAGAGGATGTCAGACATATCCGGAATTTTCTTATGAGTGGCTTGAGGCTGAATTTGATACCGTTGAACATAGATCTGCCGATCCATTCTATATATCAGATGATACTAAGAAGAGATTGAAGAAGGCTAATGCATATTGGGCCGGAAAAACAACTTCTGAGCTGGCGACATCGTATATGGCACCGGAGGCACTTCGTGCTATTAAGCATAATATGTTTACTCCGGGAAATTATTTTTATAATGGAGTTGGTCATATAACTGTAAAATACTGGAGAGTCATGGAGATTGGCCTTCTTGGATATAAAGAAGAGATTAAACAGGAACTGGAGAATTGTAAATTTGGCGATGAAAATTTTGCTAAAAAGACAAGGCTTCTGCAGGCAATGGATATTACTTGTGATGCTGTAATAAAATATGCTGAGAGATATGCTGCCCTTGCCCTGGAGATGGCAGCTAAAGAAAAGGATGCTGTAAGAAAAGAAGAGCTTCTTGAAATTGCTAAGGTTTGTAGAAAAGTTCCGGCACATCCGGCAGAGACAATGTACGAAGCATGTCAGGCATTCTGGTTTGTGCAGCAGGTATTGCAGATTGAATCCAGCGGACATTCTATTTCACCGGGACGCTTTGATCAATATATTAACCCATATTATCAGTCAGATATTAAGGCAAACAGAGTTACAAGAGAGAGAGCTCAGGAACTTATTGACTGTATCTGGGTAAAATTCAATGACCTTAACAAATGTCGTGATGCAGCCTCTGCGGAAGGATTTGCCGGTTATTCGCTTTTCCAGAATCTGATAGTTGGTGGACAGGATGAAAGTGGAATGGATGCAACGAATGATATTTCTTTTATGTGCATTACTGCCTCTGAGCATGTATTCCTGCCTATGCCATCATTATCTATAAGAGTGTGGAGCGGATCTTCCCACGATCTTCTTATAAGAGCAGCAGAACTTACAAGAACCGGAATTGGACTTCCGGCTTACTATAATGATGATGCAATTATTCCATCATTATGTTCAAGAGGAATCCCTTATAAGGAAGCTCTTAATTACAATATTATTGGATGTGTTGAACCACAGGTTCCGGGTAAAACAGATGGATGGCATGATGCAGCATTCTTTAATATGTGTCGTCCCTTGGAAATGGTATTTACAAATGGTATTGATGCAGGAGAAGTTGCAAGTATACAAACAGGTTCTCTTGAGAGCTTTTCAACATTTGATGAATTCTTTGATGCATATAAAAAGCAGATGGAATATAATATAGAACTCATGGTCAATGCTGATAATGCAATTGATAAGGCTCATGCTGAGAGAGCCCCATTGGCATTCCAATCAATGCTTATGGATGACTGTATGAAACGTGGTCTTTCTGTTCAGGAAGGCGGAGCTGTATATAATTTTACCGGCCCACAGGGATTTGGAATTGCTAATGTTGCTGATTCGTTATATACGATAAGAGAATTAGTATATAAAGAGCATAAGTTTACATTAAGGGAGCTTGGTAATTCGCTGGAAATGAACTTTGGTCAGGGATTTGATATAACAACCGCAGAGGAGATTGCAGTACGTGTTGGAAAGGAATTGGTAAAACAAGGGGTAGAAGTCACACCTGATGTAATTTCAGCCACGGTTAAAGGCGTATTGAGTTATGAAATTCCCGAAAAGGATAGGAGAAGATATCAGGAGATCAAGGATTTGATTGACAGTATTCCTAAGTATGGAAATGACATTGATGATGTGGATATGCTTGCAAGAGAAGCTGCATATACATATACAAGACCTCTTCCAAATTATAAAAATCCCAGAGGAGGAATTTTCCAGGCAGGTTTGTATCCTGTATCTGCCAATGTTCCTTTGGGAGCCCAGACAGGTGCCACACCGGATGGAAGATTAGCGCATACACCTGTTGCGGACGGAGTTGGACCTACATCCGGAAGGGATTTGAACGGACCGACAGCGGTATGTAACTCGGTTGCTAAACTGGATCATGCAATTGCAAGTAACGGTACCTTGTTTAATATGAAAATGAGTCCTTCTGCAATGTCGGGTGAGCAGGGATTGGAAGCATTTGTTGCAATGGTAAGAGGCTTCTTTGATCAGAAGGCATTCCATATGCAGTTTAATGTAGTTGATAAAGAGACTCTTTTAGATGCACAGGCTCATCCGGAAAAATATTCGGGACTGGTTGTTAGAGTTGCAGGATATTCAGCACTCTTTACAACGCTTTCAAAGTCGCTTCAGGATGATATAATTAAGAGAACAGAACAGGCAAAGTTCAGATAATTTTGGAGACAAAAGTGAGTTATTTAGAGACACAGGGAAGAATATTTGATATACAGAGATACTCAATCCATGATGGCCCGGGAATCAGGACAATAGTCTTTTTGAAGGGATGTGCATTGAGATGCAGATGGTGTTGCAATCCTGAATCACAGTCATATGATATCCAGACTATGGTCTTAAATGGGAAAGAAAAGATATATGGTCGTGATGTTACAGTTGGTGAAGTGATGGAAACCTTTGTCAGGGATATGCCATATTACAAAAGGTCGAATGGTGGATTAACCCTTTCCGGAGGAGAAAGCCTTCTTCAGCCTGAATTTTCCAGAGATTTGTTAAGGGCAGGTAAAGAGGTTGGAGTCAATACCGCTCTTGAGTCTATGGGATATGCAAAATATGAAACCATAGAAAAAATTCTTCCGTATCTTGATTATTATTTAATGGATATTAAACATATGAATGCTTCAAAGCATAAAGAGTGGACGGGCAAGGAGAATACTCTTATGATAGAAAATGCTATGAAGATTGCAAGAAGTAAGATGACAAATCTGATTATCCGAGTTCCGGTTATTCCCGGATTTAATGATACAGAAGCTGAAATTCTGGATATTGCCAGATATGCTGATTCTTTATCCGGAGTAGAAAAGATTCATCTGCTTCCTTATCACAGCTATGGCGAAGGAAAGTACATGGGGCTCGGAAGAGAATATCCAATGGGAACGGTTGAGTCGCCTTCGGATGAAAAAATGGAGCAATTACGCGAAATGGTTGCGAACAATACATCACTTAATTGCGTAGTAGGTGGATAGTCATAAATGGGAAAGTGTATTTTTTTTGATGGAGATGGAACCATCCTGGATATAAAAAAAGGAATACCACAAGATGTAAAAGACTCTGTTGCTGCTTTAAAAAGAAATGGCCACAGGGTCTTTCTGTGCACCGGAAGAAGCAGAGCCTTTGTGCCCCAGGATGCAGAAAGGCTTGATTTTGACGGTATAATCAGCAATATGGGTGGTTGTATCGAATACCATGGAAAGATGGTATATGATAAATCAATTGATATTGCTGATGCCAATAGAGCGGTTACAGTTCTTAGAAAATATGGTCTGGTTCCTGTTCTTGAAGGAAATCGTCACATGTTTTACAATCTTAATGAATATACTACGGCTATTGACTGGTACGCGGACCTTATTACAAAGGAGCTGGGAGACAGACTTTTACCGATAAAAGGCAATGAAGATAAGCTTTACATTAATAAAATCAGCGCAAAGAGGCTTCCGGGGTGCAACGCAGATGCCGCAACAAGAGAACTATCTGATATTTTCGATTTTATTTGGCATGAGGGGGCCTTTGTGGGTTCAACGATAGAATGTATTGCCAAAGGGCATTCGAAGGGGCTGGCTCTTTTAGTATTAATAAATGTCCTTGGAATTCCCAGAGAAGATACAGTGGCATTTGGAGATTCCAATAATGATATCGATATGTTCCAAGCGGTAAATACCAAAATTGCTATGGGAGATGCTTCTACAACACTTATTAAAATGGCAGATTATGTGACGGGAACATTATTTGAGAGCGGTATTTCCCGGGGATTGTCATATTTAGGGCTGTTATAGATTTAAGTATATGTAATTTACTTTATTCTTGTGTGGCTTTTTTTGAGCCGATCCATTTTTCAATGATATTAAAATTTCATGAAAAAATATGTTATAAAAAATAATCATTGCAGTCAAAGAGAGGATTGATATGCTTTTTCCAAGCGAAACATTTTTATTTGTGTTTTTGCCGTTTGTTCTGGCAGTTTATTATATTTTTCTGAGGAAAACAAAAGAGGCGAAGAATATTTTCCTTCTGGCTGCAAGTCTGCTCTTTTATGCATGGGGTGAGCCGGTTTATGTATTCCTGATGATTGGAACGATACTGTTAAATTGGGGATATGGAATCGCCGTACATCATTTTGAAAAAAAGAAAGGAATTGCTCGGGCTGTCCTTACCCTGATGGTTTTTACCAATGTAGGAATATTGGCATGGTTTAAATACAGCGTGTTCGTTATGTTGCAGGTAAACCGCTTTCTTCATACGGAATTTCCGATACCGGAGGTTGCTCTGCCAATCGGAATCTCTTTCTTTACTTTCCAGGCGATGTCATATGTATTTGATGTATATCGTAAAAAGGGAGAGGTACAATACAATCCTTTGCGTGTCGGACTCTATATTTCCCTGTTTCCGCAGTTGATAGCAGGACCTATCGTCCGTTATGAGACAATTGCCGCACAGATAGAATACCGTCTTGAGAATTGGGATGATTTTTCAAAAGGAGTCACCCGTTTTTGTATCGGTCTGGGAAAAAAGGTATTAATTGCAAATAACATGGCTGTGGTGGCAGATGCGGCTTTTGGTCTTATCATCGCAGGAGAGTTTCAGGCTTCGGTCATGATGGCGTGGCTGGGAGCCATATCCTATTCTCTTCAGATATTTTTTGATTTTTCCGGATATTCGGATATGGCAATCGGCCTTGGAGAAATGTTCGGATTTCATTTTGAAGAAAACTTCCGCTATCCGTATATTGCCAAAAGCGTATCGGAGTTCTGGAGAAGATGGCATATATCTTTACAGACATGGTTCCGTGATTATGTATATTTCCCGCTTGGCGGCAGCAGGGTATCGGCTGTGCGGCTGGTATTCAATTTGTTTGTTGTCTGGGTATTGACAGGTATCTGGCATGGAGCCAATTGGACATTTTTAGCATGGGGGCTGATGTATTTTGTTCTTTTGACAATTGAGAAATTTACCGGACTGAGTAATAATAAGCATTGGTGGGGACATTTATATACGTTATTATTTGTCATAATCGGCTGGGTCATTTTCCGTTCTGATGGTATGGGAAATGCATTTACTTATATAAAAGCCATGTTTGGAATTGGTGCGAAAGGGATGATTGACAGTGCCGTTTATGCATATCTGCGGCAGAATGTCGTTTATTATTCAGCGGCTCTGATTGGCTGTTTCCCTATTTTTGCAAAAATGGAATCAAGATGGAAGGACAGAAAAATCTGGCAGATTGGATATACGTTTTGTTTACTGCTGATATTTTTGGTGTCAGTGTCCTTTATAATGAAT
>SAMEA3663267__coassemble_214_pt1 | contig 19327 bp, 22 predicted proteins | sample SAMEA3663267__metabat2_low_PE_017 | metagenome-assembled genome bin SAMEA3663267 (sample SAMEA3663267) | pig gut metagenome | biome: pig gut; feature: pig-associated habitat; material: faeces | place: China | collected 2013 | reverse complement strand
ATGTGTTTATCTCATTTCCGGCGTTATCTACAAATTGGTCTGCCGTCATGGCATTGATAACAGCACCTGTATGGTCCGTCAAATCATGATTTCCCTGTTTCATGCTGACATATGTAATGCCATCAATCTGGGATAATGTTCTAACAATTGCGGCTCTTGTCAAAACCTCTGTTGTCGGACTAAGATCACTGTAATGGTCATCTACACTAATCTGTACTACATTATCATTAATGGAAAAAGCCGTAATCATAAAATTGCTGATTGTTTCATGATATCCGACGTTTTGGGGCGTCTGTCCAAGCACCTGCAACAGCTCTCCCAATACCTTCATGGGTTCTTTTGTATCCGTATAATAAGCAAATTCTGCAATTTTTGTCTCTTCCCGGTTTAAATAATAAATACTGTACCTGTCTTTTCCTTCTGTCGCATTTTCTTTTCTGCCGCAGCCGGCGCAAAAAAGAAGAAGCACGGAAAAGAAGAAGAGCAGAAGCTTTTTTTGTTTCATGCATGACTCCTTTCTGTTATCCGTATATTATTATTTAATATACGATAACGGAAGTTTTACGGTAAATACCGTACCCTGATTTAATACACTGGAAACAGTAATGGTTCCTCTGTGCATCAGAATTACATTTTTTGTAATGGAAAGACCAAGCCCCGTTCCTCCGATTTCTCTGGAATGGGATTTATCTTCGCGGTAAAAACGTTCAAAAATCTGTTCATAAGAGCTTTCCGGAATTCCGATACCGGAATCCTCCACTTCTACGGTGAAAAACTGATGATCAGCATCTAACGTTACTTTTACGAATCCATGCTCACGGTTATATTTAACCGCATTTTCCACCAGATTTGTCAGGGCGAGTGTGATTTTTACCTCGTCAATTTCCGCATTAACGGAGCGGTTGCTTTCAAAAATAATTTCCACATCACGTTTCCACGCAATCGGTCTGAGTCTTTTTAAAATAAGCTCTATCATTTCATTTACCGAAACCGTTTCGATGTTTAATTCTTTATTTGTTTTATCCAGCTTGACCAATGTCAGAAGGTCATTAATAATCTGATTTTCCCTGTCAATTTCATTTGCGATATCCTGCAGGAACTCCCTGTACAATTCGTTTGGCACTTCATTCTGTGAAAGGAGGGAATCGGACAGTACCTTCATGGAAGTCAAAGGGGTCCGCAGCTCATGAGAGACATTGGAAACAAACTCCTCTCTTGATTCATCCAACAGCCGCATTCTTCTTAGGACCTGATTAAATGCATCTACAATATGCTCAGTCTCATGATAATCCGAAATCGTCAGTGCTTCATTAGTATATCCTTCTTTTACTTCATTAATGGCATTCGTAACGCGGTTAAAGGGCTTTGTCAAAAATCCGGAAACTCCCATTGCAACACCAAAAATGGCAATACACATTACCATTTGAATGATTAAGGATTTTCTTCTCAGAATCTCTACCGTCGTAGATATGGTATCTGTCGAAACACTGGTTAACATAACGCCTTTTACAACTGTCATTTCATATTCTTCGTCGGCTGTTTTTACGGATTCGGTAATCGGCGTGGTAATCTCAATAAATCCGTTAACCCTGTCGTAATTGGCTACCGTTTCACCCTTAAAGCATTTAACAACCTCCTCCGAGATGATGGTCTTTCCCTCACTAAGGCCATATGTATCCTTTACTACATTAAAGTTACTGTTTATAATAAGCACCCGTCCGTCATAAAGACTGGATAACTGTTCAAGTTCTGCATTGATAAGTTCGGATGATGTATCCTGTAGATAATTATAGAAAAGAAGATGATTGGCAATGACCATCAACTGATTGGATACCTCGTTTGTTCTGACACTGACGGCACGTGTCTCATAATTATCCATAATACCGGCCTGAAGAATTGCAGTGGGAACAATACCGATAATCAACATCAGAATAAAAATACGAATCCGAAAGCTTCGATATAATCGAAGCTTTTTTATCCGCATCAAAATATTTCCAACAATCGCATTCATAATAAAATCCTTTTTCAACTATGCCTTGTAATAATAGCCTACTCCCCATTTGGTATGTACATACTGTGGGTCGCTTGGTTTTTTTTCAACCTTTTCACGTAATCTCCTGATATGTACATCCACAGTTCTGACATCACCCGGATAATCCTCTCCCCAGATAAGCTTTAGCAGTTTTTCCCGGCTGTATACCTTATTGGGATTAGAAACAAGAAGCTCCAATACATCAAATTCTTTGGCTGTCAGATTGATTTCCGATTCCCCGATATAAACTCTTCTTCCCTCGCGGTCGAGCTTCATATCCTTAGCAATAATATACTGGCTGTCATTTTCCGTGCTCTCTGCTTTTGTGGAACGTCTTAAAATAGCTTTGATACGTGCCTTTACCTCTAGAATATTAAACGGCTTTGTCATATAATCATCAGCACCGTAATCCAGTCCGAGAATCTTGTCCATATCCCCGTCTTTTGCAGTCAGCATGATTATCGGTACATTGGAGAATTCCCGAATCTGCTGGCACACCTCAAATCCGTTCAATTTCGGAAGCATAACATCAAGTAAAATAATATCAAATTTCTGTTCTTTTGCATATGCCAGGGCTTCTTCCCCGTCATAAGCACATGTAACTTCCATACCATCCTGCTCTAAGCTGTATCGAATTCCCTTAATAATAAGTTTTTCGTCATCTACAACCAATACCTTTTTACCCATTTTTTCCTCTCATTCTGCCACCGGGCGGCTTCGTTCCAATCCCGGCTGCCATTTATTTCACCGTAATCCTGTCCTTTATCTTTTGAAAGCTGCTTTCTTTGATACCGCTGACGAGCATAATATCCTCTATTGCCTTAAAATCACCATGCTCACTTCGATAAGCTAAAATACTTTCCGCCCTCGTTTCTCCGATTCCCGGCAATGTACACAAGACCTGTACATCCGCTGTATTAATGTTTATCTTATCCGGTTTTTCTTTTTGCGTTCTGTTTTCGTCCGTTGATGTAATAACACTTATGTCACTCCGTTCAAATCCGTCTCCTGACGCATTTGTCACTTCTTCCTTTGTAGGAATCCTGACCTTATCCCCATCGGACAAAGGCTGTGCAAGATTCACAAATTCCATATCGGCACTATCCTGCATTCCTCCCGCTGCAGCAACTGCATCTATAACCCGGCTGTCAGAAGACAGCTCATACACACCCGGAAGCAAAACGGCGCCGCATACATGTACAAGGATCTTCGCATCCTCAATCTGTCCGGAAAAATTTTCCGTGCCGGAAGCATCTGAATTCTGTATCTTTGATTCTTCTTCCTCTGTCAGCATACCGTCATAGAAATCCGCCGCCTCTTCTACAGAAGAAACCTCCAGAATCAGACCATTCTCGCTTTTTTGGCAGCCTGTCTGAAGAAACAATCCCATAAACAGACAGCCGACCAATAAAAACATTGTTATTCTTTTTTTCCTGTTCATCATTATCTCCTTTACCGTAAAGTAAAGGGCCCGTATAACGACTATTTTCATTGTATGAAATTTCAAATTACTTTACAAGTGTAATTTGAAATTTCACGTTCATAGTAAAATTTCACTTGCCCGGATTTTTCGCAGTTTATTCCCATTTGAACAATATAATACCTGCTATGGCAAGTGCCATGCCAAAAGCCTTCTTTATATCCCACGGCTGCTTTTCCACTCCAAAAAGACCAATCAATTCAATCAGATAAGCAATTATAAGCTGCGCTACCACAATAACCATTACAGCCTTTGCCGGTCCAAGCATTTCCATGCTCTTTATTACGGTATAAGTGATAACGGCACCTATAGCCCCTCCAAGCAGCATATATTTGGGCTCCACTTTCATAATCGTACCAAATGATGTACGGTCTGTTAATGCCCATGCTACCAGACATACCAATAATGCCGTAAACTGAACAAATGCATTAGCCACCCAGATACCGGATGTCTTTGTCACCTGTGTGTTAAACACGCCCTGAATACTCATACATGCTCCCGAAAGCATGGCAATAAAAAATCCAATCATGCAGATTCCTCCATTCCGTTTCTGGTAATAGTTTTCCCACATGATTGGATATATATTCCTATAACAGGCAAATTATGCCGGCACACATAAGTATTTACCGTTTTTTATCCTTCCTGTTTTGCGGCTTCCCTTTCCGCCTCTTCGTCCAGATATTCTATCGTTGTCTCCTCTTCTTCAGGTTCATCAATATATTCTTCTCTATATTCTGTTCCGGTTACCTGGGACATAATCATTTCCGAAAGACTCTGTAAGCTTTTGCTGACAGAAGCTCCGTTCCATACCTTTGCAAATGTAACCTCAAGCTGTACCCATAAATTTGATGTCACCATCATCTTGGGCAACGGCACGGAATTGCTGTATTCCTGATAAAATACTGCTGTTTTATCATCCTTACATGCTTCTTTGGAATTAGACGGTATTTTACCTGTCTTTTCATATAAAGATGCACTTCCTTCTCCTGCCAAATAGGATGCAAACTTATCCGCATCCTCCTTTTTGTCCGAAAACCCGTTTACTACAACGGTATTTGTAACAGAAAGGCTTTTCGTTATCAGTTCATCATTTAAATCCGGTATTTCAGCAAGACCGTATTCAAATGAAAACTCGCCCTCCTCTGCAGCTGTCTGCAGGGTTTTCATAATATCACTCGTTGCAGTCGTAAATACCAGTTTTCCTTCCATAAATTCCCGGATAACCGAGTTATATGCCACATCCTCCGATTCAATGGAAAAGAACTGATTCAGATTCTGATAAATCTGCATTGCTTTAATCGCATCCAGATTATAAATATCCACTTCGTCTGTGTTATCACCGCACGGACCACCGACATCCATATAATTCCCAATAAAGAAATAGTTGTAGAAAATATCCTTTACATCCCATTTAAATACGGCTTCTACCGCCTGCGGTGCATCATAGCTGTCAGCGAAAGTGAGTAATTCATCAAAAGTTTTCGGAATTAATTCCTCTATACGTTCTTTGACTGCATCCTCTGAGACGTCCGTATTCTGCACAGAAGAAGACTCTCCATCCGCAGCGGCCGCTGCTTCGGACTCCGTTTCCACATCTTCCGCGGTTTCCGCCATCAACTGATTCTTTGCCATCTCATAGATGTAGCTTTTATTATATAAAAGCACACTTGTTTCAAAATAATACGGATATCCGATTTTTTTATTCTGATAGGTTACCGCATTCAGAGCTGCTAACGGAAAATGCTCCTGATTTACTATATTATCCGGATCCGCAATTTCTGTTGCCAGTCCCGAAAGGCATGCTTTTTCCAATGCTTCATTACTGATAATATATACATCCGGTCCGTTTTCCTCCCGTACCGATGCATCATAAATGGATTCCAGATAATCAAGTCCCGACTGCAGCTGCGGAATAACACGTATATCATATTTTTCATGGAATGCCACTGCCATAGCATTCATATAATCAGTCATGCTTTCATCCGTATACCATACTACAACGGAATCGAATCCAGCAATGATGTCTTCTGTTGTATCATTTTTCTGTAAAAACGGAGAAATAAACACTCCTATTACCATACAGGTACATAATACAACCGACATTATTCTTTTTGAAAAATTCATACCTGTTTCCTCTTGGATTTTGTTTTGCACAAGGCCGGATTTTACGCCTGTTCAATAGCTTCTCTCAGTATGGCTGTCATGGTATCGACATCTGACTTATCAATAATAAGCGGCGGAAGGAAACGAATAACATCTGTTCCCGCATTAATCAGTATCAGCCCCTTTTCCATTGCCTTTGCAATGATGCTGCCAACCGGCTTGTCAAATACCAGGCCCTGCATCAATCCCACGCCTCTTCGTTCCACGATACAGTCATATTCTGTGGCTATCAAATCTAACTGCTCTTTTAAATACTCTCCGATTGAAGCCACATGTTCAATTATATGGTTTTCCTCAAATAAATCAAGAGTTTTCTTAATTGCAGCACAAGCAAGCGGATTACCTCCATAGGTTGTTCCGTGGTCACCGGCTGTCAGTGAATTTGCACCAACCTTCTCATTCATTAAGAATGCTCCAACCGGTATACCGCCTCCGACCGCCTTTGCGGTTGTCATAATATCCGGCTTCACAGAATACCTCTGCCATGCAAAATAAGAGCCGCATCTTCCCATGCCACACTGAATTTCATCAAGAATCAAAAGAATATCTTTTTTCTGACAAATTGCATATACTTCTTCCAAAAAATTCTTCTCTGCCGGGTAAATACCGCCTTCACCCTGAACGGTTTCCAAAAGAATCGCACAGGTTTTGTCTGTTATCTGTGCTTTTACGCTTTCGATATCATTCAGATTTGCAAAACGGATATTTCCAATCAATGGTTCAAAGGCTTCGCGGTACGCCTTCTTACCCGTTACGGCAAGTGCCCCCATTGTTCTTCCATGAAAAGAATGCTCCATCGCAATAATCTCATGATCCGTTTTTCCATCCTTTAGGTATGCATACTTTCTGGCAGCTTTAATCGCTCCTTCTATTGCTTCCGCGCCGCTGTTTGTAAAAAAGACACGGTCCATACCGGAAATCTCTTTCAGTTTTTTAGCCGCTTCAATTGCCGGAACATTATAAAAATAATTTGACGTATGTGTCAGCTTGTCAATCTGCTCTTTCAAGGCACTGTTAAACTCTTCATTATGATATCCCAATGCAAATACGCCGATACCGGAAACAAAATCAAGATATTCTTTTCCTTCTATATCATAAAGATGTACTCCTTCACCCTTATCAAGAACAATCTGATAACGGTTATAGGTATGCAGCAGCACCTGCTCCGCTTCTTCTATATAATCCTGCATCTTACCCATTTTTTCTCTCCCTGCTTTTTTAATATCTATAGATAATTGTTATATTAATTTCCGTGCTCGACATCTTCTTCTCTTATTATGGCGGTTCCGATTCCATGATTTGTAAATATTTCCAGCAATAAACAGTGCGGAATTCTTCCGTCCAGGATATGCACACGGTTTACGCCGTTTTTAATTGCCGATGTACAATTACCAAGCTTTGGCAGCATACCGCCGCCAATCAGACCGCCGTCAATGAGTGCATCCGCTTCCTTATCCGTCAAACGGGAAATAAACGAAGACTTATCGTTGATATCCTTATATAAGCCTTCAATATCCGTAAGGAATACAAGCTTATCGGCACCTACTGCCTTTGCGATTGCACACGCCGCATCATCCGCATTGATATTATAGGTATCAAAATTATCATCCAGACCGATTGGTGCAATAATAGGTAAAAAGTCATTTTCAAGTAAATCATAAATTACCTTCGGGTCAACTGCCTTAACTTCGCCGACATAACCGATATCCTGACCGTTTGCCAGTTTCTTATCTACCTTTAACATAGCTCCGTCTTTTCCGCTGATGCCGACCGCCTTTACGCCAAGCTCTTCTACCATGCGGACCAGATTTTTATTAACACGTGAGAGTACCATTTCCGCAATTTCCATTGTTTCCTCATCCGTCACACGGAGTCCGTTCACAAATTCGGCTTTTTTGCCTGCCTTTTCAACCCACTTACTGATTGCCTTTCCACCACCGTGAACAATAATCGGTTTAAAGCCTACCAATTTTAAAAGAGTTACATCCTTAATTACATTACGCTGCAACTCCTCATTACTCATTGCACTTCCGCCATATTTAACCACGATAATTTTACGGTTGAATTTCTGAATATACGGCAGAGCTTCTATAAGAACCTCTGCTTTCTGTAAAATACTGTCCATTTCCTTCGTTTCCATGTAAATTTCCTCCGGTTTCATTTATATATAATAGGTAATTGTATTACTATGACCTGTAGTCTGCATTGATTTTAACATAATCGTAAGTAAGGTCACAGCCCCATGCGGTTGCACTCTCACTGCCTTCATGCATATCCACGAAAATGGTAACCTCATCTGCACCAAGAATCTTCGTTGCTTCCTCCTCATCAAATACAATCGGAGTGCCTTTATCAAAAACCTGCAAACGTCCCTCTTTGCTTTCAAAGAACAGTTCCACATCATTCTGGTCAAACTGTGCTCCCGAATAGCCCATAGCGCAAAGGAAACGTCCAAAGTTTGCATCGCAGCCATATATGGCAGCCTTGGATAGATTGCTTGCAACGATTGCCCTGGATAAGGTTCTTGCATCCTCTTTACTCTTTGCATTCACAACCTTTGCTTCAAAAAGCTTGCTCGCTCCTTCTCCATCCCCTGCCATCTTCTTTGCAAGAAACTCACACACGAAAAACAAAGCATCCACAAAGGTCTGATATGCCTCTCCTTTTGTAGTTATTACTTCATTTCCCGCAAGCCCGTTTGCCATAATAAGAAGCGTATCATTGGTGGAAGTATCCCCGTCAACCGTAATCATATTAAAGGTATCCTTTACTACCAGACTCAAAGCCTCCTGCAATAAACTCTTTTCAATGGCAATATCTGTCGTTAAAAATCCCAGCATTGTACACATATTGGGATGAATCATGCCGGAGCCCTTGGACATACCGCCAAGTGTCACTTTTTTGTCTCCTAACTTAAAAGTAACGGCTACTTCCTTTGGAACGGTATCCGTTGTCATGATGGCACATGCTGCTTCATGAGCCGCATCCATACCGTCATCCAGCTTTGGTGCCATCATTTTAACACCATTTGCCAATCTGTCTATCGGCAACTGCATTCCGATAACACCTGTGGAAGCCACCAGACAGGAATCCACCGGAACATCCAATACTTCCTTTACAGCCTCAGCCGTTGCCTTACAGGCATCAAAGCCCTGTTTTCCCGTACAGGCGTTTGCGATGCCGGAATTCACTACCACTGCATGAACGGCTTCGGATTCTTTTACTATTTTCTGATCCCATTGTACACATGCCGCTTTTACCACGTTTGTAGTAAAGGTTCCGGCTGTTACACACGGCGTCTTCGAAAAAATCATTGCCATATCTTTTCTGTTCTTATATTTAATCTCTGCTCCCACACTTGCTGCCATAAAACCTTTTGCTGCGGTTACACCGCCCTGAATTTTTTCCATATTTTCCTCTCATTCCAACGACTTAACGTCTTTTCTTTGTATAATAATATAATAATCTGTGTAAGTAATATGTAATCTTTCTTATTGATTAAATCGTACGATATTATTCGTATTTAATGTAAAGTCGTAATAGTTCAAATCATTTCGTCTGGTCCATCCGATTGTATTCCAGAATGCATTACCGATATCATTGGAGGTAAATGCAATTAACGACACCTTGTTTATTTCTTCTTCCTGAAGCCGCTTCATCGCATACACAACCATCTCTTTTCCGATTCCCCGACGTCTGTATGCAGGGTGCACACAAACATGATACATGCAGCCTCTTCGCCCGTCATGACCACACAGAATCGCACCGACAACATTTCCGTCCTCTATCGCAACAACGCTCGTTTTCGGATTCCGTTTCAAAAAACGCTCCACGCCTTCTTTGGAATCATCTACACTACGCATGGCAAATCCTTTAATCTGTTTCCATAAAGCATATACTTTTTCATAATCCGCTATTGTCATACTGCGTACCATATTTCACCTGCTCTCCGAATGAAATTTCCATTCCTTTATCATCTTACGAAACAGAATATTTCGCAACAGTTTTTTCCTTATTTTAAATAATTTTATGGAAAAAACCTATATCCTTCTCTTTCATTTTCATAAAATATGCAATCCACCGATAATATTTATGCATGATTATACGTTGTTTATGCATATTATGCAATCATATTTTCAAAAAAATTGATTTTTTTTTGATTTTTTATATTTTTATGCATAAAATTACGCTTGCAATCCGTATGGAAATGATGTATATTGAAATGCAGAAAGAATTTCACGAAAAATTTTTCTTATTTCAAAAACATTTGGAGGATATCGTTATGAAAGAAAAAGTTATTTTGGCATATTCAGGCGGTCTTGATACAACAGCCATCATTCCCTGGTTAAAAGAAAACTTTGATTATGATGTTGTCTGCGTATGTATTGACTGCGGACAGGGAGAGGAATTAGACGGATTGGAAGAACGCGCAAAATCATGCGGAGCTTCTAAGCTTTATATCGAAGACGTAATTGATGAGTTCTGTGATGAGTATATCGTTCCCTGTGTACAGGCACATGCTGTTTATGAAAATAAATATTTGTTAGGTACTTCCATGGCAAGACCCGTCATTGCCAAACGTCTTGTTGAGATTGCAAGAAAAGAGGGAGCAACCGCCATCTGTCACGGTGCTACCGGTAAGGGTAATGATCAGATTCGTTTTGAGCTTGGTATCAAGGCTCTGGCTCCTGATTTAAAAATTATTGCAGCATGGAGAAATGATAAGTGGACTATGAATTCCCGTGAGGAAGAGATTGAATACTGCAAAGCACATGGTATCAACCTTCCTTTCTCAGCAGATTCCAGCTACAGCCGTGACCGTAACTTATGGCACATCAGCCATGAGGGTCTGGAGTTGGAGGACCCTGCCAACGAACCGAATTTTGACCATCTGCTCGTATTGGGAACAACTCCTGAAAAGGCACCGGATGAAGGGGAATATGTAACCATGACATTTGAAAAAGGTATCCCCGTTTCCGTAAACGGTCAGAAGATGAAAGTGTCCGATATCATCCGTACCCTGAATGCGTTAGGCGGCAAGCATGGTATCGGTATTGTAGACATTGTTGAAAATCGTGTTGTCGGTATGAAATCCCGCGGTGTATATGAAACTCCCGGCGGAACCATTCTTTATGAAGCACACCAGCAGTTGGAAGAACTCATTTTGGACAGAGATACATATGCACTCAAGGCAGATATGGGTAATAAGCTCGCCCAGATTGTATATGAAGGTAAATGGTTTACTCCGTTACGTGAAGCAGTACAGGCATTTATTGAATCTACACAGCAGTATGTAACAGGTGAGGTTAAATTTAAGCTTTACAAGGGCAATATTATCAAAGCAGGCACTACCTCTCCGTATTCTCTCTACAATGAAAGCATTGCTTCCTTTACAACAGGTGATTTATACGACCACCACGATGCAGAAGGCTTTATTAACTTATTCGGTCTTTCCTGCAAGGTACGTGCAATGAAGATGCAGGAAATTGAAAAAGGCAATAAATAAGGATTTTATATGAACGTTGTAATTTTAATAGCAGTATATATTATTATAATGAATCTGAGCGGCTTCTTCTTAATGGGAATGGATAAGTACAAGGCAAAAAAGCATGCTTTCCGTATTCCGGAAGCAACACTGTTCACTGTTGCCATTATCGGCGGCAGCTTAGGCTGCATAGCCGGCATGTATTTTTTCCGGCATAAGACAAGACATTGGTATTTTGTCTATGGAATGCCTGTCATTTTACTCCTTCAGATTGCAATACTGTTTTTTATTTACAATGCACCTTTTGAGATTGCATTTTTATAAACAGGAGGCATCCCAAAATGCAGAATACACTTTACATTGCACTTTGTGACACTAATTTTGCAGACCGTAAGCAAATGGAGCGTTTGCTCGAAAGAGAATCCGACAAACGCTTGAATTCCTGCGTTTTTTATATGGACACTTACGGAAGCCGGGATGCGCTCCTTAATAATCCCCGGGTATACGATGCCTACTTTCTGGATATGCCGGATGAGGAATACTCCGCATATGACCTTGCAAAGGAAATTCAGGAAAAAGGAATTTTATCTCCAATTATCTTCTGTATTTCTTCCTTGGACTACCGCAGTTGCGGCGATCTTCTTCCCAACAGTGTATTTATTCAAAAACCGATTGTCGTGTCTGAATTATCACTGATTCTGGATGAAATCATTATACAAAAACAGGAGCAGTACATCCCCACTGTGGAACTGCGTAATTCAAAAGAGGTATTCTATCTTACTGAAAATGAAATTGTATATTGTGAGGGACAGCCCGGAAGCCGGAAGCTTAAGCTGCATTTAGCAGACGGAACAATAAAAGAAGCGGAAGCCTTTATCGAAAATTTCTTTACGGAGTTACAGATATTTGATACTTTCTTTTTTTCAAACAAAAATACTATTGTGAATGCCCGTTATATCAACAAAGTTGATTTATTCCGCCTGACCCTGCAAAATGGCGAAGCATTGCGTTTAAATCCCGCTTACAGAAAAGATGTCCTGCGTCTTAAAGAACATCTGAAACAATAAACACCGGCAGGAAAAACCTGCCGGTGCTTACTATTAGTCTAATAGGTTACAATGACTCCTCCATCATTGGCATAAAGGCTGCTGAGTCCTCTTGTTGCCATAATCATAATATTCGGTACATTTACCTTTTCCTGTATCATTTTTTTCACATCTTCCGCACGCTTTAAATTGTTGCAATGCGTTATAATAATCCGTTTCTTTTCAAGATCACCGCCATTTTTTATTATTACATCGACGAGCTTACTTAACGCTTTCTTTATGCCGATTCCCTGTCCTATCTGTACAATGGTTCCTTTATCAGCTCCCAGAACAGGCTTTATATTAAGAGATGTCGCCACCAAAGCTTTCACTCTGGATAAACGTCCGTTCTTACGAAGTGTCTCTATATTATCCAATACAAAGCTGGTCTGCATTCTATCACGGTACTCAATCAGTGCTTCCGAAATCTCTTCAAAGCTTTTTCCTGCCTCCTCCAGATCACGAGCAAGCAGTGCAATCTGAGTTTCTCCGCAGGAAGCTGATTGAGAATCTATTACAACTATCTTTTTATCAGGATTTTTTTCTGAAAACATATTTTTTGCCAGAACCGCACTGTTATAACAGCCGCTCAGTTGTGAAGAAATTGTAACAATGTAGATGTGCTCGGCTTCACAATCCATATGTTCCATAAAAAGCTGCGGTGAAGGACACGATGATTTGGGACATTGGGGACTTGCCGCTATCAGATGAAGTAAATGCTCCACGTCAAGACTCTTATCATCCGTTAAATGAGTTCCATCTATTTCCAAGCCAAACGGGATACTGCAAAAATGTGTATCTTCTACATATTTTTCCGGTAATTCACAACTGCTGTCCACAATAATCTTATACTTCATAATTTCCTCTCATTCTGCCGACATGCCGACTTTTTGTAAAAATGGCAGAACACCTTTCTTCCACTATTATTCATCTTGTGTTATGTAGTTTTAATTACTACTTATAATAGCATGCAATAACAGATTTTGTAAAGGGCAATCCGACATTTTCTTAATTTATATTGATAATTTTGCCACTTTATATTACATTAAACCCATAAAGGAGACGCATATGATTCTATGTAAAATAACAGACAAGAAAAATTTCATGTCAAAGCTGTTAACGGAAGATTGTTTTCACTCTTTTCTTATCAAAGAGGCTTCTATATCAGGCTTTGTTTCCATTCATATAGACGGCCGCATTAACACCGGATTTTTTTCGGACGACGATCCTGATAAGGCGCGATTGCTTACACAAGAGTATGCCTCATGGTCGGATATGCAAAAGATGTGTTTTGATTTTATTAAAGGGAAACGTACACCTACCCGCTTCCACTTCGTTCTTTATTTAAAATCCGAGGCCGTAAAACAGCTTCTGGCTAAGGAAGGATTAACCAAAGAACAAACCTTCGTACAGAATTTTGTTTTAAACATAAAGTATGAGCAGGGCACCATCACACTTACCCCGGCAGTCGATTATGCTTCTTTTACCCTTGATAAACAGGCCGAGCAGCTTTGGGACCGCTCCATCACAAAATTTCTGACCGGAAAACAGATTCCCTATACGATTGCATAAACACGCTTCTATAATTCTGCCCAAAAAGGGTATGCTGCATATCTGCAGCACACCCTTTTATTTTTTCATCTTCGGCTTGAAAATCAGACTTGCAAGATAACCTAAAATCAAAGCAGCACTTGTACCGATTGCACCGGCCTTCAGACCGCCTGCAAAGAGCCCCAGAAACCCCTGCTCATCCACAGCTTCCATAACACCCTCCATCAGTATTTTCCCAAAACCGATTAACGGAACCGTAATTCCGGCTCCCGCATATTCCTGTATCGGTTTGAAAATACCCAGAAAATGCAATAATGTACCGCTGCATACTAAAAGCACCATAATTCGTCCCGGCATCAGTTTCGTTTTTTCCATTAAAATCTGTACCAGTGCGCATATTAATCCGCCAACCCAAAATGCATTTATATAATCCATATCCGACTCCTAACTGTAATACATAAGGATGTGTGACATCCTTTATTTGTTATTGTCCCCGGATTTATAAATATTATGCAATTTTGTTATTTTGCGGCATCTGTGCCAACAGAACCGCAATAAAGACAAGTATACATCCCATCAATTCTTTCGTACTCAGCTTCTGACCCAGAATCACCCAGCCGGCAAGTGCGGAGAAAACAGATTCCAAAGACAAAATCAACGAAGCAACTGTCGGCTCCATATTTTTCTGCCCTACTATCTGTAATGTATACGCAACACCACACGACATAACACCCGCATACAGAATCGGGATATACGCTTCCAAAATCTTTTCTATCTGCGGATTTTCAAATAGCAGCATACAAATACCGCAGATAATACCGCTTGTAAAAAACTGAATACAGGAGATTGCCACACAATCACCCTTTGGCGAAAAATAATCAATAACCAAGATATGGAAGGAGAATAAAACCGCGCAGATTAGCACAAGAATATCTCCTTTGTTAATTTGAACCTGTCCCGAAATACTCAGAAGATAAAAACCGATTACCGCAATAATACAGCTTATCCACACCATCAAGGATACCTTCTTTTTCGTAAAGATACCTAAAATAGGAACTATTACAATGTACAATGCTGTGATAAATCCTGCTTTTCCAACCGTGGTATGCATAATTCCAAACTGCTGAAAGCTGCTGGCCACCGCCAGAAAAAAACCACAGCAGATACCGCCAAGAAGGGTATATTTGTTATATGATTTTATTTCTTTTTCGGAGCGCTCCGTCCGGTCTTTCTTCCTCAAAAACCATATCAGGGGAATCAATACCAATCCGCCAATGATGGAACGGACACAATTAAACGTAAAAGGTCCGATATAATCCATTCCGACACTTTGTGCAACAAATGCAACACCCCAGATGAATGCGGTCAATAAGAGTTCTGTAGCACTTATCATCTGTTTCTTCATTTCAAATTCTTCCTTTATGCATATTTTCACAGTTTTTGCCTATTTCCGACACAATTTCCCGAATAGCTTTACCTGTACAGTTAATTGTGATATCCGCATATTTTTCGTATAACGGAATACGCTCCTCATACAAATCCTTCAGTGTCTGTCCCGGTTTTAACACCACACCGCGTTTTGTCAAATCTCCGAGACGTTCTTTAATCTCATCATAAGGCAGTTTTAAATAAATCACCGTCCCCATATCTTTAAAGTGTTCCATTGCCTCTTTGCCGTATACTACGCTTCCCCCTGTTGCAATCACACTTTTTTCTGTCTGCAGGGATGCATTAATTCTGTTTTCTGTTTCCATAAAAGCATTCAGCCCGGACTGCGCAATAATCTCATGGAGAAGCTTCCCCTCCTGTTCCTGAATACAAATATCGGAATCCAGAAAACGAAGTCCCATATTCTTGGCAAGGACAACACCCACCGTACTTTTTCCGGCTCCGGGCATTCCAATCAAAATTAGGTTACTGCCTTTTTGTTTTAATACAGACATGCAATTACTTCCACTTCACAAAGAACATCCTTCGGAAGCTGTTTTACGGCCACACAGCTTCTTGCCGGCTTTTGTGTAAAGTATTTCTCATATACCGCATTAAATGCAGCAAAATCTGCCATATCAGCCAGAAAACATGTCGTTTTTACAACATTCTCATAACCGCATCCGCCTGCTACCAGAACAGCTCCTATATTTTTCATTACCTGTTCTGTCTGGGCTTCGATGCCTTCCGCTTCCACACTGCCGGTTTCCGGATTAATCGGAATCTGTCCGGATGCAAATAACATCTTTCCTGCAATCACTGCCTGTGAGTACGGTCCGATTGCTGCCGGTGCTTTTTCTGTAGATACTTTTTTAATCATTATCATTTTCCTCCGTATATTTTATAATTTATAATTTGCCATAGTATTTCGGATTTATCTCAAATCATTTCATACTTCAAACTCAACCGTAACGTAGTATCCCCGTTCATTATGCTCGATATTGGTTACAACCCCTTCTTTTGCAAGCAGTCTTTCACGGAACGGGAAATTCCCCGACATCGCAAGGGATGGGTCAATCGTATAATAGTAGTTGCTGGGAAGAATACCTTCGGTAACCGTCACTTTATCTCCTTCCTGTAATAACCCCTGACGCTCCATCTTAAATTCCATCGTCCGTTTTTCCGGCATTTTCTGCACCCCTGCCTTATCATAGTCTGTTGCTTATCCTGTCCATTATAATGTTTTTTCCTATTTTTAACAAGACTCGATTACAACAGCATGAGCGATTCCCGGCACGCTTTTCCCTTCATTAAAGCTTATCTTGCTAAGAAGGGCTCCTGTCGGAACAAAAAGCACCTTTTTCCATATTCCGCGCTCGATTTGTCGTAAAATCAATGCAGATAAAACTACCGCAGAACAGCCACAGCCGGAGCCTCCGGAGTGCGTATCCTGTGTATCATCATCAAAAATCTCGATTCCACAATCCAAATATTGTTCCGAAATATCTATATCTTTTTGCAGAAGCAAATCCTGCAATGCTGTTTTTCCGACTTCCCCCAAATCTCCCGTTATGATTTTATCATAATCCGCCGGCTTTGCATGAAAGTCCTTCATATGCTGCAAGATTGTATCCGCCGCAGCCGGTGCCATACAGGCCCCCATATTCATGGAGTCCTTTAGTCCGTAGTCCACAATCTTACCGGTCGTGATACCGGTGATTGCCGCATGTACCCCTGTCTTTTTCGATGATGAAAGAAGGAATGCACCGCTTCCTGTTACAGTCCACGTTGCCGACAACGGTCTTTGATTTCCATAGGATAACGGGAATCGGAATTCCTTCTCTGCACTTGCAAAATGACTAGAAGTGACACAAATGACATTTTCCGCAAATCCGCCTGCAACCGCCATACTTCCCATACTTAGTGATAATCCGCAGGTTGAGCATGCACCATATAAACCGATGTATGGAATTTCAAATGACAGCAGTCCGAATGTTGATGCAATTGATTGACCAAGCAGGTCACCACCAAACAAATAACGGACATTTTCTGAGCGTATCTCAGATTTCTGCAAAAGGGTCGATACCGCATCCCTTTGCAGCGTACTTTCCGCTTCCTCCCAGGAATTGCAGCCGTTCATATCATCCTCTAAAATAACATCAAACAAATCTCTCAGCGGACCCTCGCCTTCCTTTTTTCCTACAACCGATGCACTGCCGATACAATATACGGGATTTATAAAGCGTATGCTTTGCTTTCCCAATGCCTGAGCAGGCACTTTCCTATCCTCATGATTTCCGTTCATACCGTCACCTCATTTTTCTTTTTCATTAGTATGTTCGGATTTTCCTATTTCATGCAAAAAGACAGCATATCCGCTGTCTTTTGTAAATAGTTTTTTGTATCATTTTACATGTTTTTAAGTAACTCTATTGATTAAGCAATACCTTTGTAAAGGAATTGACCGGATAGGTCATGACCGAAAAAACAGCAAGTCCGCCTCCTGCAAAGATTTCAAAGTAGCCGTTATCATAAAAGATTTCCATTCCGCCGCCACCATCAAAAAAGCGGGGAATGCTCATGGCTTCCCAAGCCTGAAACATTCTCTCTGTCATAAATACATGAGCCCGAAAAAATATAGCCCAGGTCGTCCGGATAATATTGATAAAATAAATGATATTCCCCTTCGATATAAACCAATCCGTTCGGGTCATTCGTCCCTCCCTTTTTAGGCGTAAAATGAAAATGTGGCCTGTCCATAAATGCTTCCTCGTTTAAATATTATATTGCGATTTAATATATTCTTCTATTTCTTCCTTTTCCGGCATCACACAAAGCGCACCCTTTCTGGTCGTAATCAGCGATGCTGCTGCATTTGCATAAGTAAGGAGCTCCCTCAGGTTATCTTCTGTAAGATTTTCCATACCATGGTCTAATACATAGTTTAATGCGTTTGCACAAAATGTATCGCCGGCTCCTGTTGTTTCTATGGTATTCGGATTAGCAAATCCCTTTACATTGACACATGTGTCTTTATAACAGGCTTTACTGCCGTCCTTACCCAATGTAGCAAATACAAGAGGAATATTGTATTTTTCACGAAGTATCGCAATTCCTGCATCGATATCTGACGTTCCTGTCATAAATTCAATTTCGTTATCTGAGATTTTTAGGATATCGCATACGCTAAGTCCATAAGCAATCTTTTCTTTCGCTTTTATCTCACTGCTCCATAAAGGTGGTCGTAGATTCGGGTCGAAGGAAAGCAGACAGCCGCTGTCCTTTGCAATCCCAATGGCTCTTTTGGTTGCTTCCTCCACTCCTTGTGCCGTCATGGATAATGTCCCGAAATGAAAAATACGGGAATTACGAATCTTATCCTCATCTATCTCAGATGCTGTAAGCATCATATCTGCTCCGGGATTGCGATAAAAAGAAAACTCTCTGTCACCGTCTGCAAGTGTCTGTACAAATGCAAGTGTCGTATTTACCGTATTATCCTCAATAAGTCCGCTTATATCTATTCCGGTACCGGCAACTTTTTCACGAAGCTGTTTCCCGAAAATATCTTTTCCGACTTTTCCGATAAACGCCGTTTTCTTGCCATACTTCTGCAACATGGCAAGCACATTACACGGAGCCCCACCCGGATTTGCTTCAAATAACGGATTTCCCTGTGTACTCATTCCGTTTGATGTGAAATCAATCAAGAGTTCTCCCAATGCTGTTACATCATATTTTCTTTCACCCATATGTATCCTACCTTCTTTTACGATTACTTGTTTCTTACATAAATTTAAAATACTTTATTATAATACAGAAATCAACCATTTATTCCCAAACATCGGATGTCATGCTTCACGAACCATCCTTATGTTAAGAAAAGAAGTGACCCTTACGAATCACTTCTCTTTTGTTTCTCATACTTTTTATCTTCATACATAAATACATCTGCTCTTTGTAATACATCTGAAAATGCCTTTGCACAAGAGGGAGGGATAAAGAAATGCGATTTGAGGTATTTTCACCCCGCCAGATGGTCATTTTTATGAAATTTTATAAGAAAATGGCAGAAAAAAAACATTTGAGGACAATTATACCCC
>SAMEA3663267__coassemble_171_pt1 | contig 21800 bp, 20 predicted proteins | sample SAMEA3663267__metabat2_low_PE_017 | metagenome-assembled genome bin SAMEA3663267 (sample SAMEA3663267) | pig gut metagenome | biome: pig gut; feature: pig-associated habitat; material: faeces | place: China | collected 2013 | reverse complement strand
GTTATTGTTGACTCCGGAAACTTTGATTGGCTGGCTCATGCTGAAAAATTTCCGGGTCTGTGTACTCCGGATGAATCATATCATGGTATTGTATATGCAGAGAAATTTGGCAAGGGTGCATATATTACGAAAGCAACGGCACAGATGATGCGCGACCTTGGCTCCATTCAGTCACCGCATAATGCGTTTTTACTGAATGTCGGCTTGGAGACATTGCCGCTTCGTATGGAGCGTCATTGCTCAAATGCGCTTAAGGTTGCACAATTTTTAGAAAATAATGAAAAAGTTGCATGGGTAAATTATCCCGATTTGCCCGGAAATAAATATCATGAATTACAGCAGAAATATCTTCCGAACGGAAGCTGTGGGGTTATTTCTTTTGGCTTAAAGGGAGGCAGAAGCGCTGCATCTGATATGATGGATCAGTTAAAATTGGCTGCAATTGTCACTCATGTTGCAGATGCAAGAACCTGTGTATTACATCCTGCGAGTCATACACACAGACAGATGACGGATGAACAGCTGATAGAAGCCGGTGTTGCACCGGATTTAATCCGCCTTTCTGTCGGAATAGAAAATGTTGACGATATAATGAATGATTTAGCACAGGCTATGGAGAATATCTGATGAGTATAAAGAAAACATGGTTTTCTTATATCCTGTGGCTGATTGCCACAGGATTTTCTGTTTTGTTTATAATAGGAAATGTGTGCAGTATTATGGATTACTATGACGTATCTTCCTCAAATTCCGATTGGGGATATGCTGTATACAGTATTGTATTTATATTTGCTTCGGCAGGGATTTGTATATTACTTCGTTTCATAAGGAACCATATACATATGCCGGCTCTGTCTAAATGGATATACAGGAGTTTTCATATTTTTGTATTGATAAGCAGCATTGCGCTGTTTTTGATTACACGAATATGGTCTGCTTTTCAAGCAGCATTTAGAACGCAGCAGGTCATGAATATCTATGAGTTATCCAGAATAGGCGGTCCTTCAAAGACTATGGCTTCCCTCTCTGTCTTTGAGGGAATCTATGTGAAAGTTCTTTCGGGGTTGTTTTTATTTTTGGGTAATAAATTGGAGGTAATGCTGTATCTTCAATTTTTCCTGCAGATTATGACATTTATTCTTCTTATTTACATTGGGTGGACATTACAGAAAGGAATATATGCGTGGATTCCCGTATTGTTTTATTCATTGTCTCCATTTTTTATTGGGGAAATTCCCGATATGGGAGCCGGTAATTTTTTCTTTTTTGTAATTGTTTGTGGGATAGCCTTAATTTGCCTGCTTGAAAGAGTATGGAAAAATAAAACATTAACGTATATTCTTGTATCATTATTTGGTGTTATATGCAGCATTCTTGTTGTATTGGTTAATTCGGAAAGATTCTTTGATTGGAATTATATTCCGGATGAAGTAAGTGAAATAGAGCAGATTATAACAATCCGTATTCCGTCATATTATTGGGAAATGGCAGGACTGTTATTTTTAGTGGTTCTTTACATTGTTTCATTCTGGTATCAGAAAACAGATAATGCTTCATTATATATTATATCCGTCTCGTCTTTTTTGTTTGTGATTTTTGGACTGAAGCTTGGGGAGGTAGAACTGCAGAGCCTTTCCTTAATGCTGATACATTTTTACCTGTATTTTTTGTGTGCTGAAGGCATGCGTGTACTTTTTTCTGCAAAAACGGAAGTTCTTACGGGAATCAATGTCACAGAAACGGTGCCGCCTGTTCCAAAACCGGAAGAAAACAGTTTTGTATTTGATAAAACGGCAATGATTGAAAATGTTCTGCCGATGCCAAAAAAACATATCGGCAGGACTCTCGATTATGCGTTTGAACCATCAGAAGATATGATGCATTATGATATTGAGTTTGAAAATGACAAATATGATTATGAATAAAAAATCCAATATTACAAATAGTAAAGTAAGGGCTTTTGGTCCTTACTTTTTTTATAATAAAGGAGAGAATCTGTCTTATGGAAAAAATGAAAGAACACGGACAGGCCGTATTAGAACAGAATCCGGAGCACAATAAATATTTTTTGATGACAATTATCGGAGAAATTGAAGGGCATGATGTACTTGGAGGTTCTTCAAAGGCAACAAAATATGAGCATATCATTCCACAGCTTGCTCTGATTGAAGATGATAAGGAGATTGAAGGAGTATTGGTTCTGATTCATACTATGGGTGGAGATGTGGAAGCAGGACTTGCAATTGCAGAAATGATTTCGTCCTTAAGTAAACCAACTGTTACTCTTGTACTTGGCGGAAGCCATTCTATTGGCGTGCCGATTGCCGTAAGCGGAGATTATTCCTTTATTGTACCGACGGGTACAATGGTTATTCATCCTGTGCGTACAAACGGTATGGTAATCGGAGTTTCGCAGACTTTTGAGTATTTTAAACAAATTCAGGATAGGATACTTTCTTTTATATGCTCTCATTGTAAAATACAAAAGGAAAGGCTGGAGGAGCTGATGCTGGAAACTGAATTTTTAACAAAGGATGTGGGCTCGGTCCTTGTTGGTGAAGAGGCTGTAAAAGAAGGAATTATTAACGAAGTCGGTGGAATAAGGGAGGCTTATCAAAAATTAAAAGACCTGGTAAATGAGAAAGGATAATTTTGTTAATTGTCAAAAAAAAGGAAAAAAAACAACAAGAAAAAATCAGTTGAAAAGAGTGACCGAGAAAAGCATGTGTGCTATAATGAAAGCAGTATGAAAAAATATGGTATGAGGTGAAATTATGGCATCGACTTCCGGCAGGAGAAAAACGACATCTTCCGGCAGAAAAAATACAGGGAACAGACGTTCAAATACAAAACGGGGCAGAACAAACGAAGAACGTTTAATCAGCAATGAGGTCTTACTGATTCTTGCGTTTGCAGTCGGAGTATTATTGTTTTTATGTAATTTCGGTATTGTTGGTCCTGTCGGTGATTCTGTCAGCAGTGTTATGTTCGGCATTTTCGGACTTATGGCATACATTGCCCCCGTTTTTATATTTCTTGCAATAGCATTCGGCATTTCCAATCAAGGCAACTTTCGTGCCGCAATGAAGCTTACGGCGGCAGTTATTCTTTTTCTTGCGATTGGAATGATTTGTGAGCTGTTTAGCGGAAACCTTCAGAGTATGGATACCTATTCGATAAAAGAATTATATGATTTTTCTTCACAAAATAAGAGTGGAGGAGGGGTTATTTCCGGTTCGCTTGCATATGGAATATATAGTCTTCTGGATATAGTGGGAACTGTTCTTGTATTGGTTGTAATCATAATTGTTTGTTTTGTTTTGATTACCGGCAAATCGGTTGTTAAAACCGTAAGTGAAGGCTCACAGAAGGTATATCATACAGCAAGGGATGATGCAGCTTATCGAAAAGAACAGGCGGACATTCGAAGAAAGGAACAACAGAGAAGGAAAGAATCTGAGCGTAATACTAAGAAGGCTTTAGAATCGGGAAAAGAAGCGGAAAAGATTCTTAGAATGAATAAAAAAGTTTCCGGAGTTATGCTTGATACCACAATAAAAGAATCGGCAGCTTCTGCTAATTTGCGTGATGATGTTCATGAAATTACCGTAAATGACATACCGGAAAGACCTGTTCGTATAGATGAGGAGACATCCGTCTATGCTGCAGACAGTACCCTTGAAAGTATTCGTATACATACAACTGCAATAAATCAGCCGCAAAATCTGGTTCCGGAGTATTTGACGGAAACAGTTACGACAAAGCCGAATCACTTTGTTAATAATAAAGAATCTGTAAAAAGCTATAATACGGAACGGGATTCAATTTCTAAAGAGTCGGCTGCTTCAGCAAAATCAAAAGAGCCGGAGCAGTCTTTGGCTATTGCACAGGAGCTAAAAAAGAATGCTGCACCCGGGGCAGTAAAGAAATATGTGCTTCCTCCCGTAAGCTTATTAAAACAATCAAAGGGAAACAGCAATGCTTCTTCTCCTTCACAATTACGGGAAACTGCTTTACATTTGCAAAATACATTAAAAACATTTGGAGTTAATGTAACCGTAACAGACATTAGTCAGGGGCCGAGTGTTACCAGGTATGAATTACAGCCTGAGCCGGGGGTTAAGGTCAGCCGTATCGTGAATCTTGCGGATGATATTAAATTGAATCTTGCAGCGGCAGACATTCGTATTGAAGCACCGATTCCGGGTAAATCGGCGGTAGGAATTGAGGTTCCGAATAAAGAGAACAGCGCTGTATCTTTTCGAGACCTGATAGAAAGCAAAGAATATAAGAATTTCCAGAGTAATATAGCATTTGCGGTTGGAAAGGATATCAGCGGGCAGGTTGTTGTCTCAGATATTGCTAAAATGCCGCATATGTTAATTGCTGGTGCAACGGGTTCCGGTAAATCGGTTTGTATAAATACGATTATTATGAGCATTTTATACAAAGCACATCCGGATGATGTTAAATTGATTATGGTTGATCCTAAGGTTGTGGAGTTAAGTGTTTATAACGGAATTCCGCATTTGATGATTCCTGTCGTAACGGATCCCAAGAAAGCTGCAGCGGCTTTAAATTGGGGCGTAGCAGAAATGACTGACCGGTATAAAAAATTTGCGGATATGAATGTGCGGGATTTGAAGGGCTATAATAAACAGGTTGAAGCTTTGCAGAAGAAAGGAGAGACCGGTGAACATACAAAGATGCCGCAGATTGTAATAATCGTAGACGAACTTGCGGACCTTATGATGGTAGCGGCCCATGAGGTAGAGGAATCGATTTGTCGTCTGGCCCAGCTTGCAAGAGCGGCAGGAATTCATTTGATTATTGCAACACAAAGACCGTCTGTAGATGTAATTACCGGGTTGATTAAGGCTAATATGCCAAGCCGTATTGCTTTTGCGGTATCAAGTGGTGTGGACTCCCGTACAATCCTGGATATGAACGGTGCTGAAAAATTATTGGGAAAAGGAGATATGCTCTTTTATCCTCAGGGTTATACCAAGCCTGCACGTATACAGGGAGCCTTTATTTCGGATGGAGAGGTGTCTGATGTCGTGGATTATCTTAAAAATCAGGCAATCGGAAATACATATGACCCTTCTGTAGAAGAAAAGATTAAAAATATCGGAAATTCCTCCGCAGGTTCACCGGGAGCCTCATCAAATGAATTGGACAGTTATTTTATAGAAGCCGGGAAATTTATTATCGAAAAGGATAAAGCATCCATCGGAATGCTTCAGCGTGTTTTCAAAATAGGCTTTAACCGTGCGGCAAGAATTATGGATCAGCTTGCAGAGGCCGGTGTTGTAGGTGAAGAAGAGGGAACGAAGCCACGCAGGGTTTTGATGAATATGGAACAATTTGAAGAATATATTGAGGAAGTATAAAGTGCCGTTTTGACGGAGAAATGAGAGGATACCATGAAAACAGATATTGAAATTGCACAGGACGCAGAGTTAAAACCGATTGAGGAAATTGCAGCAAAGCTGGATTTGACTAAGAATGAACTGGAGTTATACGGTAATTACAAAGCAAAAATATCAGATGAATATTTAAAACGTATTCAGAAAAACCGGGACGGGAAGCTGATTTTGGTTACTGCAATCAACCCAACGCCTGCCGGAGAGGGAAAAACGACTATTACGGTTGGTTTGGGACAGGCATTCGGAAAACTAAAAAAGAAAGCGGTTATTGCCCTGCGTGAGCCATCGCTGGGACCATGCTTTGGAATTAAGGGCGGTGCCGCAGGAGGCGGATACTCCCAGGTTGTTCCGATGGAAGATTTAAATTTGCATTTTACAGGTGATTTTCATGCAATTACTTCTGCCAACAATCTTCTTGCTGCATTATTGGATAATCATATTCAGCAGGGGAATGAATTACGCATTGACCCGCGCCAGATTGTCTGGAAAAGATGTCTGGACATGAATGACCGTGTTCTTCGTAATATTGTAGTCGGACTAGGAAATAAAACAGACGGAATGGTAAGAGAGGATCATTTTATTATCACGGTTGCTTCTGAAATAATGGCAATTTTATGTCTTGCAGATGATATGGATGATTTAAAAAAACGTCTTTCTGCCATTGTTGTTGCATATGATTATGACGGTAATCCTGTAACTGCCGGAGATTTACGGGCAGTAGGTGCTATGGCGGCTCTTTTAAAGGATGCACTAAAGCCGAATATCATACAGACTTTGGAACATACGCCTGCACTTGTACATGGCGGACCGTTTGCCAATATTGCACATGGCTGCAATTCCGTGCGTGCAACGAAGGCTGCATTAAAAATGGCGGATTATGTTATTACAGAGGCGGGATTCGGTGCCGATTTGGGTGCCGAAAAATTCTTTGACATAAAATGCCGTATGTCCGGTATTAAACCGGATGCAGTTGTTTTGGTGGCAACGATTCGAGCATTAAAATATAATGGCGGTGTTAAAAAAGAAGATTTATCCATACCTAATCCGGATGCATTAAAATCAGGTATATGCAATCTTGAAAAGCATATTGAAAATCTTCAGAAATATGGTGTTCCTGTTATTGTCACGTTAAATGCTTTTGTTACGGATACAGATGAAGAAACTGCATATGTTCGTCAGTTCTGTGAGGAACGCGGTTGCGATTTCGCTCTTTCCAGAGTCTGGGAAAAGGGCGGAGAAGGCGGAATTGAGCTTGCCGAAACTGTCTTACATACATTAGAAAATAAAGCCGGTAATTTCCGTGTATTGTATGATGAAAATCTTCCGATTAAAGAAAAAATCAGTATTATTGCGAAAGAGATATATGGAGCAACAAATGTAAGCTTCGTGGGAAATGCTTCAAAACAGATTAAAAGATTGGAAGAATTGGGATTTGGTAATTTACCTGTCTGTATGGCAAAAACGCAATATTCCCTTTCGGATGATCAAACCCTTCTTGGCCGTCCCGAAAACTTTACTCTTACGGTAAGGGATGTTTATGTATCGGCAGGTGCAGGGTTTATTGTGGTTCTTACAGGTAGTGTTATGACAATGCCGGGACTGCCGAAAAAACCGGCTGCATATTCAATTGATGTTGACAATAACGGTATGATTACAGGTTTATTCTGATTTTATGTAAGTATTTAGGAGTATTTTATGAAGTGTCCAAACTGTGGGGAAACGCTCAAAAAAGATTTCCTTTACTGTGAAAAGTGCGGAGAGGAAATTCGAATTGTTCCTGATTTTGAGCCCGAAATAGAAAACAGCATAATTGAGACACTTTCTGCGGTTGTTTTGGATATGGCTCCTTCTGATCAAGAAACGGATAAGGAAGCGCAGGAAGAAAATATGGATATGGAATTTGCTATTGTTTCCGAAAAGAAATTAAAAAGGCGGATTCTGATTGGTATTTCCTTATTATGTCTTTTGTTATTAGGCATTTTTGCGTTCTTTTTTATAAGAGGGATTTATCGGGATAAATATTACAGGATTCAGGTAGAAAATGCGCAGTTATTGTATAATCAGAAAAATTATGAAGAAGCCATTGCATATTATGAAAAAGCATTAAAAATGGAATATGATGTATCATTATTGATTTCATATGCTGATTGTCTGGCTGAAATGGGGCATACAGACCAGGCTTTATCAAATTATTATGCGGTTATTGAGGAAGAACCCGATAATGAAATGGCATATGCCCGCATTATTACAATTTATGAAAAGCAGGAGAATTATGAGGAAATCAATAATCTGCTTATCTCCTGCAATAATCAGGTTATACAAAATGCATTTCAGAATTATATGACGGCAGATCCTGTATTCAGTCATGAAGGTGGCATCTACAACCATGTAATTCCCTTGAAAATACAGGCACCTACTACCGGAAGTGTTTATTATTCTTTAGACGGCTCCGACCCTTTGATACGCAGAATAGAATATACATCTCCAATCTTTCTGCAAAACGGCGAATATGATGTAAAAGCTGTATTTGTAAACGATTACGGACTTACAAGTAATATTGTTGAAGCGGAGTACGTTGTTGAGGGTACGCAGCCCGAAACTCCCGTTGTATTACCGGAAAGTGGTCAATTCACTGTCCCGCAGATGATATCTGTTACCGTTCCGGACGGCTGTACGGTTTATTATACGACAGACGGAACCATGCCGGATGAGACATGCTCTATATATGGTGAACCGATGCCGATGAAGGAAGGAGTTACAAATTATCGTTTTGTTGCATTCAGTCAGGAGGGAGTATACAGTGAGATAACGGCAAGAAGTTATCAGCTTACGGTGGAAACGACACTTACTGCTGTAGAATCGGTATACCGACTCCGTCAAAGACTTTTGGAATTGGACAGAATTCTTGATTTAGAAGGTAGCCTTCCGAATATGAGCGGTAAGAACATATATGTATATAACTCTATCCGCATTGTTCAGGATAAGATTATGCATGTTATTTTTGAATATTATCAGGAAGGAAATAATTCACGTAATATGACAGGAAATATATATGGTATCGATGTTTCAAACGGTTATGTATATAAAATTATAAAGGACGAGAGTGGTGCGGAAACGCTTGAACCGGTATAAACCCACATAAATATGATATTTATGTTGATTTTTAGGGAAAAAAAAGATAATATAGATAGGAAAATGCTTTAACGTACTAAAGCTTATAGGAGGATATTATGTATAAAATTTTAAAAGCAGAAGAATTAACTGCCAATATCTTTTTAATGGTAGTAGAGGCAAAGCGTGTAGCAAAGCATTGTCTGCCGGGACAGTTTTTAATTGTTCGAACAGATGCTGACAGTGAGCGTATTCCGCTTACGATTTGTGATTACGACCGTGAAAACGGAACTGTTACAATCGTATTTCAGATTGTCGGAGGAAGTACCGTTGAAATGTCTAAATTAAAAACCGGTGACTCATTCCATGATGTTGTAGGACCGTTAGGATGTCCATCCGAGCTCTGTGAAAAAACAAAAGAAGAATTGGATTCTATGAATATTTTGTTTGTTGCAGGTGGTGTCGGTACGGCTCCTGTGTATCCGCAGGTAAAATATCTTCATGAGCTTGGTGTTAAAGCGGACGTTATTGTTGGTGCAAAAACCAAGGACTTACTGATTCTTGAAAAAGAAATGGACGCTGTTGCAGGCAATTTGTATGTAACAACCGATGATGGTTCTTATGGAAGAAGCGGCATGGTTACAAAAACAATTGAAGACCTTGTAAAAGAAGAAGGAAAGAAATATGATCTTTGTGTTGCAATCGGTCCGATGATTATGATGAAATTTGTATGTAAAATGACAGAAAGCTTATCCATTCCTACAATTGTCAGTCTTAACCCGATTATGGTAGACGGAACGGGAATGTGTGGTGCATGCCGTGTAACAGTCGGCGATGAAATCAAGTTTGCCTGTGTTGACGGACCTGAATTCGATGGACATAAGGTTGATTTTGATGAGGCAATGAAACGTCAGCAGTTATATAAAACCGAAGAAGGAAGAGCATTCTTAAAAGCAAAGGAAGGCGATTCTCATCACGGCGGCTGCGGCAACTGCAACTAAATTACCTATAATAGAGATAAATTGAGAGGAAAATAAAATGGATGTTTTAAAGAAAGTTCCTGTTCGTGAGCAGGATGCAAAAGAAAGAGCTGCTAATTTTGAAGAGGTTTGTCTCGGATACAATTTAGAAGAAGCAAAAGAAGAAGCTGCCAGATGTATTAATTGTAAGAATGCGCAGTGTATTAAAGGTTGTCCTGTTTCTATTAATATCCCGGGATTTATTGATAAGGTTAAGGAAGGGGATATAGAAGCGGCATATCAGATTATTTCAGACGCAAGTGCGCTTCCTGCAATTTGCGGTCGTGTATGCCCTCAGGAAAGTCAGTGTGAAGGTAAATGTATCCGCGGTATTAAGGGTGAACCGATATCAATCGGAAAATTGGAGCGTTTTGTTGCGGATTGGGCAGGCGATAATAATATCAAGCCTGCGGTAAATGCAGAAAAGAAAAATAAGAAGGTTGCTGTAATCGGTTCCGGACCGTCCGGTCTTACATGTGCAGGCGACCTTGCTAAAATGGGCTATGACGTTACGATTTTTGAAGCGCTTCATGAGGCAGGCGGCGTATTGGTATATGGTATTCCGGAATTCCGTCTTCCTAAAACAAAGGTTGTAGCAAAAGAAATTGAAAATGTGAAAGCTTTAGGCGTTAAGATTGAAACAAATGTTGTTGTAGGTAAAGCGGTCACAATCGATGAATTGTTAGAAGAGGAAGGCTTCAGTGCCGTATTTATCGGCTCCGGTGCAGGATTACCTAAATTTATGGGTATTCCGGGTGAAACAGCTAACGGTGTATTTTCGGCAAATGAGTATCTGACAAGAAGTAATTTAATGAAATCCTTCGATGAAAACAGTACAACACCTATTATGAGAGGAAAGAAGGTTGCTGTAGTCGGTGGCGGAAATGTTGCAATGGATGCTGCAAGAACAGCACTTCGTCTTGGAAGTGAAGTGCATATTATTTACAGAAGAAGTGAAGAGGAATTACCTGCACGTGTGGAAGAGGTGCATCATGCAAAAGAAGAAGGGATTATCTTTGACTTATTGACTAATCCGGTCGAAATTCTTAAAGATGAAAACGGATGGGTAAACGGTATAAAATGTATTCGTATGGAATTGGGTGAACCCGATGCTTCCGGAAGAAGACGTCCTGTAGAAGTGCCCGGCAGTGAATTTGTTATTGATGTGGATACTGTTATCATGTCCCTCGGCACTTCTCCAAATCCGTTGATTTCTTCTACCACAAAAGGACTTGAAGTAAACGGTCATAAATGTATTATTGCGTCTGAAGATACAGGTGCAACATCTAAAGAAGGCGTTTATGCCGGTGGCGATGCCGTAACAGGTGCTGCAACTGTTATCTTGGCAATGGGAGCAGGAAAAGCTGCTGCAAAAGGAATTGATGAATATTTATCCAAGTAATAAAGGAGAGTCGTATGCCCTGGTGTCCAAAATGTAAAAATGAATATAAAGAAGGATATACGGTTTGTGCTGATTGTGGTTCAAACCTGGTCGATTCTTTAGATAACGGTCCGGTTGCAATTTATTTCGGAACGGAAGCAGAATTATATGAGATATGTAATTTTATGACATCAAACGGAATAAGCAAAGTTCAGGTGTCTTTTGATGAAAAAGAAGACATATATGAACTTCTGGTTCCGTCTGCAGATGTTTCGGAGGCACAAAAGCAGCTTCGTGTATATCTTTCCCGTATCGCTGCGCCGAGAATGCAGGCAGAAACGGAAAATAATGACGTTACAAATGCAACGGACAGCAAAGAAGCCGAATTTTATAACGGACCATACGAGGAAGCAGAAAAAAAAGCAGAGGACTACAAATCCGGTGCCGATACGCTTTTACTTGTCGGAACATTGGGAATTATTGCATTGGTATTATTAAATCTCGGCATTATCCCGATTTCCCTGACAGGATTTACCAAAATGCTTATTACTGGTGTAATGGGCTCAATGTTTGTGATTTTTCTTCTGCTTGGATTTTTTTCACGTAAATCATATCGTATGTTTAAAGAAAAGGCAGGCAGTGAAAAGGATATAAAACAAGAGCTTCATGATTATCTGACTGAGATTATTTCTCCCGATACGTTTGATGAAGGTCTGACGGATGATTCCCCTTCCATGGAAATTCTTTATTTCAGAAGAACGGAAAAAATGAAGGAGTTGATTCGAAATTATTCAGATTCGTTAGATGCTTCTTTTGTTGAATATGTCATTGAGGAGATTTATCCGGAAATTTTTGAACAGATATGAAAATAACAATTATAGCTGTAGGGAAAATAAAAGAAAAATTCTTCAGGGATGCTGTTGCGGAATATGAAAAACGCCTTTCAAAATACTGTAGACTGCATATTATAGAAACAGCCGATGAAAAAACGACGGAACAGGCTTCAGAGGCTGTTAATCTTCAGATCCTTGTGAAAGAAGGAGAACGGATAATAAATCTTATACCCAAAGATTCGTTTGTAATACCGCTTGTTATTGAGGGAAAGAAATACAATTCTTTGGAATTTGCCGATATGATTTCTCGTATCACATTAAAAGGAAACAGTCATATTACATTTATTATCGGGGGCTCTTTGGGAATCTGGGAGGAAATTAAAAAAAATGCAGATGCGGCAATCAGTTTTTCGGATATGACATTTCCGCATCAGTTAATGCGGGTTATATTATTGGAGCAAATATATCGGGCATTCCGTATTATCAATAATGAACCTTATCATAAATAGAAAACAGCTGTATCTTATTTCAGGTAATAAGATACAGCTGTTTTTTACATAAAGATGGCTTGCGAAGAGAGACATCCGTTGTTTGTATACAGCATATCTTCAGCGGATTTTTCATAGAATACAATATGAAAAATAAAGAGCCTGTTTTATTTGATAAACTTCATTTTCCAAAAGATATTACGCAGGGAGCATTCATTCTGACTGCAATCGGTAACAGTGAGATATATATTGAAAATTATAAGGGTATATTGGAATATTCCAAAAACCGTATCCGAATTCAGGGGAAAAATACATATATTCTGATAGAGGGAAAAAATTTAACGATTGATCACTATACGGAAGAAGATATGCTGATAAAAGGACATATCTTTTCGATTCAATATCCTTCATAATAAAGGAGTTATACATGCTTTCTTTTTTCCGTTTTTTAAAAGGTTATTATATATTATGTATTTTCGGTTATTCCCCGGAACGCTTCATGAATCTGTGCCGTTTAAACGGTATTATATTATGGGATATTATTCCGAAAGAGGAATACTACGAATGTAAAATTGCACGTAAGGATTATGCAAGGACAGAATCCTTTATGAAGAAGACAAAAGTATCGGCAGAAATCCGTAAAGAAAACGGACTGCCTTTTTTCTTGCGGAAAAACAGAAAAAGAAAAATCTTTTTTGCTGGAATCTTTTTTTCCGTAATCTTTATATACAGCATGTCTTTTTTTATCTGGTCTTTTACATTTATCGGAAATAACAAAATTCATGATGATATTTTGCTTAGGTTTGTAAATTCCTTAGGGGTTGAATACGGAACATATAAAAAAAATATTGATATTCCAAGGATAGAAGAGGAAATTCGCGAGTATTTTAACGGTATCAGCTGGGTGTCGGTCAGAATCAGCGGAACAGGACTTATTGTTTCCATAAAAGAAAATGAGAATCCTGATAATAAACAGACTGAAGGAAAAAATGAATATGATGATTTAATATGCGGAACAAATGGTCAAATCGTAAGTATTATTACAAGGAGCGGTATACCTCTGGTCAAAGTTGGGGATGAAGTAACAATTGGAATGGTTTTGGTAGAAGGAAAGTATCCGATTTATGATAATGACGGTAATATTATTTCATATGACTATGTTGATGCCGATGCGGATGTTGTGATTAGAACACAATATCCGATACATCGAACAGTTAGTCGTTATTATCGACATAAAAATTATACCGGTAATGAATATTCCATTCCGTATATGCGTTTCGGACAGCATTATTTTTGTCTGCAATATAAAAAAAATCCGTATATGCTGTATGATGTTATCGTAAATGAAAAAACAAATGCACTTTTTTCGGAATTCTCCATCCCGTTATTCTGGGGAAACAGAAAATATTGTGAATATGTGGAAATAGAGGATTTATACAATGACAAAGAAGGAAGGGTCCTTTTAAAAAGATTTTTAGAAAAAACAGTAAAAGAATTCGAAGAAAAAGGGGTACAAATTATAGAAAATAATGTTAAAATAGAAACTGACAGTCAATATTTAAAATTAACGGGTTATTTGTTGATTGATATTATGCAAAAAGATAATTGACGGAGAATAGATGTATTCATGAAGGAAATTGTAACAGAACGAATTGAAATTCCCATGTCACACTGTGTCAATATTTTTGGTCAGTGTGACAGATACGTAAAAAAAATAGAACGTGCATTTTCCGTAGATATAATAAACCGTGAAGATTTTGTTATAATCCGCGGGCTCTCCCAAAATGCTTTACAGGTAAAAACAATCTTAGCTACATTAAAAACATTATCAGAAAGAGGAAATACAATTTTGGAACAGGATATTGACTATGCGATTGCAATGGGAATGGAGGAGCAGGAGGATGCTCTGCTGGAAATTGACAAGGAGATTATCTGCCATACTGTAAATGGAAAACCCTTAAAGCCTAAAACAATCGGACAAAAAGAATATGTTGATGCGATACATGAAAATATGATTGTGTTTGGAATGGGGCCGGCGGGAACCGGAAAGACATATCTTGCAATGGCTATGGCAATCACTGCATTTAAAAATAACGAAGTTGAGAGGATTATTTTAACCCGTCCTGCTATTGAGGCGGGAGAGAAGCTTGGATTTCTTCCGGGTGACTTACAAAGTAAGGTAGACCCTTATTTACGTCCTTTATATGATGCATTATATCAGATTATGGGAGCAGAAAGCTTTTTAAAAAATATGGAAAAGGGTCTTATAGAGGTTGCACCGCTTGCTTATATGCGAGGACGTACACTTGATAATGCCTATATTATTCTTGATGAAGCCCAGAATACAACACCGGCTCAGATGAAAATGTTTCTTACACGTATCGGATTTGGTTCAAAAGTTATTGTCACAGGTGATGAGTCACAGAAGGATTTGCCTTCCGGCACACGTTCCGGACTTGATATTGCCTGTCGTGTCCTTCGGAATGTTGAGGGAATTGCCTTCTGCCATCTTACGAGTAAGGATGTTGTCAGACATCCGTTGGTACAAAAAATTGTAAAGGCGTATGAGGTTTACGAAGCAAAAGAACAGGCTAAAGAAAATAAGCAAAAGAATCATGTGAGGAATCGTTCCTCCCGTTGACAGACAGGAAAGGAGTATAAATGAATATTCAGTTATACTTGGAGAATGAAACCGATACCGTGTTTGATTTTTCTGAAAAGGAAACAGCAGAAGCAGTTATCGGTAAGGTATTGGAAAAAGAACAATGTCCGTTTGATGTAGAGATAAATATTTTGATTACGGATAACAGCGGAATACAGGAATATAATCGGCAAATGAGGCAGATTGATGCTCCGACGGATGTTCTGTCATTCCCAAACCTTGATTTTGAAACACCATCTGTTTTCAATATTAAGTCCGGCAATGAAGCCGATTATATTAATCCGGAAACAGGTAATGTTATTTTCGGAGATATTATAATCAGTGCAGATAAGGTATTATCACAGGCCATAGAATACGGACATAGTTATAAACGGGAGTTTGCATTTCTGATTGCCCATAGTATGTATCATTTATGTGGATTTGACCATCTTACGGAAAGTGAAGCACATATAATGGAAACAAAACAGGAAGAAATATTAGGTCTGTTACAAATCACTCGCGAGCCAAACGGAAAGGGATAAAGCACGAATGAATACAAAGATATCTGTAAACTGCATTATGAAAATAATGAATGTCCTGTTTTGGGTTGTACTGGAAAATTTTATATTTGATGGAGGAATGGGATTTTTCGGCACATCATTCCTTGTTTTATCGGTGATATTTTATCTTTTTCTTGGAGGACTGTATAACAGTATTGCAAAGACAGTCAGTATCCGGAAAAATAAAGGGCTGAATTGTAATGCAAAGCATATTATTAAACCCGCTCTTATCTATGTTTTGTTTGTTGGTTTTATTATGTGTATTCTCTCTTTTTTGTTTGCCGACAAAATTACTTTGAAATTATGGGGGATTTCATATTCGGCACCGGTTATACAGCTTGTTTGTATTGCATTAATTATTAACGCTGTTGTGGATGTTATCTGCGGATATCAAAACGGAAACGGTAATTCTGTTATTGTTATTATTACAAGCATTTTACGTGCCGTTCTTCCGTTTGTTTTTGCCTTTTTCTGTGTTCCCGTAATCATCCGCTATGGTGAAAAAGTGGCTGCTCTACAAAAAAACGATGTTGTAATAAGTGCATATGCAGCATTAGGGGTTGCTCTTGTATATGTTATAACGATGCTTTTTGTGCTCATAGTTACCATTGCTTTACACATAAGAATGAATGTATTTCAGGATGACAGAAAAATGTTAAGAAGCATAGATTCAAAAAGAGCAGTAATGGGAGGAATGATAGTTTCATCTGTCCGTATTTCCGTAAATCAGATTTTTCCATTGGCATCTTTAGCGGCTGTTGCGGCAGCATATTTGCGTCTCGCATATAAATGCGGGATGAAACCGGAGAGTACATTTGTAAATGCAGGTATTATATTTGGGAAATTGCTCTTACCGATTTGGTTTGTATTTTTTATTTTTTCGGAATATATTGCAAGAGAAAAATACAAGCTCCATATGGACATGCGAAAGGATGAACATAAAACGGGAGCGGTACGCGCACAGTATATGATAAAAAACAGTTTTTTTATGCTACTTCCCCCGACTATGATTTTAACATTTCTGTCAGACCCGATTGTTAAGGTATTCTATTCGGGACAGTATATTATTTCTGCTAAATTTGTAAAGACAGGTGCTTTTATTTTACTGTTTGCGGGAATTTCATATACTTTGAATTCTATATTAAAAGCAATCGGTAAAGAAATAAATGTTCTGTTCATACAGTTTATCAGTTTTATTCTTCAGATGATTTTTTTGATTTTTATGTTATCAACAACAAACGGCAATAGTATGAATCTGATATATTCATTTTACTTTTTCTTTGGCTTACAGATTATTCTTTCTTCACTGATGCTTTATCGATATATACGTCTTAATTTGATGGATATTTTATTAAAGCTTGGAAAATATGGTGCTTCATCAATTGTAATGATGGTTTTGTTTATTATTCTTGATAAATTTATTATGATGAATGTTCTTTTGCTCCTTTTGAGTATGTTTTTCGGATATCTGCTTTATTATTTGACATTGCTTGCTTTAAAAGGTATCAGCAAAAGAGATGAAACATCATTGAAGTACACATTAAATTATTATCCGGTTAAATTTTTAAAGAGCCGCCTTCGCATGTAATTTAGAATATTTTTTATAAAAAATACTGATACTATTCAAAAAAAGGATTATAGAATATATATGAAATTTTTGAAAAGTATCAGTTTGTTTTGTCTGGTTTTTATTATGATTATTGGGGGCATACTTTTTGTTTTCCCGTAATTTACTTCCGTTACCTGCTAAGGCAGAAGAGGAAATTTTAACCGAAGCTTCCGAAAAGGAAGGCAGTACACAGGATTTGACCGTGAGCACCAAGCAGAATGTTACGACATGCGATACGGTTTATGAAGTGGAATCCTATATCGGCAATTCCTGTGTATACTCGACTGAAACACTGCCCTTTTCTTTTTTGGGATTAACCAGAGAAGAACTTTTAAAAGAAATGGAATTGTATGAGAAGAGTCCTTCGTTTGCAGATAAGCAAAAAGGATTTTTATCTATAGAATTGCTGAAATTTTCTCCTGACAGAATAATTGTAAAAAAAGTATATGCAAAGGAAAAGGAAAAAATCATATATTATCTGAAAGCAGTCAATCATGAACTGGTTGTGTTTAAATCGGATTCCGAAGAGCCCTATATGCCGACAGAACTTACTCTGGACATGCTTCCTTTGGATGTACAGCAGGAGATAATTGCAACGAAATGTTTTAATGACATTCGTGAAGTATATGACTTTTTGGAATCTTATACAAGCTGACTCGCAGCAGGAAAGGGAACCTATGAAAAAAATTCTGGTAATCGGAGCCGGTGCATCCGGAATGATGGCGGCAATACAGGCTGCAGAACATGGTAGTAAGGTTACTGTATATGAAAGAAATGACAGGGTAGGTAGAAAAATTCTGGCTACCGGGAATGGAAAATGTAATTTAACAAATCTCTGCATGGGCAGCGAATATTTTTATTGTGATAATCCAAAAAAACTCGAACGATATCTGGAAACGTTTTCAAATACGGATACCATTCGTTTTTTTGAAACACATGGACTTATGTTAAGAGACCGTGACGGATATGTTTATCCTTATTGCGAGCAGGCATCGGTTGTTTTGGATGTATTACGCAATGCTTTAAACGAATGTAATATAACGGTAAAGACAATGGTTAAGGATATTAAAATTGAATCCGGTAAAAAGGAAGATTTTTCAGTAGTTTCTTCCGCCGGGAAAGAAGTATTTGATGCAGTTATATTAGCCTGTGGAAGCAGAGCAGGTATAAAAAATCCCGACACAAGCGGATATGGCTATGCCAAAGCCTTCGGACATACGATTCATAAGCTGCTTCCGGCGCTTGTTCAGGTCAGATGCCATGAAGATTTCTTTCCGATGGTTTCGGGAGTCAGGTGTAAGGTTCGTCTTTCCCTGCTTTGTAATAATGTGAAAGAAGCAGAAGAAACCGGTGAATTACAGTTGACGGATTATGGAATATCGGGAATTCCTGTTTTTCAAATCAGCCGGGAAATTGCAGGAAATCTTGCACAAAAAAAAGCTGTTTCCGTTTTAATTGATTTTCTTCCGGATATGACAGAAACAGAATGGGTAGCATTTTACTCAGAGAGGCTGAAACAATATGTCGGGAGATGTGCAGAGAATTTTCTGCTGGGTATATTACATAAGAAGCTTTCCATTATGCTGCTAAAGCAATATGGAATAAAAACCTCCGAATGTATAAACAAACAAAACGAGGGTGCCTTAAAAACACTTTGTGAATCCATGAAGCATTTTACGGTTACTCCCAAAGAAGTTAACTCATTTGAACAGGCACAGGTCTGTCGTGGCGGAGTTGATTTTAATGAATTGGATGAAAAACTGCAATCCGTTTTCAAAAAGAATCTTTATATCTGCGGAGAAATGGTGGATGTCGACGGAAAGTGCGGTGGTTATAATTTGCAATGGGCATGGACATCGGGCTGCATCGCCGGTATTGCAGCATCAGAATAATCAAAAAAGAAAGGCATAGAAATGCTTCAGATAAACCAGCTTAAGCTTCCGGTCGAGGAGGCTTCTACAAAAGAAAACGAATATTCTGCCTTGCTTTATCGTATTGCGGGCTCTCTGCATCTTAATTCAGATATGATAGATGAAATTCAAATTCAAAAAAAATCTCTCGATGCACGTAAAAAGCCGCAATTGTTTTATGTATATTGTATATCTTTTAAGATAAAAAATTCTTCGTTAGAAGAAAAAATATTAAAAAAGAAACATTCAGCCGATATTACACGTTTTAAACCTGTTTCATATCAGCTTGAAATGACCGGTACAAAGAAAATGCTGCACCGTCCCATTATTATCGGAATGGGACCGGCGGGATTATTCTGCGGCTATACACTTTCAAAAGCAGGATATTGTCCTGTTATTTATGAACGGGGAAAAAGAGTTGAAGAACGTATCAGGGATGTGGAGGAATTTTGGAAAAACGGTAAGCTGCTTATAAATTCAAATGTACAGTTCGGTGAAGGCGGTGCCGGAACCTTTTCTGATGGCAAATTAAATACGCTGATTAAAGATAAAAACGGAAGAAACAGGGAAGTATTGCGCATTTTTGTTGAAAACGGTGCACCGGAGCATATTTTGTATGACAGTAAACCGCATATCGGAACAGATATATTATCAAAAACGGTAGCATCAATGCGTAATAAAATGCTCGAATGGGGAGCAGAAATTAATTATGAAAGTACGGTTACGGATTTTAGAATTGAAAAAAATATCGTGACAGGGATTGAAATAAATAATAAGAAAATAATTCCGGCAGAAACGGTCATCCTTGCAATCGGTCACAGTGCAAGAGATACATTTGAAACGCTGTATCATCATAATATCCCGATGGTAGCTAAGGATTTTGCAGTGGGTATGCGCCTGCAGCATAGGCAGGAGCATATTGATTATATACAGTACGGAAGAGATAACAGAGGAAAAAGTTTTCCGGCCGCTTCCTATAAGCTTGCTGCAAAAACAGCGCAGGATCGGGGCGTATATTCTTTCTGTATGTGTCCGGGAGGTTATGTTGTGAATGCTTCAAGTGAAGAAAACAGACTTGCCATAAACGGTATGAGTTACAGCGGACGCAATGCAAATAATGCAAACAGTGCAATTATTATGTCTGTGACAAAAGCGGATTTTGGAAGTGATCATCCGCTTGCGGGAATTCATTTTCAAAGAGAATTAGAGGAAAAAGCCTATAAGCTTGGGAACGGAAGTATTCCAATTCAATACTATCATGATTTTACCGGAAAATCAGGCAAAAGAGAATATATTAAGGAGCCTTTTGAACCATGTATAAAGGGAAGCTATATTTTTTCTGATTTACGATCATTGTTTTCTGATTCCGTAAAAGCTGCTTTTATAGAAGGTATGACACAATTTGGTAATATTATTCCGGGCTTTGATGATGATTATTGTATTCTTGCCGGTGTAGAGAGCCGCACTTCGTCGCCGGTAAGAATTTTACGTGATACGGTATATGAATCCGAGGTTAAAGGGCTGTATCCCTGTGGTGAAGGTGCAGGTTATGCCGGCGGTATTACATCTGCGGCAATGGATGGACTTGCCATAGCAGAGGTAATTGCGAAAAAATACTATCCATAGTATAATAAATAGATTATGAATACATTTTCTTGGAGGAATGACGTGGAAAAGATACGTGAAGGAATAAAAGATAAAAAGCGGATTGTGATTAAAATAGGCTCTTCATCATTACAACATAAAGAAACAGGTGATTTGGATTACACAAAACTGGATGTACTCTGCAGGGAGCTTTGCAATATAAGAAATCAGGGTAAGGATGTTATTTTGGTAAGCAGTGGTGCCATTGCTGTCGGGAAAAAAGCCGTTGGTATTAAGGCACAGAGCCATGACGGAAGACACATGGGCTTTAAACAGGCGTGTGCGGCAATCGGTCAGGCCAGACTGATGATGACTTATCAGAAAATTTTTGCAGAATATAATCAGATTGCGGCACAAATTTTGATGACAAAGAATACAATTGTAGATAATGTTAATCGTGAGAATGCATATAACACGTTTTCGGAGCTCCTTAATCTGGGCGTTATTCCGATTGTAAATGAGAACGATACGGTGTCCACATATGAAATTCTTGTCGGAGAGGATGATGTCCTGATTGGGGACAATGATACGTTATCTGCTATCGTGGCATCTCTTGTGCATGCAGATTTATTAATTCTTTTATCTGATATTGACGGTTTATATTCGGATGACCCGCGCATTAATGATAAAGCCCGTTTTATTGAAGAGGTTGAAGAACTGACCGATGAATATATGAATATGGGCAAAAGCAGTACGGGAAGCAGTGTGGGAACGGGCGGTATGAATACAAAAATGAATGCGGCCAAAATTGCCACAAGTTGCGGAGCCGATATGATTATTGCCAACAGTAGTGATATTCGTATTATTCACCGTCTGATGGATGGACGTAATCTCGGTACATTGTTTAAAGCACATATGGATGAAAGCTTTGATGTTATAGACTTTATAAAGAATATCCATTCATAGAAGGAGTCGGAAATGTCTAATAAAGAAATTGAAGATATGAATATGAAGGAAGTCATTGACAGAATTAATGCCTTATATCATAAATCGGAAGCGGAAGGTCTTACACCTGATGAAAAGGAAGAACAGCAGGCTCTCCGCCAGAAGTATATTCTGTCTGTCAGACGGAACTTACGCGGACAGTTGAATAATATCAATATTCAAAATGAAGACGGTTCCATAACCAATCTCGGAGAAAAGCATGGAAACAAAAAACTCCATTAGAAAAAGGA
>SAMEA3663267__coassemble_85_pt1 | contig 30902 bp, 29 predicted proteins | sample SAMEA3663267__metabat2_low_PE_017 | metagenome-assembled genome bin SAMEA3663267 (sample SAMEA3663267) | pig gut metagenome | biome: pig gut; feature: pig-associated habitat; material: faeces | place: China | collected 2013 | reverse complement strand
CTTCCTTCCCAATAACTATCCGTTCCGACACGTGTCGTATATAAAGAAGAATCCGTTGCAGAAATACTTCTGTCAACAAGGATAACCGGTATTCCTGCTTTCTTCGCTTCCTCTAAAACCGTTGTCCACCCGTCTTCCGTAACGGGAGAAAAAGCTATATAGTCTACTCTTTGGGAAATAAAACTGCGGATTGCCTTTATCTGATTTTCCTGCTTCTGCCTCGCATTATTAAACTGTAAAAAAAATCCGTTTTCTTTTGAAAGTGCGGTTTGTATGGAATTGGTATTTGCGGTTCTCCATACCGATTCGCTTCCTAATTGCGAATATCCTACTACAATCAGATTTTCACTCTCGGTTTCTATCGCTTCCGCAACTTCTTTATCAAACATTCCACAGGAAGAAAACATCATTCCCACAAATAACATTACAAATGCTGTTACGAAAACTTTATATGAAATTTTCCATTTAAACATTTTCCATTTCTCCTCCAAGTACAGCTTTTTTGGTTCTTGCCGGAATTACTACCTGTACCAGGGTTCCTTCTCCCTGTTTAGAATGAATCGTTATTCCGTACTCCAATCCGAAGTTCATACGAATGCGCTCATTTACATTGGCCAGTCCGAAACCGGAATCTGTTTCCTTACAGGGTTTTAATATTTTACTCCGCAGAGATGCGAGTTCGGCCTCATTCATTCCCACACCATTGTCTTTTACATCAAAATAGATTTTATCATCTTCCATTTTGCCCGTTACCAGTATCATCCCTTTTGCACGTTTTGTTTTAATTCCATGATAAAGAGCATTCTCAACAAGCGGCTGCAACGTAAGCTTTAAAATCTCATACGGATAAATCTCCGGTTCAATCTGTATATCATAATCTAAAATATCCTGATAACGAACCTGCTGAATCTCCAGATAACTGCGGATATGCTGCTCCTCTTCCTTAATGGTAATAATCTCTTTTCCCTTACTTAAAACAATACGGAAAAATTCCGAAAGGGAGACTACCATATTAACTGCTTTTTCCGAATCATTCCCTTCTACCAGCCATACAATCGTATCAAGTGTATTGTATAAAAAATGAGGATTTATCTGCTCCTGTAAAAGACGCAGCTCCGCATATCGCATCTTTCGTTCATCTTCCTTAATCTGCCGCACAAGTTCTTCCAAATGCTCACTCATATCGTTAACACTCTCTGCAAGAGTGGCAATTTCATCCTTTCCTTCAATTGCCACTCTTGTTGAAAAATCACCTCCGGCAATCTGCTTTGTTGCATCGCAAAGCTTGTTTACCGGTCCTGTAATGCTGTTTAAAACAAAACCCGTAACTATCGTTGCAAAAGCAACAAGAAAAACGGCAATTACGGCATAGAAAAATATAAACGCCTGCACCTGTTCATTTAACTGTATTTTTAATTGCTCAATGCTCTTTGTCTGATAGTAAATATAATATTGAATATCATCCTGTATCAGTTCTGTCAGAATATAGATATTGTTATCCAGCATTTCGATATTTTCATCATAACGTCCGCCCTTATCGAGATTAACTTTAATATCATCTATGCGGTCACGTAAGGTTGAGATATTCCTTAAAAGACTCAACAGCCACATCCGGCTTTCTTTATCGGTTGTAATTTTTGCCAGCTCCCCGAATTCGTTGCTTAATTCATCAATCAGCACATAAGGGCTTTCGAGTGTATCATCCTCCTCGATTGTATCAAATGTAACAGCACCAACCACCAATTTATAGATACTTTCATCCATCTCATCCTTAAAATCCAGATTATAACTGTTTGCTATTGTCATATTGCTTACAATTTCGTCATACGCTTCACTGTAATTTTCCAAGGCAAAAATAACATATACCGTCAGCATAAGAAGTGGCAGCATGGCCGTCAGCACCAATATGATTAATTTATTTTTAAGTGAATATGTAATGTGCATAAATCTCTTATCCTTTACATAGCTTGTGCATTTCCTCTGTTGCAAAAGAAATCTTTGTAATGACATCTCTTTTTGTCATATAACACCAAAAGCTTTCATCCGGTATGGAGATATCAATGCAATCCCCGTTGCCGCGATAATCATATTCAATATGCATACTTTCCAGATTTTTAGCACTTCGTACCAATGTATATGCTTCCCCGTACAGACTACATTCCACACGTGTCTCCGTACAGGTCTGAATAAATTTCCCCATACCCTGTTTATAGAATCGGAAAGAATTCGGAAGTGTCTCAATCCGGACATCATCCTCAAAATAATATGTCCCATTTTGAATCTCTTCTCTTACACATTCCCTCTCCCAATTACTCCAATCAGGAATATGTGAAAACTCTGTTTCTCCTTCTACCGCTTCAAGCCGTCCGTATTCATCCATTGCCCAGGACTTTCCGCAGTGATTGCACCAAAGAAGTACACCCTCCGAATCCATTTTCCCTTCTGTCAGGCAGGAAGGACATTTATAAAGAAGAGAATGCAGACCGTTTGCCCTTAACGGATGACTGATTTTTATTTTATTTTCACGCTGCCATGCAAAATCATCATATTGAAAAGATTCACGAATTCCGGCGTTTATTTCATCAACTGTCATTCCCTTTATTTGTTCCGGCGTTAGAATCTGTGTCATTACTGCCTCTACATGGGTTTTCTTATTTATTTTATTCCACTGTGGTGCTGTAATGAAATTACCGTGAATCTGTAATACAACTACGGGCACATTCAAAAGTTTTACAAGCTTACCTAAGGAATCAGGCAGATAAGAAGTACAGCCGTCTAACGAATAGCGTGCTTCCGGGAAAAGCACAAATATTGTTTTAAGCTTATCAATACAATACTTAATATTTTTTACGAGATACATATCCGTAACAAACTTTCGTGTTCCCAATACACCAAGCGAACGCATCAACGGCTCCGTGTAATCACGGAAGCCTTCCAGCGTCATAACGTTATTTACTTTATAGGGATGTGTAAGCTTCAACATCACATTAAAGTCAACCATGGAACAATGATTTGACAACAAAAGAAACGGAGGTGTTACCCCCTCCATATTTATTTTCTTGTATGTAAAATTGCGTTTTTCCAAATCCGGCCAGCAAATAATCCATTTTGCCAATGTCATCAAAAAACATGGTTTTACAGGTTGTTTTGAAAAATCAAACCGCCGTATTCGTTTCCCTTTTCTGCTCACTTCTTATCCCCCCGAAGTACCTCTTTATTTTCCAATCATAAGTTTTTCCTATAAAGCGAAACAGGTCAAAAAGTGTTTCCCGCTTCCTGACCCTTTTATACTCCCCTACTCTTTTGCCTCTATGTCAGCCTACTGCTTCAGATATGCAATTGCTGCTTCCAACTGATTATCAATACCGTCATTATAATAAAGCTCCGGCTCAAACTCTACAACCTCATCGGGTGTAATTCCGACTCCATGTATATTCTTTCCTTTGGGTGTATAGTAGGTACTGATTGTAAGCTTTACAGCCGAACCGTCAGACAAGGATATCACCCGCTGTACAATCCCTTTTCCAAAGGTCTGGGTTCCCATCAATGTACCCTTGCCATAATCCTGAATGGCTCCTGCTAATATCTCAGATGCACTTGCACTGTATCCATTTACCAAAACAACCATCGGTATCGTCAGTTCATTATTTCCGTCACAGGAAAATTCTTCTCTCTGCCCATATTTATCTTCTGTATAAACAATCAGCCCTTCAGGTAATATTTTCCTCGCAATATCGCATACAACACTTAAGCTCCCTCCCGGATTACTTCTTAAATCCAGAATCAGGGCTTCCATATTCGAGCCTTTGCAGACCGCCAGAGCCTCTGTAAACTGGTCTACGGTTACCTTATCAAATTCAACAATTTGAATATATCCGATATTCCCATCAAGCATCTCATAATTCACAGTAGGGCTTTCAACCTTACGCCTTGTTACATCAACCTCAATATAGTCTGTCTCTCCGCTTCTTATCAGAGTAAGATGTACAACCGTATTTTCTTCTCCGCGTATCAGCTCCACTGCATCGGATGTATCCATTCCCTGTGTGGAAGTGCCGTCAATTTTATAAATAATGTCTCCGGCTCTTAAGTCCGCCTCCTGTGCCGGAGTATCCTCAATCACGCCACTGATTACAGGAAGTGTTGTAGAAGAATCTATCCCCACATAGGCACCTATTCCATAATAGATTCCTTCCACATCCTGTTGCATTTCCTTTAATTCCTCAACCGAATAATATGCGGAATACGGGTCCCCTAAAGAAGCTATCATCCCGGAATATATTCCGTTTTCAAGCATTTCACTATCCGGTTCTTCCAGATAATACTGCTCAATAACATCTTCAATTGCCATCATCTTACGTGTTGTATCTGCGTCTACGACTTCTTTCTCTGAACGTTTGGAAAATGATACCGGTCTTATTCCCGTGCGGTAGCTGCCGACAAGCCATCCAATCAAATTTCCCAATGCAAATAATATAATAGAAATCCAAATACCGCTCAGAATCCCATACAAATAAGAATGAGACTTTTTCTTTTTTATTTCCTTCTGTCCTGAATCTGTCTTTTCTTCAAAAGCGTTGCTGTTATCTGTCATAATGTCCTCTTATTATGTTAAATGTGTATCACACGCTGTCTTTCCATTATATGCGGAATAATCTTTATGCATACTTTTCAATTTATTTTAAATAATTCCACGGCGAGACATAATTACCGTTTAAACGCACACCAAAATGAAGATGATTACCGGTTGAACGCCCGGTCGTTCCTACGGCCGCAATTTTATCTCCACGGGCTACCATTGTCCCTTTTGAAACATATAATGCAGAGGCATGCATATAAATCGTAATCAGCCCGCCTCCATGATTAATCATTATATAATTGCCCATGGAACTGTTATAATCGGCTGCAATAACCTCTCCGTCATAGGCTGCCAATATAGGAGAGCCACCCGGTGCTGCCATATCAACACCGTTATGAAACTTCTCCACACCAAGAATAGGGTGCATACGCGTACCATAATCAGAGCTTATTCTCGTATAAGAAGGTGCCGGCCATTTAAACATGCCGCCGTCATAAATGATATTTTCCGCTCCATTCTCTTCCAAAAGACGTCTTCTCTCTTCTGCAAGTGCCGCTTCTAAGGCCTGAATCGTATCATTTTCCATTGCAATATCAGCTTCATATTCCTCAATAGCCTTCTGCTTATTATTGATATCTCCCGTATAGCGGTTTATTTCACCTTCCTTTGTTGATATCAAAGCTTCCAGATTGGCCTGTTCCTCGTCAACCTTTGCTTTTGCTTCCGCTAAAAGCTCTTCCTCTGCCTCTAACTCCGCTTTGCATACCTCAATCAACTCACGGTTCTTTACATATTCTTCCAGCATATTGTTGTCATATTCTGAAATTTTTTCAATGTATTCCTTCTTATTAACAAAATCGCTGAAGCTGTTTGCACAAAACAGCAGTTCCAGATAATACGCATCCCCTTTTTCATATAGGAATTTGATTCTATCCTTCATTGCCTGATACTGAGCATCCTCTTTCTCCTGTGCGTCCTCCAAATCCTCGGTTGTCTCTAAAATCTCCTCTTCTTTTTCCGAAATCAGTTTTTTCAGCTCTTCAATTTTCTTTTCTACAGATGAAAGGTTCTCATCCAGCTTTGTTACATATGCCTGCAAATCCGAGCGCTCTGCTTCAAGACTTTCTTTAATCTTTTTTACCTCTGTCAGATCACTCTGCAATTCTTTCTTCTTTTGCCGTGCATTTTCTATTTCTTCTTCTTTTTCCTTGATACTTTCCTCTAACTCATTAATGTCTGCAAAGGCCATGTATGAATAGTTGCCGACCAGAAGTGTCACTGCACAAAATCCGCATAATATTTTTATAGCTATTTTTTTCTTAACACCCATTTGATTAAACCCTTAAATGCTTTCTTACTGTAGAGAAGCTTCCGAAAAATCCTATGCCCGCCCCAACAATTAAGGATATCGGTACAAGATAATAGAATATTACATCAATGCTTACAAAATGTAATAAATCAGATAGAATCTTAAAATTAACCGTAATAAAATCTATTACATAATTATATAGCAGATAAATTAATCCCAACGGAATGGAAGAACCGATTAAACCGATAATAACGCCTTCCACAACAAACGGTGCCCGGACAAAAAAGTCCGTTGCCCCGATATATTTCATAATCGTAATCTCCTCTTTTCGCATGGAGATACCAATCATAACGGTATTACTGATTAAAAAAACGGATACAGCCAGAAGAATTGCAATAATCGCAATCGCAATATAACCAATCAGGCTGTTCATACCGGTTAAAATATTAGCCGTCAAATCAGAACGGTTTACTTCACGGATTCCTTCCCTTGCTTCCAGATAGTCTACTAAAGAATTCTGATCTTCAATGCTTCTTAAATATATCTCATAATTTGCACTGTCTGCTAACGGATTTTCCGTAATGCCTTCCGCATATTCTCCTAAATCGGCTTTAAATGATTCCCACGCTTCATCCGCAGATACGAAATTAATCTCCCGGACTTCTTCTCTTTTGGAAATTTCCTCTCCGATCCGGGCAATCTGATCATCGCTTAATCCTTCATCAAAGAAAACCGTAACCGCTACACCCTCTTCTGCCGTTTTTACAACATGCACTACATTTGCTACAATTGAGAAAAATGTGCCAAACAGCAAGAGGCATGCACTGATTGTTGCCACGGAAGCCAGAGAATACCAGCCATTCCGAAAAATATTTCTAATTCCCTGCTTAAGGGTATAAAAGAAAGTACTAATCCTCATCTATATATCCACCCTTTTCTTCATCACTGATAATCACACCCTTTTTCAGTGTAATTACTCGTTTCTGCATTTCATTTACGATTTCTTTATTATGCGTTACTACTATAATCGTTGTGCCGCGTTTATTAATCTGTTCCAATAATTTCATAATTTCCCATGAATTTTTAGGATCCAGATTACCGGTCGGTTCGTCGCATAACAAAATCGGCGGTTTATTGATTAATGCCCTTGCCATTGCAACACGCTGCTGTTCTCCGCCTGACAACTGCTTTGGCTTTGCCTTATATTTACCTGCCAATCCTACAATAGAAAGAATTGCAGGAACATTTTTCTTAATTTCGCGGCTCGGTGTCTGGATAATCCGCTGTGCAAATGCTACATTTTCATACACGTTTCTGTCCTTCAGCAGACGGAAATCCTGGAAAACAACTCCAAGATTTCTGCGGTATGTCGGCACCTGCCTATGTTTCAATTTCGCAAGATTATCGCCATTAACATAGATTTCTCCCGTTGTCGGAACAAGCTCACGCAACAGTAACTTAATCAACGTTGACTTGCCGGAACCACTGTCACCAACGATAAATACAAATTCGCCTTTTTTAATTTTCAGATTTACTCCGTTAAGTGCATGTGCACCATTGCCGTCCTGATAGGATTTCGTAACATTCTCTAATACAATCAGATTATCGGCATATACGGATTTTTTTGCTTTTTTCTTATTTCCAAACAAGCTTCTCACACTCCTAATATTGTAATGATTCCATATACTTCATGTATTTTACTACCATCAGCGCGATCTTAAAGGTAATGGCATCTTCAAAGACCCTCAGGTCAAGACCGGTTGTCTTCTGCAATTTGTCCAGGCGATAAACCAGCGTATTTCGATGAATAAACAACTGGCGTGAGGTCTCTGATACATTCAGGCTGTTTTCAAAGAACTTCATAATCGTTGTCAATGTTTCTTCATCAAACTCATCCGGACTCTTTCCACCAAAAATCTCTTTTATAAACATTTTACAAAGCGGTATCGGAAGCTGATAAATTAAACGCCCTATACCCAATTCACTGTAAGCAATGATATTCCTTTCATCAAAAAATATCTTTCCGACATCAAGAGCCATCTTCGCTTCCTTATAAGAACGGCTGACTTCTTTAATTTCTTTTACTACTGTACCATAAGATATATGCACATTGCCAATTCCTTCTTTTTCCAAAAAGCTCCTGTAGCTTTCACAAAGCTTGTCAATTTCGTCATTTCCTTCCATTTCAGAAATATCTTTCACAACAATGACATTATTTTCATCGACCGCGGTAATAAAATCTTTGTTATTACTGCCAAAGCTTGCACGCATCATCTCTAAGACATTACTGTCCTTTCCGCTTCCTCCCTCAATAATAATTGCTACACGCTTAAGTTCAGATTGAATATGAAGCTTCTTTGCGCGACTGAAAATGTCAACTAAAAGCAGATTGTCCAAGAGAAGATTTTTAATAAAATTATCTTTATCGAAGCGTTCCTTATAAGCAACGAGCAGATTTTGAACCTGAAATGCCGCCATTTTGCCCATGGTATAAATATCATCGCCCGAACCGCCTGCAACAAGAATATACTCCAGCTGCTGCTCATCATAAATTTTGAAAAACTGGCAGCCCTGTACCTCCTGGCTGTCTGCAGGAGACTGCGCAAATTCCATTGCGACAGACGAATACTGATCCATCTCTTCACTTGAAGAAGCAATAACCTTTCCGTCAATATCCACGATGCAAAGTTCCATTCTGGATATTGATTTAATACCCTCTATGGTGTTTTGTAATATCTGATTTGAAATCATATTATTCTCTCCTTTAATCTGCAAAGCCCGACATGATTTTTTTGTATCTTTTTTACAATGGTTTTTTTCACATTTTCGATTTTTTTTGATGTTACTTATTATCTTAATCGAAAATAACAAAAAAATCTATAGTATTCCACAACTTTTTTATGCAATTTTTCATTTTTTCGTTAAAAAACGGCATTTAATCTATTTGGGCAACCTATACAAAAGATTCCTATTTACAAAACAACAATTTCTGACGATAATGAATATATAAGGAGGATGTGCATATGAATATAGCATCAATTTCTATGGCAATGGCACAGACTAACTCCTTATCACAGGTTGGTGTTGCTGTTTTGGGCAACGCAATGGAAGCAAATGAAATTGCGGGACAGGGCATTGTAAACATGATAGACGCTGCTGCTTTAGAGCGCAGTGTCAATCCGGCAGTCGGCTCCAACTTTGATATGGTAGTTTAGTAACTGCCAGAACCATGTATAGGAGCATTTTGCCCCTTTCATGGAAAAAGGTGACTCATAACTGAGCCACCTTTTTTATTATAATATTTTTATATCATCATCGCGGTAATTATCATATCCCAGATAATATATGCAGCCGCAATAACCGTTGCAAGCACAAGGGAAACCGTAACCAGCTTTCCTCTGCCATGCTGTTTTTTGGGCAGACATTCCGTTAATTCCTCTACCCTGTTCTCATTTTTCGCAATTTTATATAACATACAGAATGCAAACGGAGTAAAAATAGCTGCAATAACCAGATATACACTGATAACCATAAAAAGCTCTTCCTGCATAGCTCCCATATTCGCAGCATTCTGATAATAGTCTGGCATAAGGGCATCCATAAAAAACATCAGACAGCAGGACTGTGCATTATAAATGAAATGGAACAACATCGTCGGCCAAACACTTCCGGTTGCTTCCATTAAAAGGGCCAGGAAGATACCTATTGCAAAAGCATATAATGCCTGATTCAGATTCATATGCATGAGTCCGAACATCAACGCCGAAAGCATTACCGCCATAAACTTTGTACCGTTTTTCCGGTAACCGCCGTATGTAATGCCACGGAAGACCAGTTCTTCGCAGCATGCCGGAACTATTGCCATCAAAAACAACATCAACAGGAAAGGAAGCTCTAAAATCACTTCTGTCATGGATAAAATGGTATTATCCACAAACAACATACTGATTGCATTAATCAATGTAGTTAACGGCATGGACAGCAGCGTAAATATAATCGTATATGCAATTGTAGACGGCTTTACCCTATTGTAGTAAAGCCGCGTCTTCATTGGCTCTTTTTCTTCTCCGTCCTTCTGTGGCTGCAGCCTGTAAAACAGCAGGTATAGCAATGCCGGCAATAAAAGAATGATTTCTCCCAATGAAAGATTCAAAATTATTCCGATATGAAAACGGCCCGCCGTCAACATTAAAAAAATAACAACCGCAATATGCAGTAAAAATATTCCCAGCATCAAACGATTTATTTTCTTTGTTTCCATTTATTCCCTGTTTCCTTTCACAGCTTATCCGCATACATATATTACATCCGTATTTCCACGTTATTTTCTGCGTATCTCTGTTTCCGTAATTATAAGCTTTCCCGCCTTTAGAAGATTACCCACAGCACGCTTAAATTCGTTTTTGCTCATATCCATTTCCTCTCTGATGAGCTCCGGAGCAGCTTTATCCGTAAACGGTAAAATGCCGCCGTTTTTCTCCAGCTTTTGCATTACTTTTTCCGCGTCTATGTTTATCTGAATATATGCTTTTTCACGAAGACTTAAATCCAGTTTTCCATCTTCTTTTCTGCCGGCTACTCTTGCCGATACTTTATCTCCGACATTGAGCTCCTTTGTCATCTCCTTTTTGGGAATCAAAGCACTGTAGCACGAATCAACTGCAACAAATGCTCCAAAGTTCGGACTGATTTCATAAATAATGCCTGTTACCCTGTCATCCTTCTGATATGGACTGTCTTTGCGCAGATACGGATATACCTTCATCGTTGCACAAAGACGGCTGCTTTTATCAATGTAAAGAGCAACGATACACTCGTCACCCGTGTTTAAAGGCTTCGTCTGTTCTTTATAGGGCAAAAATAAGTCTTTTTCCAATCCCCAATCCAGGAATGCTCCGACACGGTTAATCTGAACTACCTGCAATACTGCCATCTGCCCCAGATACAGCTTCGGTTCATTTACCGTTGCTATAAAACGGTCCTTGGAATCCTTATATAAGAAGACTTCTATCCTATCACCTTTTTTTGCCCCTTCAGGTACCTGTTTTGAAGGAAGAAGAACCTTTTCTTTTTCCGCCGTTTCTTTGCTTTCCGCAAGATATACTCCAAAATCTACTTCCTTTACAATTTCAAGCGTCTGTTTTTCACCTAATCTTAACATTTATTCTATTCCCTCTTTCAAAAAAGCATTGCCTCTATACTGTATGAATACATGCCTCAATTACTGCATACGGGCTTTCCTTCTCATCACACAACGCAACAATACAGGTATTTTCTCTCTCATATATTATCGGAATAATGATATCTCCCAATCTTGCCTGCTTACGATATTCCACACGCAGCCTGTCATACCGTATAGCGCCCGGCAAAAAGGCATCCGCAATCTGTACATACTGACCGTTATTTACATGCATATTGCTGTCCAGATGGTATTCTCTTACTGTTAGTGCCTCTTTTTTTGTAACTTTAAAGTCCTGCTCCTTAGGAATCATTATTTTCCGTGCAGAATAATCCATCGGCAGCGGCTCTTCCATCGTATAAACTTTTATAAAATCGTCTTCGACTTTTGCAGGTCTCATTTTTTCCATATCCATAAAGGTCCAGATGGAATTTGCCATTACAATTGCATCCCCGTTTTCATCTTTTATAATAAAATTACGGTTTCCGATAAAGCTTTTGAAAGAAGTAGGGAATGTTCCAACCGTAACCTTTTCATTAAAAACAGGATACCTTTTTATATCAATCTGCCATGCATTTAATATCCACGCACGTTTTTTCGGTTCCAGATATTCAAATCCTACTCCCAATTCTTCTCCCTGAAAGCAGGTCGCATCCTGCATCAGGGCTATCAATGCTTCCATTTTTATTATCCGGTTTGTGTCAACCTGACTGAAACCGATTCGAGTATTATATGTGTACATCCATATGCTCCTAATCCGGCAATATTCTGCCAATCCGTTATTGCGCACGCAAGGTTTCCCAATAAAGAAAAAACCACGAGCCGCAACTCGTGGTTAATAACAGGGCTACAAGGATTCGAACCTTGAAATGACGGAGTCAGAGTCCGTTGCCTTACCGTTTGGCGATAGCCCTATATGCAATTGCCATATCTTACTGATTGGCACTTGCATATAATACTAAATTGTTATAACTTTTGCAAGCCTTTTTTTGATTTTTTTTGTATTTTTATGGATTCACTTCAGGAAATGAAGAAATTGTACTGATATAAAAGCTTTAAAATTGCGCTTCCGGCAATATCGGCCCTTATATATTCGGTAATTGTTCCGAGATAATTATTCGCACAAAGCAGAAAAAGTATCCACACTATCAGTACAGATTTCCCAAACCCTGCCGCAACTCCGAGCAATTGATCCAGAAAATGTAAAAAGGGAAGTGTCGTTATCGCCTTTGCAGACCGAAGAAGTAATTTTATAACCCCATATACTGCTCCAGATAAAACCAGCAATATAACCGAATACACTGTATTGGTAACTTCGCCCTGAGAGAAACTGGAAAACAGCATAATTGCCAGCGCCAGAACAAAAAATGCCGCGATAAGTGCAACCAGACCGGATAATTCCTTTGTAAATCCTTTCCGGTATCCCTTTATCATCATATAAATTGTTAATAATAATACTACTATTAATGTCAAGTTCACTGTTATATTGCTGCTCCGTTCTGCATTCTAGTTAAATTCCATTGTCGCCAGTCCGTTGTCCAATATCAAAATATATTTTCTGGGTGAATCTGTTGCAGCAACAAAGTGCACCTTGTTTTCAAATGTACCTGTATATTTCAATTTCTCATTTAATCCGACTATCTGGCATTGGGATTCATTATAAATCATAATCTGGTTATTTCGTATCAAAATGTCTTTAAAGTCCATATCGAAAGGATAGCTCATAACCTTCTTACCATTGTTGTCATAAATATCCAATTGATATTTATTTTTACCGGTCTGGTCATAAAATAACAATCCCACATGACTGTTACTATAATATACTCCCTGAATTTCTTCTTCTAATAAGATATCTGCATTTCCTACCGGTTTTTTTGAACCTGAGAAAAACATCAATCTGTTATCTGCAACAGCAAACGCTGTCTCTGCATCCATAAACTCAATCATCGGTACTACCGCATCCGCATAATCATAGCTGCTGACGATATGGTCCGTGGTATTTTCTCCTATCCCGCCGAAATTATAAAATGTCACGCTGCTTCTCATAGTATTGCCATCTACATAGAAATAGGATACACCCATTACCTCACCGGATAGAGATACAGACATCGGATACCCCGTTTTGGACATGGTTGCTTTAGCTTCAACAATTTGTTCCCCTTCTTTGTTAAAAACATTAATCCATGAATTTCCGGAGTCTTCTAAAATAACAGCTAACACGCCTGCCGAAGAAACCGCAAAATTACGCAGTGGCAGTCTTGTATCCACTTCATAGGTAGTTCCTTTGCTGTCTACCAGATAAATAATATGTCCGTTATAGTCACCTACAGCGGTAAAACCATCTGCGGTTTTTACAATGGGAGACTGCATTTCGTATGTTAAATTCCAGACAACTTCTCCCTTTGCATTCATGTTGCTGATACCATCTTTACTATATCGTATCACCGCACCGTTATTTTCCATATAAGAGGTATTCTCCAATGGAGTCATTTCCGACTGTACGGAAACCACATATCCGGAGAATACCTGGTTTTTATATTGTGTAATAAGAAGCACGGACAATCCGACAACTGCTGCCAATATAAGCACTGTCCGCAAAAAAGAACGAATGCGGTGTGCTCTAATCTTTCTGGTCAGATTGGCCTCTGCCTCTGCTTTTCCGCGAATCACGCGAAAATTACTTCTGTTTGCCATTCTTATACTCCAAATTTAAATATCGTTGTGGAGCGGAATGGACGCTCCGGCCCAAAAATAACAGAAGGGAAATTTGCATGATGTACAGAATCAGGATAATACTGGGTCTCCAGACAAAAGCCTGAACGTTTTCCATATACCATTTCCTCTTTTCCCTTTTCTCCGTTAATGTAATTGCCTGCATAAAACTGAACGCCCGGCAAATCTGACAATACAGTCAGCACAATTCCCGTTTCTTCAGACCTTGCCTGTGCAATTTCCTTTACCGTTCCGTCATAATTATCGACAACAAAATTATGGTCATATCCACCAGTAAGTTTAAGTTGCTCGACATCTTCATCTATTTCCTCACCAATGGTCTTCCACTCGGTAAAATCAAACGGTGTACCCTTAACAGACGCAATTTCCCCTGTAGGAATGGAGCCTGCTCTTACCGGTGTATAATTTGACGCATGAAGTAACAGCTTCTGATTTAAAATATTATTTGAGGTATGTCCATCGAGATTAAAATAGGTATGGTTTGTCGGATTGATTACCGTATTTTTATCACTGTCACCCTCATAATCAATACATATCTCATTATCATCCGTCAATGTGTAAGTTACCGCAAGTTCTCTTCTGCCCGGAAGATTATATTCCATATCGTCTAATACAAATGTAAAACGTACGCCGTTTTCTGTTTCTTCCGCATTCCAGATACGCTTATTCATACCATTCGGGAAATTTGTATGCAGGTTATTTTCGTTATCGTTTACATCCAATTGATAGCGGATGCCATCAATTGTTACTTCCGCATCTGCAATACGGTTTGCACTCGGTGCAATGGTAGAACCAAAATAACAGCCGTTTACCCGGTATGTTTCCATACTGTCACAGGCTAAAACAACATCCTTCTTAGCGCCGTTTTTATCCGGAACAATTACATTTAATAAAATTGCTCCGAAATCCATTACCGTCATTTCCATTCCGTTTTTATTTGTTACCGTATACTGAAAAACATCCTTTCCGTCAGTTGTTTTTCCATAAAGCTCTTTTTTCATTCCTATACCCTCTCATGTTTTATTATAATTCCGTTCTGCCTTCCAAAGCACGCAGCAGCGTTACCTCATCAATACATTCCAAATCACCGCCAACCGGTACACCGCTTGCAATCCTCGTCACCAATACTCCCAGAGGCTTCACCAGCTTACTGATATACATTGCAGTCGTTTCCCCTTCTAAGCTGGAATTGGTAGCAATGATTACTTCTTTTACATCTGCATTTTTAATGCGCTCAAGAAGTTCTTTCAGCTTTATATCATTCGGTCCGATTCCTATCATCGGTGAAATCGCTCCATGTAATACATGATAGACCCCCTGATATTTTCCGGTTTTTTCATATGCAGCGAGATCTCTTGGATTTTCCACAACCATAATCAGGGAATGGTCCCTTTTCTCATTTGCACATACCGGACATATTTCATCATCTGTTAATGTATAACACTCTTTGCAGTAACGTACCTTATGCTTTGCCTCTACAATAACATTCGCCAGCCGGTCTACCTTCGAAGGCGGCATATTAATCAAATGAAATGCCAGCCGCTGTGCTGATTTTTCACCTATTCCCGGAAGGGCAGCAAGCTCACTGATTAAATTATTAATAGGTCCGCTGTAGAGTTCCATCAGAACGTTAACCCTCCAAGACCACCTGTCATCTTATTCATCATATTTGCAGATGCCTCGTCTGCCATGCGGAGTGCTTCATTTGTTGCTGCTACGATCAAGTCCTGCAGCATTTCTACATCATCCGGATCTACTACATCCTGTGAAAGCACTACTTTTACAATTTCCTTTTTACCGGATACCGTCACTTCAACAGCGCCCCCGCCGGCTTTTGCCGTAAATTCCTTTGTTTCCAGTTCCTTCTGGCTCTCCTCCATCTGGCGCTGCATACGCTGTGCCTGCTTCATCAGATTATTCATGTTTCCGGGCATACCCATTCCGCCCCCCGGAAATCCACCTCTTTTTGCCATACTTATAGCTCCTTTCTTTTAATGCTGACAGGAAACAGCCTCCTGCTTTTCCTATCAGCCTTCTATTTCAATATCTGTCATAATAAATTGTGATAAATCTACATACTCGTCTGAGAAATCACGTTCGGGGGAAATGCTCTGTATCGTAATTTCCACCTTTTTCTGCATAAAATCGGAAATCAGCTTTTCCACCTCTTCCTTTTTCCCTTCCAAAGAAAAATAATCAGAGCTGACCCCCTCTTCTACAACCAAAAGCAGCCTGTCGTCTGTCGAAAGTGATAGTTTTGCATGCTTTAACTGATTTTTAAGAAGATTTTCTGCTGTCGCAACGATTGCAGGCCACTTGCCGACTATTTCCTTTATTTCCTCCGGAAGAGCCTTCGGCAACTCCTTTTTTACCTGCCCGGCAGGTTTTTCCTGTGGAATGACTGTCTGTGACGGTATTACAGCCGGAATGCCTTTTTCCATTTTTTCTTCCAGTGCCCTGATTCGGTCCAATAACGAATCCATCTCAATTTCCATCTGAGGTTTGCATAATTTAATCAGTGCAATTTCTATCATGATGCGTTTTTGTCCGGCATAACGAATATTACCTGAAAGCTCCGAAAAGATACGGATAAAACGTATAATGCTTTCTGCATCCGTCATATCAGCTTCTTCCATCAAACGTTTTTTATTGTCTGTAGAGACATCCAGAACATCCTCCGCATCATCCGTTGTTTTGACAATAAGAAGGTTTCGCAGATACCATGTAAAATCCGAAACAAACTGTGCCAGTTCACGCCCCTGCATGACAATCTCTTCCAACAGCTCTATACATCCCAAAACATTCCTGTCCAGAATCTGCCGAAGTAATCTGCTGAAAACAACAGTATCCACCGCTCCGAGGACATCCAATACCATATCATAGGTCAGCTTCTGTCCAAAATGGAATGCAATACACTGGTCTAAAAGGCTCAAAGCATCTCGCATGGAGCCGTCCGCTGTTTTAGCAACATAACGAAGGGCCTTTTCTTCCACCTCTACCTGCTCCTCTTCCATCAGCTCGCTCAGGCGGTCTGTGATGGTATCAATCGTAATTCTTTTAAAATCATATCGCTGGCAGCGTGATAGAATCGTAATCGGAATCTTATGCACTTCTGTCGTTGCCAATATGAAGATACAATAAGACGGAGGCTCCTCCAGTGTCTTTAACAACGCATTGAACGCTCCGATAGAAAGCATATGAACCTCATCAATAATATAGACCTTATACTTTCCGTTTGCGGGTGAGTAGGATACATCCGAAATAATTTCTCGGATATTTTCCACACCGTTATTGGAAGCAGCATCAATTTCCATTACATTCATGCTGGCTCCCGCCGCAATCGCTTTACACGAGCTGCATTCTCCGCACGGATTGCCATCTGTCGGATTTTCACAGTTTACTGTCTTAGCAAATAGTTTTGCTATCGTGGTTTTACCTGTTCCGCGGGTTCCGCAAAATAAATAAGCATGTCCGATACGTTCTGCCTCTATTTGATTTTTAAGTGTTGTAACAATATGATCCTGTCCCTTTACATCTTTAAAATTTTCAGGACGGAATTTTCTGTAAAGGGCCGTATAAGACATAATAATCCCCTTCTGTCATTTTAATCGCCAAAGCTGATGCCTAACATTTTTGCTTCTCTTATAATAGTGGAATCCGGGTCTACCATTTTCAATTTTCCGGCAACCTCCTCAAGCGGCACCTTAACAATCTCACGATTACGATAGCCGACCATAAATCCATATTCACCCTCCAAAATCAAACGTCCTGCTTCTGCTCCCAGACGGCTTGCAAATACACGGTCATATGGGCACGGACTTCCTCCACGCTGCATATGTCCCGGTACAGTCACTCTTACCTCCTGGCCTGTCTTTTCCTGAATAAGGGCCGCTACCTCATAGGATACGGACGGATATGGTGAATTTTGAAGTTTTTCCTTATATTCTTTCTTGGATAGCTTTGCATCCTCTTTGCTGATAGCACCTTCCGCAACAGCCAGAATCGTAAATTTATTACCGTTACGGATTCTCTTTTCAACAGATTCCGCAATCTTGTCTATATCATACGGAATTTCCGGTATCAGAATAATATCGGCTCCCCCTGCCATACCGGCATTTAATGTAAGATATCCAACCTTATGTCCCATTACCTCAACCACAAATACTCTACCGTGAGAGGCTGCTGTGGTATGAATGCAATCGATTACATTTGTTGCAATATCAACCGCACTCTGGAAGCCGAATGTCATATCTGTTCCATATAAATCATTATCTATTGTCTTTGGCAGAGTAATAACATTCAGACCTTCTTTTCTTAATAAATTTGCAGTCTTATGTGTACCGTTTCCACCTAAAATTACAAGGCAGTCCAAACGAAGCTTATAGTAATTCTGCTTCATGGCTTCTACCTTGTCCAAGCCTTTTTCATCCGGGTCTTTAATGGTTTTAAAAGGAGTTCTGCTGCTTCCGAGAATCGTTCCGCCAATTGTCAGAATACCGGAGAAATCTTTCGCTGTTAACATCTTAAAATTACCGTAAATCAGTCCCTTGTATCCATTTAAAAAACCATAAATCTCAACTTCTTCGCCACTGTTGTAAAGAGATTTTACCACACCTCTCATTGCTGCATTTAAAGCCTGACAATCTCCACCGCTTGTTAACATACCGATTCGTTTCATAAAAGCGTACCTCCCAGTCTTTTACTAAGTTTATAATGGCCTTTTTTCAACTATGCTGTATTAATTATATATTATTTTATCTATATTCACAACGATTTTAATCGAAAAGAGAAATCCTTCCCCGGAAGAATTTCTCTTTTTAAAGTCCTGTCTTTTTTAAAACTATTCTATCGATAAATGTGATTTTTTAACATCTCCGACACGCTTCACATGAATTTCCCCAATTTCAATTCCACTCTGTGCAAAGGCAAAATCCACATAACTGTCAATTGATATAAAGGATTCTAACGGGAATTCTTTTTCAATCTAGTTGCCGCCTGTACCACTTATCGTAATCGTCTGCATCGGAACATTATTAACAATCACGGTCATGGAGCTTTGTGACAGTTCGCTCAAATCCGATTTCATCTTAATTGTAGCGGTATATATACCCCGAAGCGGCAGCCTCAACGCCGCCTGATTAACACTTCCGGCTTCTGTTTTTAATCCGGTAAGGTCAAAATAACTGCAACACGGGGAAAAAACCTGCAGACAACTTCTAACATTGCTTCTTCTTTTTCGGTCAAAAGATAGCTTCCTTCTGCGGCACTGTTATCCTTATCTTCTCCTGCGGTCCTTCCCAATATGATAATTGCAAGGTCGGAAGTGTGTGCGGCATCCTTTACAATATCTTCCGAACCCGTTCCGCTTTTATTGTAGTGAATCCCTTCTTTACTGTCTATCACAATTATACTTTTTCTATCATAAAATTGTTTTATATTGCGTTTTTACAAAATACCCTCATCAAATTTCGGGATGAAGCTCTCATCTGCCGTCTCTCCCTCTTGAATAAAAGCATTCTGTACCCCTATGGAAATTGCAAAATCCACTACCCTTTCGTATTCCCTTTTTGTAATGCGTCGGTTCAAGTTCGGAAATTTTGTCCAAGTATCCATCGGTGTGTATTGATTCATAATACTGATATATATTTTATTTCCGTATGTTTCAAACAGATATTGAATAATGGACTCAGAATCCTTAGTATGTCCCGGCAGAACAAGATGCCTTACAATAACACCTTTTTTCATGATTCCCGTGTTTTCCTCAAACTGCGGCCATCCTGCCTGCCGCACCATTTCTTTGATTGCATCCTTGGTAATATCAAAGTAATCGGGTGCATTTGCATATGCACCGGCAATTTCCTTACTGTAAAATTTGCAATCCGGCAGATAAATATCAACAAGCCCATCCAGTTTTTTTAGGGTTTCTACCGTTTCATACCCCGATGAATTATATACCAACGGAATTTTCAAGCCCTTATTCTTTGCAAGACCGATGACGGGAATCAGCCTGTCCGCGAAATGTCCGGCTGTTACCAGATTAATATTTGCCGCTCCTTTATCCTGCAGTCTTAGAAATGCATCCGCCAGTTCCTCCAAAGTTAATTCTTTTCCTACAGTGCTGCCTGCAATTGTCCGGTTTTGACAAAAAATACATTTCAAAGCACACCCCGAAAAAAAGACCGTTCCGGAGCCATGCTCCCCTGTAATGCAAGGCTCCTCCCACATATGCAGAGAGGTTCTTGCCACACGAATTCCGGCACTTTCACCGCAGTATCCTCTTTTTCCGTTTTCTCTGTCGGCTCCGCATCTTCGGGGACACATTTTACATTCGCCCATATTCCCTCTCATTCTCCACACCGGGTTACTATGTCTTCCTTATCTTTCTCATAAGTTAAAAAATCCTGCACGCAGGGGAACTTATATACGTTACCTTTGCAGTTAACTCCGCCAGGCACCCTTACGGCACATAGGAGATTCTTCTTATGGCTGCTGCATTCCTGCCCTGACCAGATTCGTAGATTCCTATTGCGTAAGACCCAAACTTCAACGCCACTTACAAAGGGCAGCTATATAAGCTCCCATCCGTACAGGATTGCAGTTTTCTTGTCTCAATTGCTTAGTATACTGACTTTTAAACTACTTGTCAAACCGTAATCATAACTCCTGATTTTCCGAAGCCATTTCTTCTTTTGCAGTTTTTAACCTTTTACGCAGGGATTTAAAAAATTCCGTCAGCATTGCGGAGCATTCTTCTTCCAATACGCCATACACAGTCTCCACCTGATGATTAAACTGTGGCATTTGCAGAATATTCAAAATAGAACCTGCACATCCGGCCTTAGGATTCATACAGCCGATTACAACTTTTTTCACACGTGCCTGCACAATTGCTCCGGCACACATCTGACACGGCTCAAGTGTTACATATAGGGTACAATCTTCTAAACGCCAATCTCCTATTTTTTTACATGCTTTCTTAATTGCTGTTATTTCCGCATGCGACAATGTGCTTTTATCGGTTTTGCGCCGGTTGTAACCTCGTCCGATAACCTTCCCTTCATATTCAATTACACAGCCAATCGGCACTTCACCGATGGATGCCGCTTTTTTTGCAAGGCTTATAGCCTGTCGCATATATTTTTCCTGTATATCCATTTTAAACCTATTGCTTCCTGTAATATTAGCCTTCATCCTGCCGAAATCAGATAATAGCCCAAATCTCCTACTCCATATTTGGGTATGGAGCCCTCAAACTTTTCAAAGCCGTACATTCTTGCAGCCATTTTTTCTCTCTCGTGATAAATTCCCGGAACTCCAAGCCAGTATCCCGTCTCTTTCCCATCCTTTTTCCCAAGAATAAGGTAATGATAGTTATAATATCCATGTAACAAAAATTGATTATTCCGCAATACATGATATTCTTCCTTTAAATGATAAATATCCTCCAGAGCAATGCGGTAATATTCTGTTTTCGTCCCGAAAGGACGAAATTTCTCGCAGGAGGTCTCCAGCCATTCAGAAAGTGTTTGGGGAAGCTTTCTAACTACCGGCTCCTGTATGATTTCCGGTTCTATTTCTAATTCGACTCCCGACTCAGGCTTTGCCTGTATTTCAATTTCCGGTTCAGGCTTCTGTTCAACTCCTGCTTTTTTTTCTGCCAGGTCTATGCCTTCCTCCACAGGAAATTCTCCAACGATCTCCTGTTCTTGTCCAATCGGAATCCGTATCCGTACCGGAGCATATATCATATCTTGTCCACTGCTTTGCAGAAGATATTTTTGCTCGGCTCTTCCTTTTCTAATATTCAGCTTTCCGAAACAGTCTCCTGATTTAGAATAGACGCCGACTTCCTTAGAAACATTCTCAGGCAGCCCATGAATAGAGATAAAAAGCACATGTCCGTCTATTCGCTGCTCCCATTTACAGAATCCTGCATTTCTTTTCTTTTTTCCGTTTTCAACCAAATCCATATATGCAATCTGCCGTTTATATGCCATATCAATCTCCCATCATTCACCAATACATATATGGGACAATATATTCTGTTGCCCGGCATTTTATGCAATTACTTTACTCATTTTTTTCAAGATAGCGTAAATATTCAATTACCATAAGTGCAATTTTAAAGGTTAACGCATCATCAAATACCCTCATATCCAGGCCTATCGCTTTTTGCAGTTTTTCAATTCGGTAAACCAGAGTATTCCGGTGAATGTATAGCTGCCGTGAAGTTTCAGATACATTTAAATTATTCTCAAGGAATTTATTTATTGTTGTCAGGATTTCCTCATCAATTTCATCCGGCGAAGTATCCCCGTAAATTTCTTTAATGAAAATGCGGCATAAATTTTGAGGCAGTTGATAAATCAATCTTCCGATTCCCAGCATATCGTATGAAATAATACGCTTATAATTATAAAATATATTTCCAACTTCCAATGCCATCTTTGCTTCTTTATAAGATTTGGAAACATCCTTTAACTCATTTACCGGAATACCGTATGCCACACGTACACTTAACATCGCTTCCATATTAAACATATCCACAATTGTGTTGGCAATTCCTTCCATTTCTTCTTTTCCTGCACCATTACTCAGCTCTTTAATTAAAACAATACTGTGCTCATCGATTGAGACAATATAATCTCCGGACTGTGGTACAAACATACTCTTTAAAAGCTCTTCCGCAATATTTTCCTTATCATTGCGTGTCTCTATCAGATAAACAAGCCGCTTCTTTTCCGTTTCAATATGTAATTTTGTTGCCCGGTTATGAATGTCCACCAACAGAAGATTGTCCAATAATAAGTTCTGAAAGAAGCTACTTCTGTCAAATCTCTCTTTATACGCTATAATCAGATTCTGAATCTGGCAGACTGCAATCTTTCCTACCATATATACATCTTCGCCAAATCCTTTTGCTATTAATACATATGCCAATTCGCCTTCATCAATAATTTTAAGGAAATGGCAGCCGGAAACAATCTGGCTGTCCGCATGTGATTCAATAAAAGTATCAATTATGGAGTCTTCAAAAAGCGCATCCTGCATAGTAGATGCAATACAATTGCAATCTATGTCATATACCAGAAAATCAACCTTTGTAATCCCCTTTAATTCTTCTATATTTGTCTGAATAACTTGATTTGAAATCATATTCTCCCTTTCGCATCTTTATTCTTTATAGTTCATCTGTTTAAATATAACAGCATTATTCTATCACAGAAACAGATTTTTAAAAAGTAATCATTTATCCGTTGCGGTCGGAAAATAAGTTACTAAAAAAGGGCTACCGCCCGGCTAAAAAACTTAGCTAGTGCGACAGCCCTTTATATTTACTGTTTAGTTTGTAATAATCTGCTCTGTTTCCTTATCGAAGATATGAATCTTTTCAACATCAAAAGCAAATTTTACTGTATCGCCAGGTCTCGCTGTTGTACGGGAATCTACTCTTGCTGTGATAGGGAACTCTTCCAAATCAAAGTATAAGTAAACTTCTGCGCCAAGCAATTCGTAAACCTTAATCTTAGATTCGAATACACATTTAGCTGTTTCGATAAACATTTCTGAATCATATACATCCTCAGGACGAATACCAAATGTTACAGTCTTTCCTGCATAACTGCCTTCAATTAATTTCTTAGCTTTTGCAGGAGGAAGCGGAATAGAATGTCCGGCTACTGCTAAGCTTACATCTTCACCCTTAACTTCGACAGTTGCATCTAAGAAGTTCATCTGAGGGGAGCCCATGAAACCTGCTACGAATAAGTTCTGTGGCTTCTCATATAAATTCTGAGGAGTATCTACCTGCTGAATAACACCGTCTTTCATAACAACGATTCTTGTACCAAGTGTCATAGCTTCTGTCTGGTCATGTGTAACGTAAATAATGGTAGTACCTAATCTCTGATGTAATTTAGCAATTTCGATACGCATCTGTACACGAAGCTTTGCATCCAGATTGGATAAAGGCTCATCCATTAAGAATACCTTAGGGTTACGAACGATAGCACGACCCATAGCAACACGCTGTCTCTGTCCACCTGATAAAGCCTTCGGCTTACGGTCAAGTAAAGCGGAGAGGTCAAGAATCTTAGCTGCTTCTTTAACCATCTTATCAATTTCGTCCTTCGGAACTTTTCTTAACTTAAGACCGAATGCCATGTTATCATAAACCGTCATATGCGGATATAACGCATAATTCTGGAATACCATAGCGATATCTCTATCCTTAGGTTCTACATCGTTAACCACTCTGTCACCAATCTTTAATTCACCGGAAGTAATATCCTCCAAACCGGCAATCATACGAAGTGTAGTAGATTTACCACATCCTGAAGGTCCTACGAAAATGATGAATTCCTTATCTGCAATTTCAAGATTGAAATCCTTAACTGCCTCAAAGCCGTTAGGATATCTTTTACAAATGTTCTTTAATGATAAACTTGCCATTATCAAATCCTCCTAAATTTATCCGGAACTTACCGAATTTCATGATGTAAGTATACCGAATCCGCCGTTTATTTTCTATACCACATTTTCACAAATATTTTTTCAATCCTTGTTAAAAATGCTTGTTCTGCGTTTGTCGAAATTTAAACTTGTTCAATCTGTCGCTGTTTCTCTTTTTGCTTTATGCATTTTGTATATCATACATTTACATTTTTCGTTCATCTATTCCAAAAAAAGTGACATACTTAACGCATGTCACTTTCAATAGGAGTTTCTTTCTTCTTATTGGGATTTACTTCTTCTAATTCTTTATTGTAGAATACAAGACGATTTTTACCACGTCTTTTCCCTTCATACAACGCGCTGTCCGCTGCTTTATAGAGTCCATGGTAATCCTTTGCATCTCTCGGATATACCGCCGCTCCGATACTTGCGGTAGCAGAATATTTCACATACTCGCCCGCTTTAAAATGATGGAAGAAATCAGCAAAGCGCTTTGCCTCTTTTTCCAATGTTTCATCAGAATTCATATTTTTCAGGAAGAGAATAAACTCATCCCCACCGGTTCGTCCAATAATGTCACTGACACGGAATTCATTTCTAAGCTGTTGTCCCAATGAACGGAGTACCTCATCTCCGAACGCATGACCCAATGTATCATTAATTTTTTTGAAATTATCAATATCAAACAGGAAAAACAGACACTGCGAGTCCGGATTCTCTTCTATGTACTCCTGAATCTTACGCTCAGTTGCAATTTTATTATTGAGCTCGGTAAGCAAATCCGTATCTGCTTTATCCGCAAGCTCTTTACTCTGCTGGTTAAAGTGAAGACGGTTAATCACAACGATTACTGCTATCACAATTCCAAATATCAATACAACAACGCCAAGTCTGATTGTCATCACCCGTATATTTTGCCACTCGTTTGCAACCAGTCTGTCAACATAATTCCGATTCAAAACCGTTAAATACTGCCAGTCACTGATACCCAGAGGTATATTAACTACCGTTTTTTCTTCCTCTTCAATCCGGACATCGTATACAAACTTCACCTGCTTACTCATTCTGTTTGTAATACGGGCAAATGACATATCATTTAATAAAGCGCCGCGCAGATTCTCAATATATTGGTCATTTTCAAATAATTTTGTCTGCTGGCCATAGGATGCTAACAGATTTCCTTTGGAATCGCAGATTGCATACGAGGACTTCATATCATAAACATAAAGTGGCAACAGCTCCGTAAGCTTATCCTCTGAAATAAACAAATAAATATTACCGACACTGATATTATGCTGATAATAGGGAACTGCAAAAACATATGCTTTCCGGTTAAATACACCATCATCCTGCGTCATACAATAACGCTGACTTCTTGATACCGTAAAATAATCTCTGTCTGAGATATCTATCTTTTCTCCCTCACTGCTAAAGCCATCTCCCTGATTGTCTGCAATAATGACCATATAACAATCTTCCTGCGTTCTGCTTAACTCTTTAGCATATGTGATAATATCCTTAGGCGTGCAGTTCTCCTCATTGCCCATAATAGCCGCTACTGTGCTGGCCGAAGCAATGGAAGCAGACATAATTTTATAAATGTTGCCGGCATTATCCATACACTGCAGAATAAGATGTTCCTCCACGTCTTCATTGGCATCGTTTCTGCTAATGGCAAAGTAATTCGATATAATAATCACTAACACAATTACAAAAAGAACTACCGGAAGTCCGTATTGTAACAGCATCTGCTTGCGAGAAGCTTCAGTTGGTTCATTTGAAACCTTTTTTCTTTTCTCTCCCATCCAAGTCTCCACCAATTACTTAAATACCCAAATCTTCTTCAATTACTTCCTCATTTTCTGCCCCGGATTCTTCGGCAGGTTCCAGTTTGCGGAAAATACGAACCAGCATAATACTTGCAATATATGCAGGTAAGGAAAAACCCATGGCAATTACAAACGGAGCTGCCTGATATACAAAAAACGCTAAAACTAACGGCAACACTATCAAAACCATAATTAGAATCGTATACGGAATATTAAGAACCGAAATCAAAAATGCATTCCTAATCGTATTTTTAATAGTATTCTGAAATCTTGATAAAACAGGGAAAATATAAACTATCGTACCAAACGCCCAAAACGCCAGAACTGCTATGGCCAATGAAATTATCTGCGGAATCTGGTCCGGCAGCATCCTGCAGATAATAATATCTCCCGCAAGCACCGCTGACATTACCAAAACTATCAACCAAATTGTGGTTGCCTGCTTAAAATTCTCTTTAAAAGAGCGGAAGAAATCTTTTACAATGTAGCTTTCTTCCTTTCTGACCATACGGATTGTCACAAAGTACAAAGCCGTCCATGATGCGCCTATTGTAAAAATCGGAAGTGAGCAGATTACTGCCAGAATATTTAAGATAATTAAATCTGCTACTTTTCCCATAAAGGACCATACCGGATTATCTAAATTAAATAACTCACCCATTTCATTACCCTTTACTCAACTATTGAAATTATAGTACTTTTTGACCAAAAACGCAAATAATTTTACGAAAAATAATCACATTTTTGGCGGTTAATTTATCATTTATCTGAATTTCTCACAAAAAAAACTCCATTGGCGTATAAATAATGCCATCCTGCTCTGTCTCTAAAGAAGTATCCCTAAATCCGATTTTATGATAAAAAGGAATCCCATAGGGTGCTGCATGGACCGTTAATTTATCATACTTCGTATTGGAAAGCATATATTCCTGAAGATATTTTACCAATGCTTTTCCTACACCTTTTCTGTGATATTGCTCATCTACAAATAATAAAGAAATATGATTTCCGCTTCTGAGGGAAATGATGCCGATAATTTTATCCCCAGCAACCGCAACAAACAAAAGATAATTTCCTTGTAAAAACATTTCCTTTAAAACATTATCTGTAATAAATTCAGCAAAATGAGCAATACCTTCCGAACCGTATTCCAATCCCTCATATTTTAGAAATGTCCGAAATGCCAATTCCATTGCATTATCCCACTCTGAAGGACGTGCCTTACGTATATGAAAGAACTCTTCTCTCTCCGGTAAATGATTCATTGATATACGCCTTTCTATTTATGAAAACAGCCTAATAAAAAAATCCTTTACCCTGTTTCCGAGATCTGAAAAGAAGCGGGTAACGCTTTGAGATATTGTCTGCTTTACGGCTTCCTCCGCATTTTGAAACAATTCATCTCCGAATTTTTTATAAAGATCCTGCGCCTGATCCAATAACTTTTCCGGATCAAGTCCCAGTTCCTTTATTTTATGCATGACAGCTAAAATTTTCTCTTTTTCTTCATCTGTAAGGCTTACCTGGAATTTGTTTTCACCTTCTGTAATGGCATTTTGAATATCTTCATCCGAATTTAGCTCCCCTGCTGCCAGCTTTGCTTTAATGAAAGCCACTAATTCTTCAATTTCCTCACTGTTTTCACCTTCGGCAAGTTCTCCTGTCGTAATCAGCTCATTCATTGCCGCATCCAAAACCTTATCGGGAACCGGCTCTCCGGATATCTGCTCATAAGCTTTTACCGCACCGATTAATGCTGCTGTTCCGGATATTTTACTCGGACCGACCACCAACACATTTGTATCCTCCAGTCCCGCAGTCAATAAAGCATTTCGATACATACCGGTTGTACAGTAATTAATATTTTTGGTTGTAACCAAAACACCGTTTCCGGCTTCCGCTTTTCTGAGAATTACACTGGACAGCGACTTCGTTCCTATCACGGAAGAATCAATATATTGATCTAAATACCGGTGTTCCATATCATTTGTAATGGTTATCACTGTACATTGTGCCAATGTCTCCTCCGTCAGTCCCATTAACTCCAAGACTTCCGCTCTTTGCTCAGCCGATAAATCGGCACCTAATGCTACAACCGTCTGCGCTGATTGCTCATTCTCCCCCAAACCGTTTGCATATGCCGTAAATCCCATTGCAAAAAACATGGTCAGCATTGTAAACAACATCATAAATTTCTTCATACTTTCCTCCAATCAGCTTCATAAATTTATTTTAAAGCGACAGGACGTGCCTATCGCTCTAAAACCATTTCCTTCAGCCATGCATATATATCCTGCATGACCTCTTCTTTATTCATTTCATTTAATAATTCATGGCGTCTGCCGGGATAGAGCTTTCGGGAAAGCTTTTTCATTCCCGTACTCTCATATAACCCATACGCCTTCATCACACCTGCTCCGTAATCACCTACCGGATCTTCATCTCCATAGATAAAGAAAACAGGTAAATCCTTCGGTATAGATGTTATCTTATCATAATCATATAAGCCAAGGCACAGGTCCGCCAACGCTTTAAATCCGTTTAAGGTAAAAACAAAACCGCACAGCTCATCTTTCAAATAATTCTGTACATTTTCAGAATTTACAGAAAGCCAATCAAAATCCGATACCGAATTCTCTACCCGTTGCAAATAACTGCCGAATGCCAGCTTATCCATAAACCGGCTAACGTGACGACTGCCCTGAAAAAATTGCAGAAAAACAACCAGCATTTTCATTATCCTCAGCAATCCTTCAGGCTGCATGCCCGTAGCCGAAATTACTGCACCATCCACCTCATTACCATATTCATGAATAAAATTGCGGGTAATAAAGGAGCCCATACTGTGTCCGAAAATAACATACGGAACCTCCGGATACTCTTCTCTGATGATATCCTTTAACGTATGTACATCCTCTACTAAAATTTTATGCGGTTCCTTCTCACAGATATATCCCGGCGGATTATCACCGATTGACTTCCCGTGCCCAAGATGGTCCTCGCCGACTGCCAGTATTCCTTTTTCCGTCAGGAAAGCTGCAAATTCTTCATACCGCTCTACATACTCTGCCATACCATGCACAAATTGTACGATGCAGATTGGATTTTTATCAGGGACCCATTTTACGGCATGGATTTTATTTGTACCGCTTTTTGATTCAAAATAAAACTCTTTCTTAGTCATATTTCTCCCTGTGTCCGTGAAAACTGCCAATTAACAAACCTCAGCACCGGCAGGCATCTCTTTTTCCGGTGTCATCAAAGCCAGATTTCCCTCCGCATCTTCTGCGCAGAGCAGCATTCCTTCAGATAATACCCCCGCAAGCTTTGCAGGCTTAAGATTGGTAAGTACCAATACCTTCTTTCCGACCATCTCTTCTGCACTGTAGTGCTGTTTGATGCCGGAAACAATCTGTTTTACCTCGCTGCCGATTTTAACCTGCGAGCAGAGCAGCTTCTTGGATTTCGGTACTTCTTCACAAGCAATAATCTTACCCACTCTAAACTGCAGTTTCTCAAAATCCTCAAATGTAATTTCCGGTTTGGAATCCATATCGATTACCGGCTCATCATCCTCTTCTTTCTTTCCTGCATCCTGATTACGGGAAGCATACAACGCCTCTGCCTTTTCAACCACTTCCTTAACATCCAGTCTTGCGAACAGAATCTGCGGTTTTTCCGTCACCTTTGTTCCGGATTCATATTTTCCGAATGTATTAAGCTCTTCAAATCCGCGAACCGATGTATTTAACTGTTCCACGATTTTTCCGGCAGTTTCCGGCATAAACGGCTCCAATAATGAAGCACCTATTACTATTCCCTCTACCAGATTATAAAGCACAGTCGCGAGGCGGTCTTTCTTTGCTTCATCCTTAGCAAGTACCCACGGCTCTGTCTCATCAATATATTTATTGCAGCGCTTAAAAATTGCAAAAATCTCCGTTAGAGCGTCTGCCACCCTAAGATTATCCATTTTTGCTTCCACTTTATCATATGCCTTAAGAACAATGTTTTTTAAATCCTCATCAACTGCTTCTTTAGCATGTTTATCGCATACGATACCGTCAAAATATTTGTTTGACATGGAAATCGTTCTATTCACAAGATTGCCCAATGTATTGGCAAGGTCGGAATTCATGCGTTCTACCATCAATTCCCACGAGATTACACCATCATTTTCAAACGGCATTTCATGTAACACAAAGTAGCGCACTGCATCTACACCGAAGAAATCTACCAAATCATCGGCATAAAGTACATTGCCTTTGGATTTACTCATCTTTCCGTCACCCTGTAATAACCACGGATGTCCGAAAATCTGCTTAGGAAGCGGTTCACCGAGTGCCATTAAAAAGATTGGCCAGTAAATTGTATGGAAACGGATAATATCCTTACCAATCAGATGCAGGTCAGCAGGCCAGTTCTTTTTATACTGTTCAGTACTGTTTCCGTCCGCATCATAACCGATTCCGGTAATATAATTTGTCAGTGCATCCAGCCACACATAAACTACATGCTTATCGTCAAAGTCTACCGGAATGCCCCATTTAAAGGAAGTACGGGAAACACAAAGATCCTGTAGCCCCGGCAGAAGAAAATTATTCATCATTTCATTTTTACGTGATACAGGTTGAATAAACTCAGGATGTGATTCGATATAATCAACTAAACGATCTTGATATTTACTTAAACGAAAGAAATAAGCTTCTTCACTTGCTGGCTCAACATCTCTTCCACAATCAGGACATTTACCATCAACTAATTGACTTTCTGTCCAAAATGATTCACATGGAGTACAATAAAGTCCTTCATAAGAAC